>LSQX01081829.1_pt1 | contig 17995 bp, 16 predicted proteins | sample 654561 | NCBI WGS metagenome assembly LSQX01 (sample SAMN04489861, study PRJNA283612) | anaerobic digester metagenome | isolation source: 4 biogas reactors fed with cattle manure at either 37C or 55C with and... | place: Denmark: Kongens Lyngby | collected 2014
TTGCGGAAAGAGCCGCTTCAATGACCGATTCATCCTCTGCAGCGGCAACTGCAAGAACCCGTTTACCTGTGGCCATACGCGCCGCATCAGCGATGGCTTCTAAACTCCTGAACATGTTTTCACTCCTTAGGTACGCTAGGTACGCCGACCTCACCGACCGTCGAGGTTACATGGCATATCCTGCATCATAGGCCTTTAAGTTTATATCGACCGACCTTGCAGGCACCATCTCGGCTACCAGCTCACGCCAATCAATGCCGCTCAGCCCCAATGTCCTGACGAGTGCACCTAGAAGAACGATATTCTGTGAGCGGGCACCCCCAAGTTCCTTCGCAACTTTCGCAGCTGGTATAACATAGACATTGGGTAATACTTTATGAATCACGTCTAATGCACCATGAGGATACTCTGCCTGCCCGACAAGAACGGGAACAGGAGATATCTCAAACTCATCTGTTATCAGAGTTCCCCCGGTCTTCAGATATGGTAGCATGCGCAGTGCCTCTGCTTTTTCAAATGCAATAATAATGTCCGCTTCGCCGATACCAATATTGGGGGCGTAGACCTTCTCGCCATATCGGATCTGCGTTGTGACACTACCTCCGCGCTGGCTCATTCCATGGATTTCACTCATTTTTACATCGTAGCCGAGTCGGATCAGGCCCTCTGTTATAATTTTTGAGGCGAGGATAGTTCCCTGTCCACCGACACCAGTCAACAGAATGCTTTTTGCGCTCATATCTGCACCTCCACTCTGCTTATAGCACCAAAACTGCATAGCTGCATACAGAGACCACATCCGGTGCAGCCAGCGCTATCGGATATTGACGCTTTCTTATTGTTAAAGGATATTGCCGGGCAAGCAATACGCATGCACGCTCTGCAGCCTCTGCATTTTTCCTGATCGATAACACACCGACGGCCGGCATTGGCGCGTGCAACCTCCTTGATCAGTACACAGGGCCGCTTTGCAACAATTACAAAAGGTCCTTCAATTTCAATTCCAGTTCTGAGGGCATCCATCATAGCCTCAACATCAAGGGGGTCAACCACACGCAGGCGGTCTTCCGAAACTCCGAGCGAACGTATGACCTGCACGATATCTATAACCGGAGCACTCTCTCCCATAACAGTTTTCCCAGTTCCGGGATTTTCCTGGTGGCCGGTCATAGCAGTGATTGAATTATCCAATATACATGCAATCACATTTGACTGTGATACTATTACATCTATAAGGGAAGTTATTCCCGAATGATAGAATGTTGAGTCCCCAACCATTCCAAGAGCCTTGCGGCTATCACCCTGGCTTTGTAGCGCCTTGGCAAATCCAATAATGGAAGAAATGCCTGCTCCCATACATATTGAATAGTCATAGCCGTTAAGCGGAGGATTTACACCAAGTGCGTAGCAGCCTATATCTCCTACAGGAACCAGATCCTTCAGGTTTCTGTTGATTGCGTAGAAGAATCCACGGTGCGGACACCCTGCACATAGCACAGGAGGACGTGGAGGTGCCTCTGCTTCAGCCTGGTAGCTATCAGGATCCGGGGTATTGAATAGAGCCTGTCGAATAACCTGAGCATTCAGTTCCCCACATATCGGGATACGATCTTTGCCTATGCAGGAGAACCCAAGTGCCCGGACAGCATTCTCCAGATAGGGATCATTTTCTTCGATTACATAGAGGGTTTCAAACTTCTCTGCAAACTCACTTATCAGCTTTCTCGGCAGAGGATATGTAAGACCGAGCTTTAAGTAGCTGACTGATTCTCCGAATACCTCTTTCGCATATTGATAGGATATTCCCGATGTAATAACACCAATGCTTTGATCTGTGCCTATTTCGATAGTGTTATAGGGACAAGCGTTTGCATACTCCTCCATCTGTAGAAGCAGCTCTTCGCGGATTTTATGGCGTCTTCTGGCAGTGGCGGGCAACACCGTATGCTTATCCGGATTCCGTTTATATGGCTTTATCGGGCTACCTATACGCTCCCCTAGTGTGACAAGGCTTTTGGAGTGACAGATTCGTGTAGTCATCCGAATCATCATTGGAATATCGAAGCGTTCAGAGAGCTCGAAGGCTGCAGCTGTAAATGTCCTGCACTCCTCAGAGTCTGAGGGCTCCATCATTCCTATCTTCATGTGCGGAGCGTAGAGGCGGTTGTCCTGCTCATTTTGTGAGCTGTGACATCCGGGGTCGTCAGCGCTGACAATAACGAAACCACCGTTGACCCCTGTATACCCCATACTAAATAAGGGGTCTGCAGCGACATTTACCCCGACATGCTTCATGGCACATAGTGCACGTGCCCCACCAATGGAAGCGCCGGCTGCGATTTCGGCAGCAACCTTTTCATTGGTTGCCCACTGACAGTAGATATCCTGCTTGTATGTGGCCATACTCTCAAGAATTTCGGTACTTGGAGTACCAGGATAGGCTGCAGCAACAGTGCAGCCTGCTTCATAGGCACCGCGGGCAATCGCCTCGTTGCCGCTCATCATAATTTTCTTCATATTACCATCCTCATTCGAGCTTTGTACCCAAGTATATCAGATTGGATGCAAGCACACAAGATACGCAAAACACGAGCGTCATCACTGTCTGATCGCCAATATTACCCCTGAAGAAAATCTTACAATCTATAACACTGTTTTTATATAGTAGAAGATGCTACAATGCAGATATACTAATTTGGGAGAGTGAAATTATGACAGTAAAAGAAGCTATCAGCGAACTGACGCTGTTGCAGAAGAAAATGCATGCACTTGGCCATGCGACGGGCATGATTTATCTGGACAGTGTTACCACAGCACCTGTTGGTACTGCAGAGGGCAGGGGCGAAACCATGGGCATCCTTAGCTCTATGGGGTATGAGCTTTTTGCAAATCCAGCGACAGAAAAGCTGCTTAAGTTTCTAAGAGAACACGAGGATGAACTTACAGAGCAGCAAAAACGTGAAGTCGTCGTTTTAACCCGCGAGTATGAGAGAACCAGCAAAATACCTCAGGACGAATATGTCGCTTTTCGAGTACTAGTAAACGAAGCGCAGAGCGTATGGCATAAAGCAAAGGACCAGGATGACTTCCCTGCTTTTGCACCGTATATCGAGAAGATAGTTGCAACCCTAAAAAAGTTTGCTGCATACTATAAACCCGATGAAGAACCTTACAACGTGTGGCTTGACCAGTATGAGCGCGGACTTACAATGAGTACTCTGGACGAATTCTTTGCTGTACTCAAAGAGACGATCGTACCTCTAATACACAGGATCAAAAACGAAGGACGTCAGATAGATGATAGCTTCTTGCACGGGCACTTCCCAATAGAGAAGCAGAGAGAGTTTTCCGATTACCTGATGGAAGTTATGGCGATTGACCGCTCACATTGCGGTATTGGTGAGACAGAGCACCCCTTTACTATAGACTTCAATAAGCGTGATGTGCGTATAACTACTAAGTACCACGAGGACAACCTTGTCAGTTCAATGTTCTCTGTGATACACGAGGGAGGACATGCCCTTTATGAACTAGGTAAAGGCGATGAACTCATGTATACCTGTCTTGACTCAGGAATTTCAATGGGAATACACGAAAGCCAGTCCAGGTTCTTCGAAAATATAGTCGGAAGAAGTGAAGCCTTCGTAAACTTGATATACCCAAAGGTACAGGAACTATTTCCAGAGCAATTAGGTAATATTGATGCACACCAGTTCTATCTCGCAATAAACAAGAGTGAGCCCTCCCTCATCCGTATAGACGCTGATGAGCTCACATATTGCCTTCATGTCATGGTCCGATATGAAATAGAGAAGATGCTCTTTAGTGGTGATGTTGATGTATATGAGCTTCCTGATATGTGGGGAAGGCTCATGAAAGAATACCTTGGGGTAGACGTGCCAAACGACAAGAGCGGCGTCCTGCAGGACTCCCACTGGAGCGGCGGATCCTTTGGATACTTCCCGTCTTACGCTATCGGCACCGCTTATGCAGCACAGATTACCCATAGAATGGAACAGGATCTCAATATAGACTCTGAAATAGCATCCGGGAATCTCAAAGGTATTGTAAATTGGCTTGAAGAACACATATATAAATATGGCTCCATGTATGATCCTGCAGATCTTTTCTTTAGGTGTTGTGGCGAGAAGTTTGATCCTAAGTACTTCACCGACTATTTGACAAAGAAATTCACAAAAATATATGATCTAAATCAAGGCTAAGTCTATATTAATATGAACCACAAAAAGGCTGTCTCACTAAGAAATGAGTTCGAAGTGAGGCAGCCTTAGTTTTTATCTTATTCTGTCAATCATCTGCACAAAGCAATTTCCAGTGAGTTATAGTGCGCGCAGTCTGCGGGCAACCTCAAGAATTTCTTCTTTATTGTCTTCAGGCAGTTCCTCGAAGTGGCGCACAGTCTCGTACAGTTTATCGCAGTACTCTGCGGCCTTTTTAGGCGCAAAGGGTTTGGGATCACAAATACGAAGGAAGTTTTCACGGTATATCTTCCTCAGCACCTCTGGGGGGAGGGGCGCGATCCCAGTTATGTCAAATCCGTATTGTGGGACAAAGAAGGTCTCACCGCTTTCGAGGAATCGCCGGATGTTGCTTATACCCTCGATTGGCGATAATTCAAGGGTGTTGTCTGTACCGAAGATAAGTCTGTCCTGATACTCTACAAAGAACTCTCGTGTTCTGCCGGGGTCCTTAGATAGATGATAATATATTTCAGGACAGGGGGTGATGTCTACGTTGACATATGGATGACGATTTAGAAAATCCGCTAGGCGGCCAAGATCGTCCGACATAAAGTACATATGCGGAAAGGTTATCTTGGCCCTCGGATGCCTCTTCAGTAGATTTTCTATCTGCGAGCGTTGCTCCTCAAGCTCCTCTCTCGTCCTGTGTACACCGGCATTTTCCGGCAGATCCTCGTCTTTTATCGGATCATACCCGAGGAACCGAGCAAGAACTCCTTCTTTGTTCTTTTGAAACCTACGGCGTGGAGGCATATATACTGCAGAGCCCACATGATATATCACTGGGAAACCCGTCTCTTCTATAAGATCAAACATCGGATCTACACGCGGATCGTCTAGTGGTACACCAGGCCCAAGCTCGCCATCGCCCATTTTTAGGCCATCCGCACCAGCATCGATGAAATCCTGTATCTGATTCCTAAAATCATCCGGGGTCACCCCAAACTCAGGAATATCATAGCATCCGTCGCTATATACAGTGAACTTATCTGGGTATATTGCTTTAAGCAGCAACGCTTCAGTATCGGTCATGCACACAGACTTGCCTATTCTCACGCAGAGTAGATTCATCCCGTCAAGTCCGGATGCGGTGAGATTATCCAGACCGTTGCGGAGGTAATTGTCTACTCCACAGCCGCCGTGTGTATGGACATGTGAATCAAAAACACCTTCATTAAAACGCATTCCTTGCCCTCCGTCTACACTACTAAATCAGTTTAGCTAATAGTGTATCAACGCTTAATATAGCGGTCAAGAGCCGCTTGTTGGATTTCTATTGCTTTGGCAATCTCCATTTTCTCCAGCTGTGCCAGGAAATAGCTCTCATAGTCATCTAGTGAGCGGGCTCCGGTAATGTAGTTTGCAATAGTCTCCGCGCAGAAAGTCTCAATGTCAGTCATCAAATTAGAATAAGTAGTGTTCTCATCAGCGGTCATGGCAATTGGAGGCATGTTCCACGAAGGATTAAAATCCGCCCATACATTACAGGCAATCTCCACGTCTTCATTGTCATATATGCAGTATTGGAATCCCGGGCCGGTGAATGTATTTATAAATACGCCACCTGCCGCCTGAGCTATCACCACTTGTTCATTTGCTGCAATAAGGTCGGTCCAGACGGGAACTCCATCTGCATAATTGAAAGTTTCACCCACCACGCCGTAGCACTTAAGCATGGCTCCCTCTTCTGTGTACCAGAAGTCAAGCCAACGCAAGGCTGTCTCAACCTTTGTGGAATCGGTGGATATAGCTGTCGGAGCTCCAACATGGGTCGTCATATATGTGCCGCAGCTCGCTTTTATGCCGCCTTCTCCATCGAGGGGCCTTATAGCTGCAATGTACATCTCGGGATCATCGTTGTAGTTGCCACCCCACTCATTTCCAACGATCCCAGGGACTCCATGGGCAACGACAAACTTTCCTAGCGCCACTTCGCTCCAGGTCATAAAGTATGGTGTTGTTACAAAATCGGGGTCAATGATCTCATCGTCATACCATTGCTTCATCTTGATTATATAGTCCTTAAAACCAGGCATAGCAGGGCCGTACTGTACGGTCCCATCTACGTTTACCATTCTAGTAGCTGCGCCAAAAGATGTGGGCAACATACCGTACGTTCCATCAGTTATGAAACCGTACTGCGGTGGACTAAAGAAACCCTTCTGCCCTGTGGCAGATTTGTAATCGTAGAGGAATTGATCAAACTCGGTAATCGTTGTTGGAGCTTCTGTCCAACCAATCTTTGCTGCCAAATCCTGACGCCACACTAGCCCACCGCCAGCTTTTCGTTCAGTATCGACGAGTCCGTATATTGCATATACCAGACCACTATCTGTGCGGGTGTCCTTATAATAACCTTCATAGGATGCAAGCCATTCATTGTATGCGGGTGTGTTCTCCTCTATGTATTCATTGAGGCGTACATATACTCCGTCGTTTACTGCAGCCTCTCCTCCCCCTGCATACGAGTCAGCTGACAGAATCATGTCAGGCAAGTCTCCGCTGACTATCATTATATTGAACATCTCATTTAGCTGTTGTACGTTCGGTGTTATCCAGTTTATATGGATCCCGGTGCGCTTCTCTCCTTCGATCCAGGCATAGTTCTTTTCGTTCCAGTCGCTTATGTGCGCTAATATCTCTGGGTACAACGGATACCAATAAGTAAGTTCATCATTATCTAGGGGATAGGTAAATACGTCCTCCTCTATCTCCTCAGTGGGCTCTTCTGACACTGCAGGAGTGGGGGTTGGGGTACTCGGTGTTTTCGTGGGTGTGACATCCCCACCCTCATCTGATGGCGTGTTACACGCGGCAAACAATGCGAAAAGTAGCAAAACAGAGAGCAGTAGCGAAATAGTGCGTAACTTTTTCATAATATCCTCCTATTATAAACTAGATTCAGGGTAAATTGGTTCGCGTTTTAACGGCAGTAGCTCATCTAGTGCTATCCTAATATAGTCGTTCCACAACTCAAAATCGTGTCTGTGCCCCTCTACACTTATGTAAGTTACATCATATCCAATTGCCTTCAACGTGTCCGCATCCGCTTTCACCCTTTCACCGATGAACCCCTCCTCGCTCCCCGCAACTAAATAGAACTTGGGGGTTTCAACTCCTTCGTCTACATTTTTCTGGGCTATCGTCCTGATATCGTGCCTCGATCCATCAAGTTCATCCGCTTTACCAAAGGTGGAACCATAGAGTGGGAATCCCTTGAAGTGTTCGCTTTCGAGCTCTTCCTTAAACTTCTCTGTGTTTAGAGTTAATCCGATGCCCCCGGAGATGTCAATACAAGTGTTGTAAAGTTCAGGCCGCATAATAGCGGTTCCCAAAGCCACATTTCCGCCCATTGCATATCCCATTATAAAATTGTCCTCACGCTTTGGAGATGACGCAAACAGTGTCTGTATAACAACAGGTAGTTCTTCTGTCAAAAAAGTTGAGTACTCGACTCCATAGTTTGTGTTAACGCCAAAACTGTTTACTATTGAGGGTGTTACAAGCATTACATTGTTGCGCTGAGCGTAGTACTCTGCATTTGTATAGCGATATGTAAGGCTATCATCATCTCCACCACCGTGAATTAGGTAGATGGTTTGAAACTTCATCCCGGGTATGTATCTGGGCAATGGCTTTTGACCGGGTACAGTATGATGTCGGCGCTCTTTTGTCATATCATAATAACTGAAAAAATCGGTTGGATAGACTATTGTAATGTTTACATAGCCCCCAACTGCCTGACTCCTATAATTGAACCGTACAACTCCCAAACTAAATTCCCCTTTCATTTTTAATATATGTCTACCATATAGTATCAAATACTTGACCAAAAATAAAGAACAAAATACAACAATTTAGTACAAAATTCAATAATCGTAGCATTATTCAATACTATTCTGTTTCACCATATTGAACAAATATTTTTATTGAGTTATAATTCATTTGTACTAGTTGAAGCATAATTTGCTCAACCCTATTACGAGGCAGGTTTTGCGAAACAATCCAGTCAATTTTTGGGAGGTCAATTATGAAAAGAATTCCTTTCTCTAAAGAAGAGTTGAATGTAGTGGGTTATTATCCTCAGACCAATCCTCAGGGTAACAAAGTTGAAAAACTCAACACACCCATCTCCGCGACGGAGAACCTCAAAGCCTTTATTTCAAATAGGACCCCACTTTGGATGCCAAATGGCGAGTACATAACCTTTAGCCCTTCAATTATTCCTGACAACATTGCAAGAGGCGCAGTTGTTGAGATCGATCCCCCAAGCGAAAAAGGCGGAAAAGACATGTTTGGGGTTGAATGGGAATACAGCGATCTGGCTGGAGGCTCCATGGTAAAGCCCGGAAATCCATTATTTGATGATGCCAACGACTGGAGAAGTGTGTTGAAGTTCCCCGACATATCGAGTTGGGATTGGGTAAAGTGCGCTGAAGCAAACCGTGAGCTACTCGAAAGCAAAGAAGACCTTGTATGGATAACCCAATACACCGGCCTTTTTGAGCGGTTGATATCTTTTATGGATTTTGAAAACGCAGCTGTTGCACTAATTGACGATTCTCAAAAAGACGCAGTAAAAGAGCTTTTTTCAAGTTTATGTGACCTTTATGAAGCATTAATAGATCATTATGTTGAACACTTTAACATGGCCGGTTTTCTGTTCCATGATGACTGGGGATCACAAATGGCGCCCTTCTTTTCACTAAGTACTTTCAGGGAAATGATTGCCCCGTATATTCAAAGACTTACTTCATATTGTCACAACAAATCCGTGATTTTTGAATTGCACAGCTGCGGCCATATCGAACTTCTTATTGACGGGATTGTTGAGTGCGGGATCGATATGTGGCGTCCACAACCTATGAACGATATAGAATATTTACTCGAAAACTATGGTGATAAGTTAAAAATCGGTGTAAGGCAGCCTATGTTTTCTGACGATGCATCGGACCATGATAAGGTTCAGGCGGCAAGCGAAATGGTTTCAAAGTATGGTGCCTATGCTAATAGCGTATATACAATGTCCCATTTTCAGGATCCGATTTTTAGAAAAACACTATACAAAGAGAGTCGCATTGCTTATAGTAAGTTCAAAGTTGTAGAAAGGTGATGAAAGCATGGCCATTATCGATCTCACAATAAGGTCTTCTGTATTGGGATTAAACACTTCTGTGACAGTATGCTTTCCAGAGAACAACGGTTCAGACATACGAGCGGGGAAGCCATATCGTTATACCCCGGGAGTAAAATACCAGGTACTTTGGCTCCTAACAGGCGGAGGTGGAGACAGCAGCGAATGGGTTCGCTTTACCAATATAGAAAGGTATGCGGCTGACAAGAACCTAATAGTAATAACACCTGCGACTTTTCTTAGCCTATACACAGATATGTATTATGGCGAAAAGTACTTCACATACTTAACCGAGGAACTTCCACAAATCATGAGTTGGATGCTTCCAATATCGGACAAAAGGGAAGACAATTTTGTTGCAGGTTTCTCGATGGGAGGCTACGGAGCCTTTAAGTGGGCCTTTGCCCATCCCGAGAGATTTGCTGCAGCGGGTAGTATCGGCGGCGCGCTAGATATGGTCAACGTCGTACGGACATCCCACCTCCACAACGGAGTACTTGACAGAGACTTCATGCTTGCGTTTGGCAGTATGGAAAACTTAGTGCACTCGATAAATGACGACATGTATATGGCCGAAAGACAAACAGTTGCCCGTAGAAAACTGCCAAAATTATTCATTTCTGTTGGCAAGGATGATTTCACTTACTCGAGAAATGTTGAGTCCAAAGACAAGTTAATTGATATGGGTTATAACGTGACATGGGATACTGGAAAAGGTTCTCACAGCTATGAATACTGTGATAGTCGGATCAAATCGTTCCTTGACTGGGCAGACCTTAAGGGAACACCAATCTACGACACGGAGGGATAATTATGGCAAGGCTTCAAATCCGCATGGAAAGCGAAATACTGCGTTTTACCACTCAGGTTGACATCGCTATACCTGAATACGGATTTAATGAAATAAAGGCAAATATTCCTCCGGAAGAGTACTACTCTGAGAAGAACAAACTACCCGTGATGTTTCTCTACCACGGTGGATCAGGTACGTGTTCTGACTGGTTCCGGTTTAGCAGAATCGAGGAGCTCTCAGAAGAGAAGAAATTTATCGTAGTCTGCCCGACAGCCCAAAACTCCTGTTACACCAATATGGCATATGGGCCCAGATGGTTTGACTTCATAAACATAGAGCTATACGATATGATACACTCCATGTTCCCAGCCTCGTCCGACCCTGAGAAAAACTTCGCTGTAGGACTTTCCATGGGTGGTTACGGAGCATTTAAGAGTGCAATTACCTACCCAGAAAAATTCGGATACGGGGCTGCAATGTCATCCGCAGTGTACATACCTCAAGAAGTCGCGCAAGGAATATGTCCCATTCCCGACGGCGGAAAGACGATATTCGGTGACCCGAGTGAAGTGTTGGGCAGCGACAATGACCTTTTTGCTTTAGCCGAGCGCCTCAAAGACTCTGGCCGTACACTTCCAAAGCTCTACAGCGCCTGTGGTACTGAAGACTTTACGTTCAACGGAAACGTGGAGTTCAAAAATCATATGCAAAATCTTGGCTACCAATTTGTTTGGGTACAAGATCCCGGTTCTCATACCTGGGACTATTGGAACGACCATATCCGCATGATTTGTGATTGGCTTCCACTATAATAAGAAGGGAGAAACATATGAGATACACACATGGAAAATTAGGAACAGCTATTCGAGAAGCAAACACCGAAAGCGGTCGCGTAAGAGGTCTACCAGGTAATAACCGGAATTTTACTGTGTTCAAGGGTATACCTTATGCAGCACCACCTATCGGCAACTTGCGCTGGCGTCCGCCTCAGCCGACCCCGAAATGGGATGATGTTCGTGAGTGTTACTACTTTTCAAAAGACCCCATTAACTTCTTTCCTCCATTCTTGGGCAGGAGCAGAGATGATAGTAACGAATCCGAGGACTGTCTATATCTAAATATATGGACTCCAGCAAAATCCCCAGACGAGAAGTTACCGGTACTGGTTTGGATCTATGGCGGAGGCATGATGGGAGGCACCTCTGCTAGTTCGGTCTACAATGGCGAGGGCTTCTGCAAACGTGGTGTAATTCTTGTAACTTTCAATTATCGAACCGGAGCAATTGGCCTTCTTGCACATCCCGAGTTATCAAAGGAAAGCGGCTATGGAGGTTCAGGTAACTATTACTTTATGGACCAGATGGCGGCTATTAAGTGGACAAAGAGAAACATATCTAACTTTGGCGGCGATCCGGATAACATCACTATTTTTGGCCACTCATCAGGAGCCATAGCGACTACGGGTATCTGCACCTCACCACTCTCAAAGGGTGACTTTGTCGGAGCGGCAATACAGAGTTCCGCAGTATTGCGTGACTTTGACGGCGTCGGAGAAATCTTCCTTTCCCTTGATAAGGCCGAGGAACGCGGCGTGGATTTTGTAAAACGCTGCGGCTGCTCAAATATATCTGAGATGAGGAACGCTAGTACTCAATTGCTTAAGGAAACTTTTTGGAATTGGCCGCTTGGTAGACACGCATTCTGCGGCACGGTAGACGGATACATTTTCCCAGAAAGTCCGGTGCACGCATGGTATACTGGAGCTGCTCACGATATAAATTACCTCTGTGGCACTGCAGATGATGAAGAAAACAGTCTATACGGTTTTCCGGGTGTGGCAAATTACTTAACAAGAGAAATGATTCCCGAGTATGCAGAAAACTTTGGCGACAAGAAAGAAGATTTCCTGAAGTTTTGCGAGGACTTGGACGACTACGAAATCTTGATCAGCAAAACTCTCAACGGAACTATGCGCAATATGCAGCTTGCGGAAAATCAACTTCGCCACGGAAGAAAACCTGCCTATTTGTTCTGCATTAACCGGAGACTACCCGGAGATAATGCTGGTGCTCCTCACGGCGCTGAGTTGCCATATGTGTTCCAGACTCTACAAAATGATTGGAGGCCGTACACAGGCGCAGACTATGAACTATCTGATATCTTGGCCGATTATTGGGCAAACTTTGCCAAAACGGGCAATCCAAACGGACCAGGGATTCCTGAATGGACACCGTATGTGGAAGATGATAAGCGAGTATTGATGATTAACTCCCCTCCCTACATGTGTGAACGTCCACTTCCTAGAGTTCAGCAGTATAAGTTGAATTATTTCCTAAGTACGGATAATGCGTATTCGTTTGTCTAGAAAGCAGTAGTTTACAAACATAGACATCTGTGCTATTATTTCTTAAATCGTCCAAAACTCGCAATTCATCCGAATAAAACACAAATATGGAGAACAACATGATTAGTCGTCTGTTGGCAGCAACATATTATTATCTAGGCTTTGTCTATTATTATGATAAGGCTTATTTGCGTTTTGCTGCTGACACGGTATAAGAGTTTTGCATCACGTTGACTTTACTCAACTAACGCAGACTCCGCAGCATACGCTGCGGAGTCTTTTTATCTCTTATGCATTACATTGTTAACTCATGGTACTAATGTAGAAGTCTATTAGGTAATGGAGGGCTTAGGATGTCAATGAAAATCGGTATAGTGGGATTAGGGTTGATTGGCGGTTCATTTGCCAAGGCAGTCAAACAGAATACGGAGCACACGGTATGGGGTTACGATATCTCGGAAACCGTTATTCAGCATGCAATAACAGCGGAGGCGATAGATGGTTTCCTAACTGATGAACGCCTCGGTAGCTGTGATATGATAATTGTCGCCCTGTACCCGGGAGATACAGTAAAGTATGTCATAGAAAATGCTAGCCTCTTTAGAAAGGATTGTGTCGTTATTGACTGCTGTGGTGTAAAGAGCGGAGTGGTATCCGCCATTGCTCCTGTTGCTTACAAGTCGGGGTTCTATTTTATAGGTGGACACCCCATGGCAGGAATAGAGTATTCAGGATTCATGTACTCAAAACCTGACATTTTCCGCGGCGCGTCAATGATTCTCACACCGACCACCGGCACAGCCTCGGAGATTGTGGATATGGTCAGCAAATTTTGCATTGAACTAGGGTTTGGACATATCCAGTTATCTACACCTGAACACCATGATAAGATGATCGCTCTAACATCGCAGCTTGCACATGTAATCTCAAGTGCATATGTCCAGAGCGACACCGCCCTAGACTTCAAAGGCTTTTCAGCAGGGAGCTTTATGGACATGACAAGGGTTGCAAGACTAAACGAGCATATGTGGACCGAACTTTTCATCGAGAACTCCGAATATCTGGCAGATGAAATTGATGGTATGATAGAGCGCCTAAAATACTTCAGCGATATCATCAAGTCAAAAAGCAAATCAGAGCTGATCGAGACACTCAAACAAGGGAGCGACAGGAAAAAATTCCTAACAGGGGAGGAACTTTGAAGCGCAAACTCCAGCACACAGTTTAATCAATGCTTGCAATCAAGATAGCAAGATACCAACAACATGGGAGATAACTCAATTGTGTGCTTAAAAACCTAAGTATGTTATAATATGCAACAGGAGGTGGAACTGATGAAGATAACTTTTATGGGTGCCGGGAGCACAGTCTTTGCCAAAAATGTTCTAGGTGACTGTCTTTGTAGCCCCGCTCTACTAGAATGCGAAATTGCGTTATATGACATTGATGCAGGTAGATTGCGTGAAAGCAGTGTAGTTATCAATGCGCTAAATAACGCAAAGGGCAACCCCGCAAGAATTAGCACATACCTGGGAGTTCCCAATAGGAAAAACGCACTAAGGGGAGCAAACTTTGTGGTCAATGCCATTCAAGTGGGATTTTATGATCCGTGCACAATCATTGACTTTGAAGTACCAAAAAAGTTTGGCCTGAGACAGACGATCGGTGACACCCTCGGTATCGGTGGTATTTTCCGTGGACTTCGCACAATACCTGTTTTAGAGGATTTTGCCAGCGATATTGAGGAAGTCTGTCCTGATGCATGGTTCCTAAATTATACAAATCCCATGGCTATAGTCACAGGATATATGCAGCGTTACACCGGTGTCAAAACAATCGGACTTTGTCACAGCGTTCAGGTCTGCTCTGAGCACCTCCTAAAAAATTTGGATATGGAAGACAAACTTGAAGGAAGACGGGAATTGATTGCGGGCATAAACCACATGGCCTGGCTACTGGATATTACCGACAGCTACGGCAATGACCTCTACCCCGAAATCAAGCTCCGCGCAGCCCAGAAAAACGCCACAAAAAAACACCATGACATGGTTCGCTTTGACTACATAGAAAAGTTCGGTTATTACTGTACAGAATCTAGTGAGCACAACGCGGAGTATAATCCCTACTACATAAAGAATGCATACCCAGAGTTGATAGAGCGCTTCAACATCCCCTTAGATGAATACCCGAGACGGTGTGTGGAGCAAATAGCTGGTTGGGAGCGTCTGAGGGAAGAGCTTACAAAGCACACATCACTAGAGCATACGCGGTCTGACGAATATGCGTCGCACATAATGGAAGCTCTCGTAACAGGTGTGCCATACCAAATAGGTGGAAATGTTCTCAATCGCGGAGGACTTATCTCAAATCTTCCTGAAGACGCATGCGTGGAAGTTCCTTGCCTGGTCAATAATTACGGTATACACCCATGTTACGTTGGGGCACTACCTCCGCAACTGGCAGCTCTAAACATGACTAACATTAACGTACAGTTGCTAACAATTGAGGCAGCAAGAACACGTAAGCGTGAACACATTTATCACGCGGCAATGCTTGACCCTCACACAGCTTCGGAACTCCCTCTCGACGATATTGTCTCAATGTGCGATGCCCTTATAGATGCTCACGGGAGTTGGTTACCTAAGTTTGTCTAGTTTTTTCTATCAACCTATAAGGCTAAGGATCAGTTTCAGCATAGAAGGGAAGAAAAGTATCACCGATATTAGACGTGCTGTCTGCATAACAGCAATTTTGGGTGTATCTCCGCCAATGTCCTCTGATAAAAGTGCCATTTCCTGAACCCCTCCCGGCGTCGAGGATAGCATACAAGTTGTGAGATCAAGTCCTGTAATTTTGTGTAGTAGAAACGAAACAAGGAAGACAAAAAAGAATATTCCAACAACCATTATAAGCAAGGGCATTCCAAGGGCGCTCATTTGTGCCAGACCCTCACGATCAAGCTGAATACCAATAAAAGCACCTGCAAAAATCTGCATGCCTAAAAGAAGTGTTTTCGGGAAGGGCGTTCTTCCAAAAAACATGCAGCAAGCAGCCGAAGCGATCATAGCACCAATCATGGCCCCCGCAGCTATGCCAAGAGAATGCACTATGATGCCACCAACCGCGGCAGTAACCAACATTAAAACAAAGTGTATTGCATACGACTTTCCCTTTGTTTTGTGACTTTCACTAACGCTAGTGGTTTCAGTTATTTGCTTTAATGTATCGTTTCCCAAAGCTATATCCGTCTGTATAATTGAGCCGTTAACTCCCAGTGAACTATTGCTTATATTTTGTTCATTGTTGTTGTGATTTAATTTGTTATTCCTGTGTTTTACTATCTTTCGGAAAATCGGCGGCATAAAAACAAAAATCGTAAGTAATCTGCAAAGCTGCAAAATAGCAACATATGCAGGATTTGCACCAAGGTCGGAAGATATTATCGCCATATCGCTAACTCCACCCGGTGTAGATGCGAAAAGCGCTGTAGCAGCATCCAGATCGCTAAAAACATACATCATCGTACCAAAAGAAAGATTAAGAATTACCATGCAGATGATGAGAAGTATTGTCGGAAAAATTATCTTCTTCATTGATATCAAATCTTCACGTCCAATTCGGCTTCCAATCATGGCTCCACCGAATATTTGAAGCGCAATTCGAAGATCGGGATAGAATACAGCCTTTTCAGTTGTCACGTTGAAGATAATCACTGCTATCATTGAACCAACCATGCCGCCTACTGGCAGCCTCAATTTATATCCTATTAGCCCGCCAACCGTAGCCACAATTAGCGTGAGGATAAAGTACTGTATCATTTAAGACATCCGATAATCACTATATCAAAACCTCTCCTGTATGTGAAATTGCCATCATAGTATAAGTTTACTTTTTATGTTGAAAAAGTCAACTGTTCCACCCTGCTACTTTACTACATTCTGTAGTTTACTACCACATACTGCAGTTTACTCTTACTATTTCGAACCCAATGGTTCTGCTAAGCAAATATCTTGTTAAATATAGGCAATCGTATTACAATAACAAAAAATAGCTAGGAGGAGATCGAGATGGGTTGTCTTGGCAATATAATTTGGTTTGTTTTAGGCGGATTCATATTAGGCCTATTCTGGCTGGTTTTCGGCATACTTTGGTGTATAACCATTGTAGGAATTCCGGTTGGTCTGCAATGCTTTAAATTTGCATCGCTATCCTTTCTCCCCTTTGGAAAGGAAATCGAATTCGGAGGAAGCCCAGTTTCTCTCCTTCTTAATATACTCTGGCTAATCTTCGGAGGTTTAGAAATCGCAATTACTGCTGCAGTATTTGGTCTGCTGCTCTGCATTACAATAGTTGGTATTCCTTTTGGATTACAGCACTTTAAGATTGCTAAACTTGCGCTTTTTCCCTTTGGAGCAAATGTCCGGTCATAAACCTTTACCATCCAAAATCAGTAGCTACAACATCGCTCTATTCTCCCATTACCATAGCAAGCTAGTTGAGTGCCATCTGCACCCACAGTTGAGGATTAGCAGCGTATCCCCCGCTATTGCATAGACCTCCGGCATCTCACTCGATGACACTATATCAATATGCCTTCCATATAAAATCAAAGGAGAATACAATGTCCGCTTTTTACATCGATCCTGTGCTCTACTCCGGTCGTCCTGCAAACTGTCAAGGCCGTCTACCGGTGGAAGTCGCAACATATGACCTTCTTAACCGTCTTGGTGTGTCGTACACACGCGTTGACCATGCACCAACACCCTCAATCGAGGTCCTTTTCGGTACTGGGGCTATGCTCTTCCATCCTGTCCATGTAAGCAGGAAAGCTTTTGCAGGGCCCTAATCTCTGTGATATACTTGTACTAATTACCAGATTTCATAGAAAAAAGAGAGGGGAACAAAATCATGAAAGAACTTTTTGATGTTAAATTTGCTTTCGACCCTAATGATTATGACGGAGAAGTAAAGAGTGTTGCCGTACGCGGAGAATTCCTTTTTTACAAGAGCAACTTGACAGGCCACACCGATGAGACTGGTATGGTTGACTGCGATCGCAAATACACCTGCTATGAATATGAAGACGGTATGGATAACATTGGCGGTGTTTATGTCGAAGAGATGACATGGAACGAAGATACAAAACGGTATGAACTTACGCTCAAGCTTCCAGCCGGTTTATATCCTTACAGTTTTGTCATCGATCCCGAGTATTGCGAGAAATATGAAGGTCATGAGAGCATATACTGCAATGTCTATACAAAAGATGGCGAGGTCAAAGGCCTTCGGAATATAAAAGAGCATTTTGCGAAAATAGGAGCCGGACAAAAGGGAAGTATCATTCACGACCCCAAGAACCTTCCAAACATCCCTACCATTACTGGAACCCAGCACAACTCTCAGTTAATAGTTGGTGACAGCACTGATCACTTATGGTTGCCCATTAAAGATCAGCAGAAGGC
>LSQX01325407.1_pt1 | contig 17992 bp, 14 predicted proteins | sample 654561 | NCBI WGS metagenome assembly LSQX01 (sample SAMN04489861, study PRJNA283612) | anaerobic digester metagenome | isolation source: 4 biogas reactors fed with cattle manure at either 37C or 55C with and... | place: Denmark: Kongens Lyngby | collected 2014
GATGCTCGTTAGACCTGTGCATCCACAAAACGCATAATCTCCTATGCTGGTCACTTTAGATGTCTCTTGGAATGTTACGCTCTCTAGGTTAATACATTCTTCAAAAGCACCATACCCTATGTTAGACACGCTATTGGGGATTGTAAATGAAGGGCCCTTTTTCCCAGCAGGATAAGTTACTAGTGTAGTCTTATTATTATATAACACTCCATGATCACTCGAGTAGGCAGTATTTGATGCGTCAACATTTATTGAATGTAGGCCAGTGCAGCAGCAAAACGCATCCTCTCCTATGCTGTTCATACTATGGGGGATTGTGATGCTCGTTAGGTTTTCACAATTATAAAACGCATAATCCCAGATGCTAGTCGCACCATCAAGGATTGTATAAGAACCCTCTTTCCCTTCAGGACAGCGTATTAATTCTGTCTTGTCTTTATTGAATAAGACGCCATCATCACTCGAATATGCAGTATTTGATCCGTCAACATTTATTGATTGTAAGCTAATGCAACAATCAAACACGGTGCAACCATAAGCTACATCCTCCCCTATGCGCATAACACTATCTGGGATTGTGATGCTCGTCAGGTTTTCGCAATCATAAAACGCATGATCCCCAATGGTAGTCACGCTGTTGGGAATTATTATACTCTCTAAGTTATTGCAATAACTAAACGCATCTTCCCCTATAATTTCTACATCGGCACCATTAATTTTTGACGGGATAACAACAACCCCTCCGCTGCCGTTATAACCTGTAATTGTTTTTGTCTCCTCTTTGAATTTAAAATCGTCTGCCGGAGATTCTTCAAGTACATTTACTTCACACGTATCAGTTTTACCGCCGGCTGTTGCTGTAATGGTAGCAGTTCCCGCTTCATTTGCTGTTACCACACCATTAGCAACTGTTGCCACACTAGTATTACTGCTTGTCCAGGTTACAGTCTTGTTTGTCGCATTATCCGGCTTTACCGTTGCTATTATTGTTCCTGTTCCTCCAACGCCCAATAGCATTGTTTCCGGAACAACACTAATAGCACTTACTGGTGTCGTGTCGCCGTTGCCGTCGCCCCCGCCTTCTCCGCCGCCCCCGCTGGTTTTTCTGGGGGGTGTTTGTGCTTTGCCGGCTATGATGGCCGATTCCACACCCTTACCCCAGTCGATTTCGTCCGGTTTTTGCTCGATAGTTACTCCGTCGACGTTGATCCCAGCGGTGCCAATACTGCCTTGGCCGGTGATTTGTACTCCGGCGTTGGCTGCAACTGTTTTAACACTGGCTTTTTTGTCCAGGTCTACCCGGGCACCGGTGGCGCTTCCCGTCAGGACTAAGTTTTCCACTATGGAGCCTTCGCCTACTCTTACGCTAGCTTTCGGGGCCGCTATTTCGACCTTGGCAAAATTACCAATTAAGATAACTTCTGTGTTTTCATCTAGGCCTGCGGGTAGAAGAACTTGCTCAAAAGAACCGTCGTCTCGGCTGATTAAAAGAGCACCGGATTGCAGTATTACTTTAGGAACAGATGTGGACCCCTCGGCCACGATCCTGATCTGGCCGTCTACTTTCTCTACAGTAACAGTGCCGTACAGGGTGCAGTCACGGAAGATAACGCTGTCGGTGCCACCGCCTTTGATTTCGGTATCTCCTTTTACAGTTACATTCTCTAACTTCACAGTTCCATCGCCGACACTTTCAGCAATGAGAAGATCACCGGTGATTATTAGGTTTTGCAGGGTAACGCCATCAGCCTTTATGATAACGTCACCGTCAATGGTTTCTGCGTCATCTTCGGGTCCATAAATTCCGGCTTTGTCAAATAAAGTGCCCTTAGCAGCCGGTTTCTGATCCAGTGCTCTTACAAGCATGGCTGCTGTTTGGGCCCGGGTGATAAGGCCGCTGCTTCCAAGCTTCTTTAGCGCAGCTTCCCTTTGTTCTGTGCTGCGGGCGGCTTCCCACTGTTGCCAGCCGACAGCGGTAAGACCTACCGGTTGGGGCGCTAAAGTAGAGGGCGTGTAACCACTCATAAGCCCTAAGCTAACAGCGGTGGCCACATCGGCCTTAGCCCAAGCACTCACCTTGTCAGCATCGGTAAAAGGTGCCAGTACAGCATTCTGCTCGGCTTCGGTATCTAGTTTGCTAAAGCCGAAAGCTCTCACTAACATAGCCGCCGCTTGTTCGCGGGTAATAGGACGGTAGGGACTGAAGGTCCCATCGGGATTGCCAGCCACATAGCCATATGCTGCAGCCGCCTCTACCTGGCCGGCAAACCAATCCTGGAGTTTTACGTCCCTGAAGCGGCTGCTCCCTGTTACCGCAGTAATCCCTACACTCTTGTTCACCATACTTACGAACTCAGCTCGGGTAACAGTTAGGTCCGGTCGGAAAGTGCCATCGGGTAAGCCGGATACTGCCCCTAAATCCACTAATTGTTGGATGGCCGTCTCGGCCCAGTGGCCTTTGCTATCGGGCGCTGCTGCCACCGGAATAGCAGTAAGCACTAACGCCCACAGAGTCAAGACAGCCACAAGACGATAAGACTTGCGTCCCAACCTATACACCTCCGCTCTCATTTTGGTTTTAAGATCTTTTTGGCCGCTTGGCCTGGAAAAAGTGCCGGTGAACCTGTTTCGGCCTTATTCATCCCAATAAAACCACCTCCATTAGTTCGTTAACGGTCAGGCGCAACCGCCCGCCGCCCCAGATAACATAATCGCCATCGGTGGTGGCGGTTTTGAAGAATTCTTCGTCGGCCAGCTCGGCATATTTCATCGTGTGCAGTTTTTTAGAAAGATCTGCTATAACCGTGCTGCCCCCTTTCATTTCGAGTAACAACCGGTAATCCTTCATCGGCCGAACGGCTTTAATATAACTCATCCATAGGCCTCCTTTCACGTCAAGGTAAAGAGAAAAATCCCATCCTACAGATTAACTATAGAATGGGATTTTGGATTGCGCATCGTCCAGATGGACGATCTTGATGGACGAATTTGAATCTTAAGCCGCCGTTATTTTAGCTTTTCTGCCAGCCGGGCGCGGCGGTCGATTTGAAGCTTCTGAAATATCGTGCGCAGATGCGTACGCACCGTACTTTCCGTTACCACCAGCTTCTCCGCAATCTCGCTGTTGCGCAGCCCCTCGGCTGCCAGCTTGGCTACCTCATATTCCCGTTCCGTGAGATCAGGAGGCAGCTCGCCGGAAAAAAGGGCTTCACGTAACGTAGACCAGCCGCCTGAGAAACGCTGCCTAACAGCGCTAAACTTGTCTAAAAGCGCAGGATAGTCCCGCCCAATAACCTCATCAACCAAGTCTCCAAGCAGCCGTGAATAAGCGGCAAAGGGAGACACCAACCCGTCGGGAAGAGCCCCGCGAGCAGCAAGTTCCAGAAACTCGGCAGCCTGGGCACGGTTGCCCAACGACATATGGCTGATGGCCATAACAAAACAGGCAAAGAGATTGGCATAAGGACTTAGTAGTCTAGGCCATGCAGCCTGCAACGTACCGATCACCCGTGCAAACTCCCCCTCATGCATGAGAAAGCTTAGGTGCACAAACAAAGCACTGTTGGTCATGGCAGGCGATAGGCAGCGCCCGGCAAAATCGGCATTCTTCAGCCAATCAGCGATACTCGTCTGATTCTGAAATTCATTCAGAAGCACACCTCGAATAATGTCCAAAAGCGACCGAATAACAAACGTGTCCTGGTAGTCGAAGGAGGCCGCGCGCTCCATTGAAGCAATAGCCCGCTGCCAGCCGGCCGCATCTGCCTTGTGCAGCGCAATGTGAGCCAGCAATATGGAGGCACCCAACTGGACCACGCTTTGCTGTTTGCTTTCGGCAATAAATGTGGCCTTGTAGGCAAGTATCTCCGCATCGCTCAAATCTCCCCGCTGATAAGCCAGTTCCGCACGAAATAACGCGTCCGCACCGCTACCGTGACCATTCGTTAGACGCGAATAAATGGCGATGTACTTCTCCAGCGCCTCGGCCTCGTGATCAGCTTTACCGGACGCAGTGTAGAACTCTGTCAACGGGGAGTAGTTGCCGAAGCACCAGAGGGCTGTAGGCAGGATTACCTGCGAGCACTGGTCTCCTAAGAACACGGCAGCCTGCCTCAGAACGGCTGTCATCTCATCTGGGTGGGGGAAACTTCTGAATGAGGAAAGAAGCATCCATTCGCCAATCAACTGTGAATCGGCGTTCCGATCAGGACGCTGCGGCAACACCTGGTCACTGATACCGAGCACTGTGTACAACTCGTCCATCAGCGCCTCGAACTCATCTTTCAGCCCGACAGTAAGAAGCGCCCAGGCAATTCGAAGCATGTTCAGGCCTTGCGCCTGCTTCAAATCTGAAGGGCAGTTTTTCGCCATGCCAAGAGCCAGCTCCGCAAAAGGTGCACCGTTGATGGTCGCAAAAGTCAGGTGAGAAAGATCAAGCGAGAGCATCCGCTCGTAATCCCCGATCTGCGCATATAAGCTCAGCGCCGCTGCAGTTTGGCCATCATCTCGGCAAAAATCTCCCGCCTGCAGCAAGCACCGGCGTTCAAACTCGGCCCCTCGCTCACCGCGCTTCTGAACCAACAGATCGGTCAGAATGCTATGTAGTTCATAGTGCCGTTCGGTTCGATTGTATTGGATGAATGGGCTCGCCAATACAGCCCAAGCATACTCGGGCAGTTCATCGCATCCCATGAGGTAAGTGGCCTGTTGTACGGTGACCGTTTCAAACGGCGACAGATACAACAGAAAGATTTGCTGTTCTTCAGTCAATGTATCCCATACCAAATGCTCCATAAGAGCCAGAATACCAGATGTATCGGCGAATGTACCTGTCTCCTGAAAAGCACGAAGCCGCAAATAGACTGCTATTATCCATCCTTCCGTATAGCGCGCAACGTCCTGGGCATCGCTTGGAGTAATGCTCACATTGGCAAGGGCCCAGTAACGGCGTATGTCCTCGGCACCCAGGCGCAGATCGGCGGTGCCAATGTACAAGACCCCGTGACCTGTAAAGGCAGCAAGCATGTTTCGCTTGAGTATTTGGGTTGCAACGATAACATGCAAGTTTTCGCTGCCATGCTCCAACAGTGCGGAAACAACGGCAGGTGGCAATACGCCGTCTAGAAATTGGAAATTATCAAGGACAAGATAGGTTTCGTGTATGCACCGGATAGACCTTAGGGCGTCCATTGCTTCACCGATGGTAACAGCGTTTGGCGGTCCGATTTTCAGGAGGCATTCACCAGCATGGCGGTCAATCTTCTCAATCTCCCGACAAAGACGCCTAAAACTTGCCGCAGGTGCCTCATTTGTCGCCGTGAACCAATAGACAGGCGTACCTTGAGGAAGCCCGGCTTCTAAATAGTCCCGTATCGCCGTGGTCTTACCATAGCCGGACGGAGCCTCGACAACAGTGGCGGGGGCAAAACGCATCTTGGCCAACTTGTGTTTAAGCCTGTTGGTATAATAATGTGGCTCATCCTTGCGGTTTCTTCCATGCTTCATATTGTTTCCCCTCTATGCGAATTCTTTTGGGGTCAAACCAATCTCCATCACTAAGGCAGTTAATTCCGTATTATTCTGAAACAGCATCGGGAACTTTCCTCTTTAAACCAAGTTTCCCTCGGGCCGGAATATTTCTACCTCTGCCCAGCTGCAACCTCTAATTAAGACACTCATTCGCTATCATATCTGCAAGTACCTTTTGCAGAGAGTCATCTTTATGAAAATGTTGTGGCATTGTGCACTAGCCGATCCAAAACCCAATTAGAATGACAGGCCGTCACGCCGACATAGATAAGAAGCGGCAAACCTGTAAAAGGAAGGGGTAGCCTGATATAATGAGAATGCCTGATTCGAAATGGCACAATAGTACGAAGCAACGACATACCTATATCAGCTACTGGAGGTAGGCAAGATGACAGTATTTTATAATTCCAGTCTATGGAGCAAAGGCCCCGGCCTTCCCGGATTACCGCAGAGAACCAATTGGCAATTTGAATACGCAGGAACGAAGCGCTATATACCTGTTATATATCGATTTCCAAGAGGAATTGTCTTTGACATCATCACTTTATTAAATGAAGCACACGTCCAGGCGTTTTTTGAAAAGTATGAAACCATCGAGCACAAATTGACCCCATTGCAGCGGCGTTGTGCCGAACAGGAACATCCCTATCAGGCTGTGCCCATCAAGGAAATATGGATAAACGGGAAACGAGTGGAAAACGGTTATTCAGCCAGCAGTGCTGTGAGCATACCGTGGGAACGGCAGAATGATAATTTAACGCTTGTGCGCAAGGCATATGCCTCTATTCTAAAGAATACCGCTCGCTTTGCCTGTGAACGTTTTTGTGTGCCCTACCCTAAAACAGATTCCAAAGCTCAAAAATTGTTGCGTCTCTTACGCCTGGGCAGAGTGAATAGCCTTAAGCTGTCTACCCATTCCGTACCATGGTTTTCTCCGCTGGATATTCAATTTGAAATATCAGCTAAAGAAGATCAAAAAGTGATTTGCTTTAAGCATCCCGTAACAGGAATAACACATACACTATACTTTCAAGTTGTAGACGTTGTGGAAATACCACTTGGACCGGGCGACAATCGCAGCTTTTACGCTGCGCGGTCAATGTACGAAATAGAACCTGCCTTACCGCAGGGGGATGCCTTACAATTCAACAGCAGCAGCCAATATCGAGAACCGTCTACTGGGCCGTCAAAACATAAATATACACCTACAGCAGCCTCGTCTATTGGTATCATTGGCGGAGCCGATGGTCCTACCGCTGTTTTTGTTGCAGCAAAGGGTAAAGAAAAGGTTGTCACACGTGGCTTGCACGAATTACCATTGCATAGCTGCTTTGCCGTCCCCGTATTCCATAAGAAAGACATTTGCCATTTTGTTCTTGAAGGCATCAATATAAAATATCTTGATGGCCAGGAATATAATTTTCAATAGCCTTGAAAGTTCATTTTCTGTCATCTTGTGACAGCATCCATGGAACCGTCTCAACTGTGCTCTAATAATAAACTTAACAGCTTATCGCCCGGGATTTGAAAACAGGTGGATGCGGCAGTGCGTTCATCAAAGGGTAAGCCGCAGCCGGTTTTGATTTGGCTATCGTAGATAAAAAAGGGAACCGGGTCGGCGCTGTGGGAACGCCTGGATACGGGAGTGGCGTGATCGGACATGACTAATAGGCGATAATGATCGCCCAAGGTTTCTAAACCAATATGTAAAGCTTGAGCCATGGAATCGAGGATTTCTATGGCTTTTATTTTTCCTTGAAAGTCGCCCCGATGGGCACATTCATCCGGGGCTTCTAAGTGGACTAAGGCAAAGTCATAGCCGGACTTGAGGGCGTCGATAGCTGCTGTCACTTTTGCTAGCCAATCGGTATTAAGGTTGCCGGTAGCACCGGCAATATCAGGGGTAAATAGGCCTACTAGTGCAGCAATCCCCTTCACCACGGCCACAGTGGGATAGCATATACCCCTCAGAAGAAATCGACACCAGGTTCATGCGCCAGGCGTAGTCGTTCCTAGACAACATAATACCCATTCCGGCTGCTTCCACATGAGCGCGTCCGGGCAGTTGGGACGCATTTTGTCCCAACAGTGACAGGAGTACAGTATCAGTGCCCACCGGCACCCCTGCCGGCAGCATGGTGGCTAGGCCCAGACATCCGGCAGTACATAGGTTATCTAAGTGGGGTTTGACTGCTGTTTCCAACGGAGTCTTTCCATTCAGCTCTGGCAGAGGGCGATCAGAAGTACCGTCACCAATTAACAGCACAGTTTTCATTAAAACTCCACCCCTTCACGGGCCGGTACTCCGGCATCAAAGTAATGTTTCACCAGCTCCATGCTGGTTACTAAATCCGCTCGCCGGATAATCTCCACCGGGGCATTGCGCCCGGTTAGCACCAACTCCATGGGCTCGGGCTTAGCGTCTATAGCGTCCAGTACCTCATTTAACTTTACATAGCTGTGATTTATGGCCGCCGTGATTTCGTCCCACACCAGCAGATCACAATCACCGGTGTGTAACATACTCTTGGCCCGCTCCCATTGCACCTGCACGTTGTGCTGCACATCTCCCTCGGTACACTGCAGAATCGGTATGCCCAGCCGTTCTAAGGCTATATGTTCACCGCAGCGGCGGCCTTTAATGAATTGAATCACCGCGATTTTTCGCCCATGACCGCTGGCCCTGAGGCACAAACCCAGCGCAGCGGTGGTCTTCCCTTTGCCGTTCCCGGTATAAACATGGATATATCCTTTAGACATGAAGTAGCACCTCCTGCAGCACAGATAGCAAGCGCTGATTTTCCTGTCGGGAGCGCACCGCTACCCGAAACCAACTACTGTCTAAGCCGCGAAAGTTCTCTCCCGGCCGTATCAAAATACCGCGCTTGGCTAAAGCATCCGCCAGGGGATCCACCTCTTGTTCATATTGGCATAAAATAAAATTGGTAGCCGGTTGGAAGGCAGTGATACCCGGCAGCCGGTTCAACCCTTGCCATAAGTAATCCAGTTCAGTGGAAAGCCAAGCCTTAGTTTTCTCTCTGTGCTCCGCCAGCAGCGGGAACACTTCACCCATAGCCTGAGCTCCCCGGTTGACGGACCAGGGAATTTGCCGCTTTTTCATCGCTTGCACTGTATTCTTATGTCCCAGAGCGTATCCCAAGCGTAGCCCCGGTATAGCCAGGGATTTGGTAAAGGCGCGCACAATGAGGAGATTGGGGAAGTCCGTAAGATGGCGTGCCAGGGAATTGGCCTCGCCACATAATGTTAGCTCCACAAACGCTTCATCCACTAAAAGGCGCTTGCCGGTACCCAGAAGCCGCATCAGATCTGACTCGGAAAGAAGTACCGAGGTGGGATTGTTGGGATTGCCCAGTACTAGGCCGTCACACTCTGTCAGCCGGGCACAAAGACGCTCCATGTCGGGGACAAAACTTTCGTTTTTGGTCAAAGGGAAAAACACCGGCTCATGGCCGCCCAGCCGGGCTGCTTGTTCATATTCGACAAACGAGGGTACCGGTAGCAGCAGGCGCCCTTCCGGCCACACTTCCAAGGCCAGTTGCAGCAGTTCGCTGGCACCGTTTCCGCAGAGCACATTCTCCCGGTCCAGGCCATGATACTGGGCCAACACCGTCACCAGCTGTTTACAGTCAGGATCGGGATAATGCTCCAGCTCTTCTTCCACCACGCGATGCAATACTTCTTTCAGCACCGGCGGTACCCCTAACGGGTTGATGTTAGCAGAAAAGTCCAGCCACCCACCCATCGGCGTCCCATAACGTTCACTGGCCCGGCGTAAATTACCACCATGGGGCTCCATCACAGCCACCTCCTTATCAGCACGGTTCCCAAAGCCAATAGCATAGCGTAAGTAGCCCACATTAAGCAGCAGGCCCTGATAATATCCCGGGGCTCAGGGAGCCGCAAGGCTTCCCCTAAGGTAGGGCTGTCCACCCACTCCCCCTGATAGTAAGCTCCGCCGCCCAGCCGTATTCTTAGTGCCCCGGCCATAGCCGCTTCGCTCCAGCCGCTGTTAGGACTGGCATGTTTACCATGGTCCCGCCATAACATGCGCCAGGCTAGGCCAGCGTCTTGCCAGCACAACAAAGCAGCCACCGGCAGTAACAACCCGGTGATCCGTGCCGGCAAATAACTTAGCACATCGTCCATCCGGGCAGAAAAACGTCCCAAATAAAAATAGCGCCGGTTTTTATACCCCACCATGGAATCCAGGGTGCTGGCTGCCTTAAATGCCCATACGAAGGGAACCGACAGTCCCCAGGGCAGTCCCAGTAATAAATAAAACAGGGGAGCAATAACACCGTCAGCCGTGTTTTCCGCCACTGTCTCCACCGTGGCCCGGATAATATCGGCGGTCGATAAAGAAGCGGTGTCGCGCCCCACCACCCGGCTCAGTTGCTGCCTAGCCGCAGAAAGATCGCCCCGCTTTAGTACCCGTTGTACAGCCAGGGCCTCATTCATAAGGCAGCGCGGTGCCAGAGCCGCATACATAAGGTAAATGCGCACCCATGGATGCAAACAAGATAAGCCCCAGGCTATCCCGGCCGAGATGAGCACAGTCAAACTTCCCAACCACACACTGGCGACAGCCTCGTTTTTTATCTGCCGGCGCAGAATCTTTTCCAACGCGGCGATAAGCCGACCAATAAACTGAACCGGGTGCGGCAGCCAGACCGGATCACCAAGCACTATATCCAGTCCCACAGCGATAAATAATTCGGATAAAAACCCCATTATTACGACTATCCTTCCCCGTTGATAATACGATAAATTGCCTCCATGTCCAGGGAGTCTCGCAGCCCTTGCACCAGCCGGTCATATTGCTGGGAGCGATAGGCAGCCGAACGCAGTTTAACTTCATCGTGGCGTGCTTTGTCACCCAAGCTGTCTTCTTCGGCTATATCCACTTTCATGTAGGGCACTACGCCCAGCACCGGCACCTTAATTATTTCCTCCAGCATCTTAAGACCGTCACCTAAGAGTGCTAAGTCTCCACGAAATTTGTTGATAATAACGCCTTTTACCCGTGCTCTTTCCTCCGGTTTAAGCAGCAACATAGTCCCAGCCAAAGCGGCAAAAACACCGCCCCGGTCGATATCTCCCACCAGCACCACCGGCGCATCCACCAGCTCTGCCAGGCCCATGTTCACCAAATCGTTTTCCCGTAGGTTGATCTCCGCCGGACTACCCGCCCCTTCGATAACTACAATATTGTGCTGAGCCGCCAGACTGCTGTAGCTTTCTTGTACCAAGGACATGAGCTTAGGCTTTTCCCGGTGGTACTCCTGGGCTGAAAAAAAGCCCCGTGAACGACCGTTCACATACACCTCAGCGCTTTTCTCCCCAGTGGGCCGAAGCAAAATCGGATTCATGTAGCGCGACGGCTTTACCCCGGCCGCTTCCGCCTGCATGATGGTGGAACTGGCTACTACTGAACCGTCGTCTAAGGTTACGGCACAAGACATATTTTGGGACTTAAACGGAGCCACCCGGTAACCGTCTTGACGCAGCAGGCAGCAAAGGCCGGCCACAAGCAGGCTCTTGCCCACGGACGATGCTGTTCCTTGAACCATGATACAACCAGCCATGTTGTCAGCTCCCAATCTAGTCTAGTCATGTGCCAAAGCATAGGCCAAGAAATCGCGCACTAGGCTGGGGTTAGACCAGCCCTGGGTATGGGGCCAAAACACGTGCAGCCCCGGTTCGTGGCGTCCACAAAGCCAACTCGTTTCCCGCTCAGGCTTGGTGGCTATTACGTTGGCGCCCTCTATCTCTCCCTCTAAATAGCGAAACTCTTGTGCCCGGCCCACATCTGTCTTTACATAGCCGAACCGGGCCAAACGGGTACCGGCGCGGGTGCTATGTTCCAGCAAACCGCACATTGGAAATCCGCCCAACTGCCGGCCCACATAGGCCGCCCCTAACCCTTCCGCCCAGAGCGGCAACTTGCATTTACGAATGGCGTTGCGTATAGGCTCGTTTTTGGACAAGGCATCAGCATAGTAGGCAGTAGCGCTGCCGCACAGCATTACGGCCTCTGCCCCTGGGGGCAACTGTTTATGTTTAAGTGGGCTAAAGGGTAGAAACTCCGCCCCTAACGACTCCCATAAAGCCAGAGTATCTTGGTCGTAAGCAGCAAAAGCAGTATCTTGAGCCAAGGCGACTTGTACCGGGCCCACAGCTTCAAGCTGCGGTAATTCATCGGTCAGGGGCGCACCGGTTAAGGCCTGTAACTGCCCCAAATCAATATGTTGTTCGGCTAGATAAGCCAGTTTAGACAGCTTGTCTTCCACTTGGGGATAGTGTTCCGGAGGTATTAATCCTAATTCACGGCTGTCGAGGGTGATATCCGGCGCCTCCGGCAGCCACCCTAGCACCGGCACCCCTACCCTTTTCTCCACTGCCTCTTTGATCAGATTATAATGGGCCTCACTGCTGATACGGTTGATTATTACACCGCCGATAACTAGGCGGGGATCCAAGTCGCAAAATCCTTTTACTACCGCTGCTGCCGACAGGGCCATGCCACGCCCATCTACCACCAGCACCACCAGTGTACCGGTAAGTCTGGCCACGTGGGCACTGCCACCTTCATCGCTAATACCTAAGCCATCGTACAAACCCATTACGCCTTCGATAATAGCTAAGCTTCCGGCCGGGGCATTTTTTCGCAGCAAAGCCCGCAAAATCCCGGGCGCTAGCAGCCATCCGTCCAGATTATGGGAAGGTACTCTGGCTGCTACAGCATGCCACTTAGGATCAATAAAATCCGGTCCCACCTTAAACGGCACCACTTTAACCCCGCGCTGCTTAAAAGCACGCAGCAACGCCAGTGTCAGCGTAGTTTTGCCGGCCCCGCTGCCGGTGGCTGCCAGTAAAAAGCGCGCCTTCATTGTAGTACCGCCTGAACTTGTTCAGCCAAAATAGCAGCTAAGCGATCATCGGCTCCTAAAGTCTCGCCCAGACAAAGTTTAATTCCCGGATGCTGTGCCTTGTACTTAGCCAGCTCCACTGGAATATCTTCTTGAATATGGACACCGTTAAAAAGGAAATAGGGTATGATATGGATTTTGGTGCAGCCCTTATTCACTAACCTGTCCAACCCTGTCGGTAACAGGTTGTCCGAGAACTGTAAGAAGGCGGTTTCGATATTGGCTGCTCCGGTAAGATTCTGTACTTTGTCCACCAACACCTTTAGGGTCTTCTCCGTCTCCTTTTGACGGCTACCATGGGCTAAAATCAAAATTCCCGTCACGCCAACAGTCCCCCTTCCACTATTTCTTGCACTGCTTCCAGCATCCACTCAATCTGATCTGCGGTATGGGCCGCCGACAAAAAGAGAGCTTCGAATTGTGATGGAGACAGATAGACTCCCCGCTCCAGCATGGCATTAAAATACCTTTTGTACCTTTCAGTATCGCTTCTTTTGGCATCGGCGTAGTTGTTAACCGGGCCTGCGGCAAAGTACAAGCAGCAAAGAGAACCCACCTGATTTACAGTAACCGGGATCTCGGCCTCCTTAAAGATAGTTCGTAGGCCTTGAGCCAGTCTCTTTCCTCTGCTTTCCAGCTGTTGATAGATACTTGGTTGTTCCTGCAAACTTCTTAGGCTGCATAAACCGGCCGCCATGGCCACCGGGTTGCCAGATAAAGTCCCGGCCTGATACACCTTGCCCAGCGGCGCCACCTCTGACATCACTTCCCGACGCCCGCCAAAAGCCCCCACCGGCAATCCACCGCCGATGATTTTGCCAAAGGTAGACAGATCGGGTTGTACACCAAAATACCCCTGGGCCCCATCTAATCCTAGCCGAAAACCGGTAATAACCTCATCCAAAATAAGGAGCGCACCGTACTCAGTGGTAATTTCTCTTAAACCGTGCAAGAACCCTGCTTGCGGCAATACTACACCCATATTGGCCGCCACCGGCTCCACAATAACGGCGGCAATCTCTTGCCCCCGTTTTACAAACAATTCTTGTACGGCTTTAAGATCATTGTATGGCACCGTGAGCGTCCGTTGGGCAATAGCCGCCGGTACACCGGCGCTGTCCGGTACGCCAAAGGTGGCCGCTCCTGATCCGGCCTGTACCAACATACCGTCGGCATGGCCGTGGTAGCAACCTTGGAATTTCACAATCAGCTCCCGCCCGGTATAACCCCGGGCTACACGCAAGGCGCTCATAACTGCTTCCGTGCCCGAGGATACCATGCGTACCATCTCCAGTGACGGCACCAAGTTGCACATAAGCTCCGCCATCTCCACTTCGGCTGCAGTGGGAGCCCCATAGCTCAGCCCCTTTTTCGCCGCTTCCCCCACCGCTGCCAGCACCGGTTCATAAACGTGGCCGAAAATCATCGGTCCCCACGACCCGACAAAATCCAAATAACGATTCCCCTCCACATCCCATAGCCAAGGCCCCTCTGCCTTGTCGATAAACAGCGGCTCCCGCCCTACCGAACCAAAAGCCCGCACCGGGCTGTTAACACCGCCGGGGAGCACCTTCTTAGCGCGCTGAAACCATTGATGTGAAGTTGTCATAGCCGTCCCTCCTTCATCCAAGAAGCCAACTCGCAGGCATGATAGGTTATTAAAAACTCGGCTCCGGCGCGGAAAATACCGGCCGCCGCCTCACACACAGCCGCTGCCTCGTTGAGCCAACCACGCTGGGCCGCCGCTTTGATCATGGCATATTCGCCGCTGACACAGTACGAGCCTACCGGGACCGAACTTTGATCGGCCACCTGGCACAGTACATCCAGATAAGGAAGCCCCGGTTTTACCATTACCAGATCTGCCCCCTCATCAATATCCAGCGCCATCTCCCGCAAAGCCTCCCGCCGGTTGTGCGGGTCCATCTGATAGGAACGGCGGTCGCCAAAGGACGGTTCCGACCCGGCCGCCTCGCGAAACGGGCCGTAAAAGGCCGAAGCGTACTTCACTGCGTAGGATAAAATAGCGGTGTTAAAAAACCCTTGTTGTTCCAATTCGGCTCGGATAGCCCCTACACGACCATCCATCATGTCCGACGGAGCCACAATATCGGCTCCGGCTTGGACATGAGACAGAGCTGTTTTGGCGATTAAGGGCAAAGTGGCATCGTTATCCACATAACTGTCCCTGATCGCACCGCAATGGCCGTGGGAAGTGTACTCACATAAGCAGACGTCAGTAATATAGATAAGATCAGGAAAGCGCCGTTTACCTTCAATTAACGCCTGCTGCACCACGCCGTCCTCGGCCCAGGCACTGCTGCCCAGCTCATCTTTCTTGGCCGGAATTCCAAACAGCAACACGGCACTGATCCCGGCCGCAGCAACTTTCTCCAGTGCTCGCGGCAAGGTGTCCGGGCTGTAGCGGTACTGCCCCGGTAAAGATTCTATTTCCTCTACAATACCGTTTCCTTCCCGTACAAACAAAGGATACACCAACATGGACGGACTAACGCGCGTTTCCCGAACAAAATTCCTCATGGCTGCTGTCACGCGCAGCCGGCGCGGTCTAATTATCATTTCTTTCCTTCCTCCTCTGTCGCCTTCACCAGCGCAGCCAAAGTGGCCTCTTGGGCTACTTTTACCTCCCAACCCAGGGACTCGGCGGCAGCTGCTGTTTGCTTGCCGATACAGATGGCTCGAACCTTTGCTCCAGGACAAGCGCCGGCAAAGCCGCGTACGGTAGACGCACTGGTAAAGAGCGCCAGGTCGATATCGGCCGGTTGCCAGTCCCCCCGGGTGTAAACGGTACGATAAACCGGCAGTTCGTCCACCGTCATCCCTTTTTCCGTAAGCTTTTCCACCAAGCCCGGCGCTCCTTCTTTCGCCCGCGGTATCAGAACCGAATCGCCCCGGTTCATCCGGGCCAGCATGGCTTCAGCTAAATGTACACCGTCATATACTTCCGGCACCACATCCACACACAGACCACGGCTTTTAAGCGCAGCACAGGTGCTGGTGCCCACCGCAGCCAGCTTGGCTGAGCCTAAGGTCCGGATATCCACCCGCTGTTTCCTAAGAACGGCAAAGAAACAGTCCACTCCGTTGGGACTGGTAAAGACGACCCAGTTATAACGAGATAGCGGCGGTAACACCGGCTCCAGCGGCTGAGTGACAATACAAGGAAATACTAATACCTCGGCCCCTAACGCCCGAAGCCTATCCGCCAGTTCCCCGGCCTTATCCTGAGCCCTGGTTACCAACACCCGCTTACCGAAAAGGGGCAACGATTCTGCCCAGTTCCACATCGGCTCCGGTTCTGCCACTTGTCCCACCACAATTATCGCCGGCGGTGCCACCTGTTGTTCCTTCACTTTTTCCGCCAACGTAGCCAGCGTTCCGTTTACCCGCCGCTGCCGCGCGGTGGTGCCGCGTTCTATCACTGCGGCCGGGGTATCCGGAGACATTCCGCCCGCCACCAGTTCCCGGCACAGCCTGGGCAAAGCAATCAAGCCCATGAGAAACACGAACGTACCCTCTAACTGAGCCAAGGCTTTAAAGTTAATATTTAACTTACCACCCTCTCGAACATGCGCTGTTATTATGTGAACGGAAGAAGCATAATCCCGATGGGTAACCGGAATCCCAGCATAGGCCGGAACCGCCACGGCTGAGGTCACCCCCGGTACCACTTCACAAGGGATGCCTTCTGCCTTAAGTGCCTCCAGCTCTTCCGCCCCTCGTCCGAACAAAAACGGGTCGCCGCCTTTTAGCCGTACCACCCGCTGGCCTCGGCGGGCTTCTTTAATTAGGATCCGCTGAATATCTGCTTGCGGCACCGGATGATGCCCGGCTTCCTTACCCACATCAACGCAGCGAGCCTGGGTAGGAATAAGCGCTCGGATGCTGTCTCCCACTAACCGGTCGTGGACCACCACATCAGCCGTTTCCAGCACGGCCTTACCCTTAACAGTGATCAGCCCCGCATCACCCGGTCCCGCTCCCACCAGCCAAACTTTCCCGGTCATGGCTTTGCCTCCTGTTTTAGCCGCTGGGCCAGTTCCTGGCCTAATTTTGCCGCCTCGGTGCGAGAACCAACCGCTTGCCCCCTGTGGAAAATCCCCGCTTTTTCCTCGGCATATAAACCATGCAGACACAATTCCTGTCCCTGAATCTCAGCATAAGCCCCCACCGGAGCACTGCAACCACCATCTAAGGCAGCGATAAAGGCCCGTTCCGCTGCGGCCTGATCAGTAGCCTCAGCATCTCGCACCACATCCAAATAGGAATAGTCTTCCCTGGCTCGTCCCTGTACCGCCAAAATACCTTGGCCGGCAGCCGGGATCATTTCGTCCAGGGTAAATAGCCGGCTGATACGATGTTTCAGTCCCAGCCGGCAAAGGCCGGCCGCTGCTAACACCAAGCTACCGTACTCTCCCCGGTCCAGTTTTGTAAGACGAGTGAGCACATTGCCTCGTACAGGCTTGACTTCTATGTCCGGAAACAGCTTTTTCAGCTGCACCTGCCGTCTGGAACTGGAACAACCGGTGGGTCCGGCAGCCGCTGCCTGCATCCCCAAGGGATAAACTAACACATCCATGGGATCTTCTCTTTCGGTCACAGCCACTATCGGCAACCGCGAATCCAGCTTAAAGGGCACATCTTTCAAGCTGTGCACAGCAAAATCAATCCGTTCCTCTAACAAAGCCAGTTCCAGCTCCTTGATAAACAAGCCCTTGCCGCCAATGGTATCTAGCGTCTGATTCAGGATGACATCCCCGGTACTTTTCATGGTAATCAGTTCCAAAGTTATGTCCGGATGAGCCGCCTGGATACGGTTCATTACCCACTTTGTTTGAATCACCGCCAACCGGCTTTCCCGGCTACCTACACGCACAGTTCGCTTCATCGCCTTTCCTCCTCCTGAACCCAGCCGGGCCACGTTTGACGCAATTTGCCGGCTAAAGCATGGCAAAGAGCCGGGGACCGGCCACCAGTGCAGACCGAAACTGCCGCTTTTCCCTGAACCACCAGCGCCGGAAAATAAAACGTGCTCTCTAAAGGGGCATCGGCCACGCTAACCGGTATCCCCAGGGTACGAGCTTCCTCGCCCACCAATTGATTTACCTTGCGATCATCAGTGGCCGCCACGCAAAGCGCCATTCCCCGAACATCGCCGGCCCGGTACTCCCGCGCTACGTGCTCCACCGGCAAGGGCTCAGCCAAGGTTGGACTACTCAGCTTTATTTGGGCCCCGCACTTAAGCAAGGTTTTTGCCCGCCGCAGTGCCACCCGACCCCCGCCCACCACCAACACCGGCCGGCCGCGAAGATCCAACCAGAGAGGAAAGCGGGGCAGGTCCCCCCAGCTCAGCTGCTGCCAAGCAAACACGATGGCCTCTTCTATGCTGCTCCCCTCTTCCGCCGGCCGAGCGATCAGAACTACGGTAGTACCCACTTCCCGAGCCGCCGCCAGTTTTTCCGTAAAACCGCCGGCAGCACCGCCGTCCTTAG
>LSQX01103046.1_pt1 | contig 17989 bp, 14 predicted proteins | sample 654561 | NCBI WGS metagenome assembly LSQX01 (sample SAMN04489861, study PRJNA283612) | anaerobic digester metagenome | isolation source: 4 biogas reactors fed with cattle manure at either 37C or 55C with and... | place: Denmark: Kongens Lyngby | collected 2014
TTTGGAATCGGGCTGGAAAGGCTCATTTCATGGATGAGCGGCACGCGCCACATTCGCGAAACAATCCCCTTCCCCAGGATGATATATCGCATCTATCCATAAAAGATAATAATGATGATATGCCGTATTTTCAACGCCAAGATATTCAAGACATTATCTCAGCGTGAAGATACGGCATGTTTTATTGTATAAACATAAATGCAAAACACTAAATTAGATTAAATAGAGGAAAGATTATGATTAAGGAACTTTTCACAGAAACAACAAGAACCATGAAGTCTTCCATGATCCGCGAGCTGGTTGCCAGCACGAGGAACATCAAGGGATTGATCTCATTTGCCGGCGGCTTCCCCGCTCCGCAGACATTTCCGGTGGAGACGCTGAGCAAGCTCTATGCCGAAACCATCGCCAATGAATCGAGCTTTGTCTTGCAATATGGCGCCAGCGAAGGCGATCCCATGCTCAAAGAAGAGCTCTTGAAATGGGAAGGATATGACGACATCACACCGGATCAGTTGCTCATCACGGCGGGCGCAACAAATGCGATATATTATATGAGTCTCGCACTTGTCGAGCCCGGCGATGTGATCATCTGTGAAGCTCCCAGCTTTTTGGGAAGCCTCGTGGCATTTGAAGCACTCGGTGCAGATATTCAATGCGTTCCCTTAGATCAGGAAGGGCTGGATGTTGTAGCTCTGCAAAACAAGGTCGAAGAGCTGCAAAAAGCCGGCAAGAAAATCAAATACATCTACACAATTCCTGATTTCCACAATCCCACCGGCGTGACGATGAGCCTCAAACGCAGAAAAGAGCTCATTGAATTTGCTTTGGCAACTCGCATTCCAATCTTGGAAGACAATCCCTATTCACGCCTGCGCTTCCGCGGTGAAGCTGTCCCCACGCTCTTCCGCATCGCACACGATGAATATGCCAATACCGATATCGTCACCGAAGTTGTATCTTTTTCAAAGATTTTAGGTCCCGGCCTACGCTTAGCATTTGTCAAAGGCAATAAAGACCTCATCGAAAGAATGTGTTCTTGGCAACAAAAGGTGAACATCGCGCCGGATAACGTGTCTCAGAGAGTGACGGCACACTTCCTCAATCGCGGTTATATGGATGACCACCTGAAGATGTGTAACGACCACTATCGCCCCTATTTGGATAAGATGCTCGAAGCCACCAGCAAATATCTCCCGCCTTATATTCAATACACCAAGCCGGAAGGCGGACTTTTCACTTGGCTTTGGTTGCCACAGACCATGAGTGGAGACGCTCTCTTTGAACAAGCTAAAGAATATAAAGTTAGCTTCATCCCGGGAAGCAAGTTCTATCCCACCAATCAAGAGAAGTTTAACAGCCTGCGCCTCAACTTCAGTTTCAGCACTTTTGAGCAGATCGAACAGGGGATGAAGAGCCTCGGAACGATCATGGAAGAGTTTAAAGCTTGACGAAAGATGGGACGCGCTATATCTTGTATTTATACATCATCGATGTAAGGAGATTTTGAGATGAAGAACATAATTATAAGTCTGTTGATGATCTTTGTGGCAATCCCAGCGTTTGCCCAATATGATATGCCGCGTCCCAATCTCAACCCATTTAGCCTGAATAGTCCCCTCTTGAAAGACCTCAATATGTCTCACAGCATAGGCTTTCAAACCGGCGTCGATTCACGCGGTGGAGGCTATTATCTCTCACGCTATACAAATCATCTGAAGTATCAGCTAAACCCGAAGTTAGAGATGGACCTGAATCTCAATTTTGTCAACTTTGGCTCGATGAATACCTCAAGTAAGTTTAGCATAAATAAAGACAACGACAGTAAGATCATACCTGATTTCTCCTTGCGCTATAAACCGAAGGAGAATGTGCATTTTGAGATTCGCATGATTCACGGAGGAATTATCACTCCGCAGACGTGGAATCAAGCTTGGTAAGGAGAGCACAGCGATTGTGAAAACCATAGTAATCATCATCTTGGCGATCCTCGGAGCCGCTTTGGGAAGTTTCATCAATGTCCTGATCTATCGGCTTCCGCTGAAGAAATCCATCGTCTATCCGCCTTCGCATTGCGGGAATTGCAATAAGAAAATCCCATTTTATCTCAACATCCCCATCATCAGCTACATCATCTTGGGCGGGAAGTGTAAGTATTGCTCGGCTAAGATACACTGGCATCATCTTTTAATTGAGATTATCACGCCGCTGATCTTGATTGGGCTGTTCTTGCAATATGGGCTTGGCCTGCTCTTTTTCAAGTATGCCGTGCTCTGCCTCTTCATGATTCCCATCTTCTTTATCGATGCATTCCATCAGATCATCCCGCATGTGCTGTCCATTCCGCTGATTCCTTTGGGATTGATCTTTGCCTATATCCCACGCAGTGATGTCCCGCTGATCTCTTCATTGATCGCTGCCGTCATCATCTTTGCCTTCCTTTTGCTCTTGGCTTATGCCTATAGATTTGCACGCAAACAGGATGGCTTGGGTGGAGGTGATATCTGGCTATTTACCGGAATTGCAGCGTTCTTCGGCCTTATCAGCCTGCCCTTCATCGTCTTGATCTCTGCACTTTTGGGGATACTATATTTCATTATCTTCGTGAGAAACAAAGATCAAGGCTTTGCTTTTGGGACATTTATCGCCTTCACGGTGGTCTTGTGGTCGCTTTTGGGTGCTGAGAGAATCTTAGATGTGATCCCCTATATATAAATCTTTTTCACATGAATAAAGGAGTCTTCGAGATGGCTGAGACTCCTTTTTTTATTCTGAAAATCTATTATGAACTGTCAGGAAACGTCAGCCAATTTTAATAGTTTCAGGCCTCTTTTCCGCCCCTTCCTTACTGGGTTCTGGTCATGATATGGTCATGATGTGGTCATGAGCATGAGCATATCATGAGCGCACGCTAAGCGGAAACCAGTAGGTAAGGAGTGGGTGGACAAGGCTTTGCCTGTTCAAAGCTCTTATTCGTAATAGAAAAGTTCCTGCTCGTCGTTGAGCCAGCTATAGCGGACTTGACCGATGAAGACTGTGTGATCACCGCTCTTGATCTGGCTGATGATCTCGCATTCAAAACAGGCAAGCGCATCTTTTAGCACCGGCAACTTCCTCAGCTTTCCGGGGAAATACTCAATTTCCCCTGCCGTGAATTTGTCTATTTCCCTGCCGCTCTTTGAGCCGGCAAGCCTCATGAGTTCATTCATCTCTTTGCCGGGGAAAATAAGATTGAAATAGCGCTTATCCATGAGGCAATCGTGGGTATAGCGCGGGTGTCCGACGGAGATTGCAAACATTGGCGGATCGATTGAGGTGCGCATAAACCATTCTGCTGTCATGATGTTGTGATTTCCGTCCGGCTTTTCGCTCACGATCAAAACGCCTTTTGAAGGTAGCCGCGTTTTCATATATGCTTTGGGCATTTCTATTTGTTTCATCATTTCTTTCTCCTAAAATTGCTCTTGATATTAAACAAGATAAAGCGTTTTGCCAACATCACTAATGCTTTCTTATTCATACATTTTTGCAGTGCATAAATCCACAAAAAGCCTGAAACTCAACAATGTTCTTGACAAATAGACTGCATCGCCAAACTGAAGGAAATTAAAACCTGTGAGGTGGACAATGAAATATTTCCGCAAATTAGTCGGGACAAGATGTTATCTTTCCCCCCTTTCCCTTGAAGATATCGAACGCAATACAGAGTGGGTAAACGACCTTGAAATAGGGCAGTTTGTCCTCTTTTCTTCTACTGTCTATGACATTGATAAAGAAAGAGATGCCCTGCGCACGCTCATGGATAAGGATGTGATCTTTGCAATAGTGGAAAAGGATACGAATAAATCCATTGGAAACTGCGGTTTGCATCAGATCAGCGAGGTGCACAGACATGCTCAAATCGGGATGTTCATCGGTGATAAGTCATATTGGAATCAAGGCATTGGCACGGAAGCGACTAATCTGCTTTTGGATTATGGCTTTAATGTCATGAATCTGAATAACATCAGTCTTGAAGTGGTTGAATATAACAAGCGCGCACTGCGTTGCTATGAGAAATGCGGTTTTAAATATGTGGGCACACGAAGGAAGTCCATCTTTATGGCTGGGCAATATCATGATGTGCTCATCTATGACATGCTTGCCGAGGATTTTGAGAGCCCCTTTGTGAAGAAAACTTTTGAATATGCCACCAGCGATGAAGCAGGGCGCAGTAAGATTAGCCTCCTTTAAATGAATCGAACCATCAAAGGACAAGAACAGGTTTTGGCGCTGCTTAGTAGTGCCACTTCGCAGGATAGGATTGCCCAAGCTTATCTCTTTCACGGGAGTGACGGCTCGGGCAAGTTCCTCACTGCCTTAAACTTCGGCATGATGCTCAACTGTCTTGCCGAGGAAGAGCAGCGTCCTTGCGGAGTTTGTCAATCTTGTCGGAAGTTCCTTGCGCTTGAACATCCTGATCTCATCTATCTCTTTCCCAGCACCAATCTTAGGATGAGTGCGGAGGGTGAGATTCGCGATAAAGAGGCGCATAAGGAATATGACGCCTATATCCAAAACAAGATCAATACGCCTTGGGTGGACTACTTTTTTAGCGGGAATACGGAGATCAGACGTGATAGCATGAATCTGCTCATCCGTAGGCTGGAACTGAGTAAACATGAGGGGCGCAAACGGATTGTCATCATCGAAAACTGTGATATGATGAACACGCAGACGGCAAATTCATTCCTTAAAACCTTGGAAGAACCGCCGGCGAATACCGTGATCATCCTCACCACCGAGCGGATGTCAAACATCTTGCCTACCATCATCTCGCGCTGTCAGCCTGTCTATTTCAAGCCGCTCTCGCAAAATGTGATAAGCGAGATACTCGTCTCGGAATTTGGGGCGGAAAGCCATAATGCACGATCTGCAGCGCGCATCAGTGGGGGGAATCTCAAGACGGCTATTCGCATCGCTCAGAATGTTGGCGGAGGTGCGCGTGATCGGGCTTTCGAGCTGTTTGAGATGGCTCGGGATGATAAGGCTTTGGAATATCTGACGCAGCTTGGGAAGAATAGAGAATCGGCGGATGCTTTGATTGATCACATTGCAAATGTGCAGATCATCGCTAATGATCTTGCCGTTTTTAGTATCGCTGCCCAGGAGATCATCAATCTCGACAAAGCTGCATGGTATCAAGCTTTTGCGCAGGATGAATTGGCGGATAGGCTGCCGGATTATCTCCTCACGCTCTCGGATATCAGCAGAAAGCTTTCGGGCAATGTGAATCCGCAACTCGCTATGATCAAGCTCTTTTTGAGCACTAAACAGTTTTTGGGCGCATGAATAACAAGAAACTTGCGCGCAATATCGGCATGATGAGCGTTGCCGTATTCTTTAGCCGCATCTTGGGGCTGGTGCGGGATGTAGTGATGGCTTTCTTCTTTGGTGGGGGCTATCTAAATGATGCTTTTAATGTGGCTTACAATATCCCGAATCTGCTTAGAAGACTCTTTGGCGAGGGTGCACTGTCCACTGCATTTGTGCCTATCTATACGCGCATGGGCAATGAGAAAGGCAGGGAAGAGCAAATAGATTTTGCGTTGAACCTCATCTCCATTCTCAGCTTTATCTTGTTGGTGTTAACCGCTTTGGGGATGGTCTTTGCGCCGGTTTTGGTGAAGCTTCTTTATCCGGGGCTTGATCCGCTTTCCGTGCCGATTGCAATCAAGCTCACGCGCATCATCTTCCCCTATCTCTTTTTCATCGGGCTTTCTTCCACCTTTATTGCCATCCTCAATTCGCATGACTATTTCTTTATGACGGGGCTGTCCAGTGCGCTTCTAAACATCGGGATGATACTCTCTATCGTCTTGCCATATTATGTGGTTAAGCTGCCACCGGAAAAGCTCATCTATCCCGCAGGATGGGGTGTGGTTATCGGCGGAACTCTGCAGACCTTGATAAATCTTCCCTATCTGAGAAAGGTGGGATATAGGTTCAAGATCATCCTGAAATTTGGTGGAGAGGCACTGTCAACCCTCTGGAAACGCTTTATTCCCGGTATGATCGGGATTGGTATCAGAGAGATCAATCTCGTTGCAGATGCTCTCATGGCGAGCTTTTTGCCTATCGGGAGTATCACCGCTTTGGGATATGGAAACAGGCTGATGCAGCTTCCGCTGGGGATATTTGCCATCAGTGCGGGCACGGCTGTCTTGCCCATGTATTCGCGACTCGTGGGCGAAAAGAACTATGAGGAACTCTCTTCCAGCCTGCGTTTTGCCAGCCTCAATCTCGTCTATATCATGCTGCCCATCACGGCGCTCATCCTCGCTCTTGCGCCGGACTTTATCACGATACTCTTTGGGCGCGGGGCATTTGACGCTCAGGCGGTATGGATGAGCTCGCAGGCGCTGATCTTCTATTCGTTGGGACTGATTTTCTATAGCATGAATCAGGTTCTCACGCCCATATTCTTTGCGCAAGGCGATACCAAGACGCCCATGAAGCTGGCGGCTGTTATGGTTGCGCTGAATATCACGATGAACTTCGTGCTCATGCAGTTTATCCAGCATCGCGGACTGGCTCTTTCCACCTCTATTACGGCGCTGGTCAATTACACTATCTTGCTCTATCTCATCCGCAAGAGATATCCCCAGATCAGCTATAGCGGGATAACGCTCAATCTGGTCAAAAGCATTGCCATCGCAGTGCTTGTCTATCTCCAGTCATGGTATTTGACATCTATTTTCACCCTCACGGGAACCCTTGGATTATTGCTCAAAGCCTCAGCTATCAGCGTGCTCGGCTTTGTAAGCTTCTTCGCACTTGGCATGCTTTTCAAGCTCTCTTTCCTCAAAGATAGCATTAGGAACCTATGGAAAAGATTCCGCCGCTGATCGCGCAAAAGCTGCCTTTCTTGCCCGATGATCCCGGTGTGTATCTGTGGAAGAACGCGGAGGATGAAGTGATCTATGTGGGCAAAGCGATATCCCTCAAAGACCGCATTCGCTCCTATCTTTCTAACACGGCAAAAGACCTCAAGACCGATCAGCTTGTCAAACATATTCACAGCCTCGATTACATCCTCACCAGCAGTGAGACCGAGGCCTTTCTCCTCGAAGCCAGCCTGATCAAGAAGTATCAGCCCAAATACAACATCCTGCTCAAAGACGACAAACGTTATCCTTATGTAAAAGTGACTCTTAACGAAGACTTCCCGAGAATCTTTGTGACACGCGATCTCGTCAAAGACGGAGGCAGGTATTTCGGGCCATACACGGACGTCAAATCCCTCCGCAAGATACTGAGAAGCTTTGAATGGCTCTTCCCTATCCGCAACTGCAAGCGCAAGATACCCAAAGACCGCATCGTCTTCAATAAAACCTGCATCAACTATCAATTAGGCAAGTGTAGCGCTCCTTGCATCGGCAAGATATCGCATGAAGACTATATGCAGATCGTGAACAAGCTCATCCGCTTCTTTGAGGGCAAATACGACGAGATATTGGGCGAATATCGTGCCGAGATGGAAGAGCTTTCCAGCCAGATGCGCTTTGAAGAGGCGGCAAAGATCAGAGACAAAATCGTTGCCATCCAGAACATCCAAAGCAGGCAGAGCGTGGTCTATACCGATAACCGAAACCTCGATATTGTCGGCTTTTATCAAGAAGGGAGCGATGCCGTGGCATTGATTCTCAAGATGCAAGAGGGCGCACTTATCAATCAAGAGAGCTATCCGCTCAAGAACGTGTCTAATAGCGAGAGTGCGCACATACTCAGCTCCTTTCTCAAGCTCTACTATTCTCAGCATGAAAAGCTGCCCCAAGAGATACTCTTGCCCTTTGAGCCGGAAGACTTTGAGGCACTCAATCGCTGGCTAAATAACAAGCTCAGTCTGCCCCAACGCGGAGATAAGACCAAGCTGCTCGCAATGGCAAAGAAGAACGCCTTCCAGATCATCGAAGAGAAGAAGCTCGCCCATCTGCGTAAGGCCAATCGCACCATCTTCTCCATCCAAGAACTCAAGGAAGCGCTCGGCTTTGACAGACTTCCGCGCAAGATTGTCTGCATGGATATCTCCACCATCCAAGGCTCGGACACCGTCTCCAGTGCCGTCTATTTCGAGAACGGCAAGCCCAAGAAGAAGAACTATCGCCACTACATCATCCGCGATATCGATGGACAAGACGACTTTGCCGCCCTGCAAGAGACCCTCACGCGCTTTATACGCGAGATTGACGGCAATCCTGAGATGAAGCCCGATCTCTTTATCATCGACGGCGGGAAAGGACAGCTCAGCGGCACAAACAGCATCTTGAAAAGCTCTGAACACAGCGACATCTATATCATCTCATTGGCAAAGAGGGCTGAAGAGATATTCATGCCCGAGAGAAGCGAATCCATCTTGCTTCCACGCTCCTCATCCGCACTCAGATTGATCACCGGCATTCGCGATGAAGCACACCGCTTTGCCATTGAATTTCACCGTAAAAGACGCAGCAAGCGCACCTTGACCAGCGAGCTTGATGAGATTGACGGAGTCGGCGAAAACACGAAGTTCCTCTTGCTCAAAGAGCTCGGCTCCGTGGATGCAATCTCGAAAGCAAGCATAGATCAGCTCACAGCAATCAAAGGGATTGGCCCTAAAACAGCGGAAAGCATTCATAAACATTTTCATGCGTAGAAACCCAAGGAGAACATACTAATGAACGAAACTGTAAGGTTTTATCTGATAACAGACATCGGTTCAACGACCACCAAAGCGATACTTATTGACGCCCAAAACACCAAGCTTTTGGGGATAGAGCATGCAAATACCACCGTTGAAGCCCCCGTAAACGACGTCAAGATTGGCATCCTAAACTCCATACAAGCACTGGAGAAAAGCTCTGCAATCCCGCTACTTACACGCTCAGCCGATGCCGCAAACCTCGCCTTTGAGTCGGGGATCAAATACCTCAGCACCAGCAGCGCCGGCGGTGGACTGCAGATCCTCGTGATCGGCCTCACTCTCTTTGATAGCGCCAGCAGTGCGCGCAGAGCCGCTTATGGTGCAGGTGGAATCATCCTCGACGTCTTTGCCGTGAACGATAAACGCAGCTCCGTTCAGCAGATGCTTGCCATGCGTAACTTACGCCCTGACATCATCTTACTCTCCGGCGGAACAGACGGCGGCGCACTGAGTTCCGTCCTCCGCCTCGCCGAGATATTACGCATTGCAAACCCCATGCCGAAGTTTGAAACCTCGCAAAAGATCCCCGCCATCTATGCCGGAAATCAAGACGCAATCGAGATGATTAAACGCATGATTTCCGAAGACTTCGAACTGAGCATCTTGCCCAACCTACGCCCCAGCCTCGACGAAGAAAACCTGAAACCTACCCAAGAAAAGATACAGCAACTCTTCATGGAAAACGTGATGGAGAACGCCCCCGGCTATCAAAAGCTCAAAAGCGTCGTCTCCCAGGACATCCTGCCCACTCCATTGGGGCTCACCAATGCGCTGACCCTGCTCAGCAAAGACACCCCACAAAACACCGTCGTCTTTGATATAGGCGGCGCAACCACGGACGTTTTTAGCTTCATCCACGGTCATCTACAAAGAACAGTAAGCGCCAATCTCGGTATGAGTTACAGCGCCCTAAACGTTCTCAAAGAGCGTGGCATAGAGGATCTGATGCAGATGCTTCCTTCGAGCTTCAGCGAAGACATGGTGCGCAACTATATCGGTAACAAAACACTCTATCCCACGCTGAATCCGCAAAGTGCCTCAGAACGTAGGATCGAACACGCAATCGCCAAGAGCACCATCTCGCTCGCATTTGTCCAACATCAAAACATGCATTACAACCGCATGAAACTCGGTTATTTAGACACAAAAAAGAAAGACACAAGAGACAAATATGAAGAGAAATTCCAATATGTGGCAGATGAAGAAAAGCACTATTTCTATCCCAGCGATATCGAGCTTATCATCGGTGCCGGCGGAGTCTTTGCCCACGCCGAAAACACCGAGCAATGCTTAGACATCCTCATCGGCGGATTTCAACCTCTCGGAATCTCTGAACTCGCGATTGACAAACACTTTATCTCCCCACATTTGGGTGCACTCACTCAGACAGATCCGATCTTGGCACACGAAATATTAACCAAAGATTGCATAGAAAGCCTCGCCATCTATGTTCGCCCCATCTTCCCCACCAGGAAACCAAGACCCGTTCTACAGGTGGAATTTGAGGGAAAACAGCATATCATCATGGGCAACACCATCACTCGACTTGATGCAAAAAAAGGCGGTAAATATAAGCTAACAGCCTTGAAAAAATGCAGAATAGACGGAGCCCGGACAGAGGCGGAGATCACAACCAATCTCCCCGTCATCATCGACACCAGATTTAACCTGATTAAGCACAGCCCCGAACTTGACTCGCTTTTCAAGCAATACGGCAACAAAGGCAGCGATCTAATCTTCAGAAACCTCGCCAAACCCAAGGAAGACGACTTTCAATATAGCGTTGAACTTCCCTATGAAGGCGAGATCATGAAGTCCGCCGGAGAGCAGGTCGAACCCAGCGAGATTGTCGCCGTGAACCACTATGCCCCGCCTCGTCTCTTCGTTGTAAACACCCTCAGTAATAACATCAAAATCCCCGAGCACATCGTCCAAAATAGTCTGACAGTCAAATCTGGCGATGTCGTTGATTTTGACGAGATTCTCCGCGAACCCTTGCCCGATTATAATTACCGTTTGCCCCACTATTCACCTGTTCGCGGTAAGGTAGAATTCGTTGAGAATAGGACGGGATTGGTAGTGCTTTCCGAGATCCAAAAATATAGCAAAAAGCCCGTGAAGATAAACCTCGCCGAGAGATTGGGCGTAAAAGGCAGACAAGCCGCAAGATACCTAAAAAAGGAAGTCGGTGATTTCGTTTATGAAGGCGATCTTTTGGCGTCCAAACTCAGCAGTGGACAGCCCGTATTCATCAAGACCCCCAGCACCGGCAAGATCATCAATATGGAATACAAAACGGGAATTGTCACGATTCATTATGAGCCAAATCCTTTCAACTATTTCGCCAATGTGAAAGGCAAAGTTCTCAGCGTGGAAGAGCAAAAAGCCATTCAGATAGGCTATCGCGCCATACGCCTCGACGCCTGCATTGGCTGGGGACGTGCCTCTTTCGGCAATCTTATCTATTTGGATAACAACAACTTCCCCAGCTTCCCCGAAGAAAGCATAGCCGTGCTCGGCTTCACCCCGAGCCTGAAAGACCTAAGCAAGCTTAAAAAACACTGTAAGGGCATCATTTGCAGCAGTGTTTTGCAAAAAGACGTGGTAGAATATCTTAGCATGGAACAAGGTGTGATCAATACCGGCAATGAACACAACATCACGCCGCTCTTGCTTTTACAAGGTTTCGGTGACCTGCCTGCCGACGAACAGCAACTGAGTTTCCTCAAAGAAAGCAACAACAAGCTCTGCATGATCGATCCCCATACGAGGATACGCGCCGGAGTTGTTCGTGCAAATATAAATGTCATTATTTGAGATTGCTTAGAAGCAAATGAACATAGATTGATCGTATTTGCGCAGATTGTGGCATGCTAATCAACTGTCTGCCAGCTTCTTCCTTAATGGTTTCTGCTTAACCTTCGCTCATGATATGCTCATGCCTATGACCACATCAAGACCATATCATGACCAGAACCCAGTAAGGAAGGAGGGTAAAAGAGGTCTAAAACAGTGCTTTATTATTTGACATCAAGCAAGCATTTCTCGATAGATTATTATCGGATTCACATCAAATAAAGTCATTAAAACATGAACGATAAATCTCCTTGTTGACAAAAAACTTATATTTATATTTGCTGATACCATATGGATAATATGATCGTATTCAGCGTTTATGAGGTCAATCACCACCTCAGGCAGGTCTTGGAAAGCAGCATTGAGCCGCTCTACGTGAGGGGAGAAGTATCAAATTTCACCCATCACAGTTCGGGGCATATGTATTTTAACCTCAAAGATGAATCGGCGACTTTGCGTTGCACCTTCTTTAGAAATGTAAATCAACGCCTGGATTTTCGTCCTCAAGATGGACAGAGCGTAATTTGCTTTGGAAGCATCACACTTTTTGAGAAGGGCGGAAGCTATAACCTCAATGTCACGACGATGATGCCCGCCGGTGAAGGCGAGATTCAAGCGCGCATTGAGGCACTCAAAAAGAAGCTCAAAACGGAAGGTCTTTTTGAACAGGCTCACAAAAAAGCGTTGCCTCCTTATCCTGAAAAGATCGGGATCATCACCTCCCCCACCGGTGCTGCACTGCAGGATATCCAAAGTGTTCTCTCCCGCCGCTATCCCGTGCAGGCCTACGTTTTTCCCGCCTTAGTTCAAGGCAAAGACGCGCCTCCTACGCTTATCAGAGGCATAGAATATTTCAATGAAAGCATGCAGGTTGATCTGATCATCCTCACGCGTGGCGGAGGCTCTCAAGAAGACCTCTTTTGCTTTAATGATGAAGCACTTGCGCGCGCCATATTCGCCTCTAAGACGCCGATCATCTCCGCTGTGGGACACGAAATTGACTTCAGCATCAGCGACTTTGTGGCAGACTTGCGCGCGCCCACCCCTTCCGCCGCCGCCGAGATCGCCGTGCCCAATAAAGATGACCTGAAAATACATCTAAATAGCATGAAACAGCGCATGCAGCTCACTTTACATGGAGAGCTCAATGTCCACAAAAGAAGGCTCAGCGAGAGTGCCTCGGCGCTTTCTCACTACCATCCGCAAAGATTGTGGCAAGAATATCAACAAAGGCTGGATTTTGCCATCCTTTCCCTCAAGAATCTACGACACATTGGCAGGGATTCACAAATGGCCTTAGAGCGCATATCATCGAGGCTGCAAAGTGCCTATGAATTCCGTCTCAGACGCTCTTTAGACCAGAGCAAACAAAATCTTGCAACACTTGAATATAAGCTCAAAAACTCCGCTGAGTTGTTGATAAACAGCAAGTTTCAAGAATTCAGCGCGCAAGAAGGAATTTTCACCCAATTAGCCCCCGAAAAGATGCTCAAGAAAGGCTGGATTTTAGCGCAAAAAGATGGCAAATCCATTCGTAGCATCGATGAAGTGAACGCTGGAGACATCCTTGAACTCCTCTTGGTGGATGGAAAAATAAACGCTGAAGTAAGGGATAAAAAATGACAAAGAAAAGCCTTATTTTCGCATTATTAATGATTGTGGCTCTCACGCTTTTTGCCGAGACAAGGTCACTTTGGGTTGTGCCTTGGAGCATTGCAAACCATCGGGGCGTCGATGAGCTTATTGAAGACGCAATTGCAGCAAATCAAAACGAACTATTAATCGAAGTTCGCTATCGCAGTGACGCACTCTATGAAGTAAATCGCGGCGGCGATAGATTTTCCAATCCTGAACCGCGTAGCTATATTCTCAAAGACGACAGCTTTGATCCTTTGGATTATACTCTTAAAAAAGCTAAACCCTTGGGTCTGAAAGTGCAGGCCTGGGTAGTGGTGTATAACGCAACTCCTTCACTTCCCAGACTCGTTGATGAAAACCACATGTTCACCCAAAAACCTCATTGGATCACCTGGCAAAAAGGCAAGCCGATGACGGATATTAAAGAGCAATTCGGTTTGTTCATAGATCCCGGCATCCCGGAGGTGCAGGACTATCTTTTAGACGTCTTTTCGGACATCGTTTTGGGATATCCTGAATTGGATGGGCTGCATCTGGATTATATCCGCTATCCAAACCATAAATATGGCTACCATCCAATCTCCACATCTCGTTATGAAGAGGCGCTTTTGGAGGAAAATAATCTGAGTTGGAACGATTGGCGCATCAGGCAGGTCAGCGATTTTGTGGGCAAATTGCAGACGAGAATAAAAGAGATAAATCCCGAGATACTATTGACCGCAGCGGTTTTTGCCGATCTGAAAGAAGCTAAAAACACCTATGCTCAAGACTGGCACGCTTGGCTGAGAGATGGACTCATCGACATCGCTTATCCCATGGCTTATAGTCTTAATTACGATTCATTTATGCAACAAATGGAAGTTGAGGAATTACTTGATTATCATGACAAAATCATCGTGGGACTAAGGGCTTGGGATGCTTCAGGGAAAAACCTCAAAGCCAAAGTTAGCCCAAAATATAATGTGAATCACATCAAAACCCGTATTGACTATATCCGTGCAAATGATTTTGCAGGCATCTCGCTTTTCAGCTATTCAGGCATCAAGGAAGGAGATGCTTTAGACGATTTAGTGCCGATAGCATATCCTCCGCAAGAGCCTGCAATACAGGAGATTGCTTTAAATGAGAGCCCTGAACTTGATGAAAGAATTGAGCCTGAACTCACCCAGATTATTGATTTCCTTGAAGTTGTTTCAATAGAGTCGCCGGATCAAGAAATGATAGTATCCGAAGCGACGGCATCACTGAAAAACTTTAAAACACAAGTGAAGCTTTTCGAAATGTCCGGCTCTTTTGTTTTGAGCATGCAACTGCCCAAACAAGGGTGCTGGACATGGTGCATTAGCGACAAACAGGGGCACACTTTATATCGTCGCAAGCGTTGTTTCGAGGAAGGCTATAACGAAGACTATTGGTTGGGCAATTTCTATGACGGCAGTCATTTACAGAATCAAAGCTATCTCATCAGCTTCTATCTCGAAGATGAGGAACTCTTCTATCAAAGCATCGTTATTCCGGAGATTTGAGGCATGAGCGAACTGTCAAAACAGGCAGGTTTGCTTTCCATTGCAGATTTTCTGCGCTTTGTAATCAAGACCCTAATCGGCATGGCGCTTGCGCGTCTGCTTTTGCCGGCTGACCTGGGAACATATCGACAGATTCATCTCATCTACGCCACGCTTTCGGGCATATTGCTCTTGGGTTTTCCGCAAGGGATGATGTATTTTCTGCCCAAAGCGAAGGATGAGGAGCAGATCAGGCGTATAATTTCCCGCACAATGGATGTGGTCACCTTGCTCGCCCTTGCCTGCGCTCTGGTCATGCTCGGCGCGCGCTACTTCATTGCTGATAACTTCCAGAATCCTTCGTTGATCCCACTTTTGGGAATATTCAGCATATACCCGCTCCTGCTCTTTTATGGCTCGCTTTATAACTTTAGCATGCTCGGACTCAAGGAACCCGGCAAAGCTGCCGTATTTGCGCTGTTTAGCATCATTAGCGATCTTATTATCATCCTTGCAGTGGCTTTCCTCATGCACAGCCTCGAAGCAATCATCTGGGCTTCGCTTGCCTCCGCCGTGCTGCAATGGCTCTGGGCTTTCATCGGGCTGAGAAAGAAGAGCAACCCTATTTCACTATCAAATTACGAAGGTTTCAAAGAACAAGTTTCCTACACCATCCCACTGGGAATCTCTTTCATCGTGGGCATACTCTGCGTGCAATTGGATAAAATCATGATCTCGGGTTTCTTTTTGCCGGAGGAATTTGCTGTATTCTCGCTCGGCGCCATGGAATTGCCCTTAATCGGGGTGCTGATCAATTCGGTGAATGCGATCTTGCTTCCTAATCTCAACCCCGAGGATCACGACCAAAGTGCCGCTATTTTCCGCTCCTCGGTGCGCAAAAACTCGCTGCTCATCATGCCTTTGGCGGTAGTCTTCTATCTCTTTGCATCCGAGCTCATGCTCTTTTTCTATGGTAAAACTTATATCGATGCTGCAATCTATTTCCGCATCTATCTCTTTATTTTGCCTTTGAGAACCGCCACGCATGCGCTGATTTTCCAAGCTTATGGGAGAACTAAACTCGTGATGTTAGATTCGCTGATTATGCTTGGTGCAAACGCCGTCCTCAACTATATCCTCATCCGTCAAATCGGCATGAAAGGTGCTGCAATTGCGACTGTTATAGTCTCTTGGCTGATGGTGATTATCTATCTTGCGCAGATGAAGCATTATCTCAAGATCAAGGTGAACCGGTTTTTTCCTTGGCTCAAGATGCTATTTAGCCTCGCCGTTGCGATTCTGCCAGCACTTATCATCATGCCATTGCTTAAGCTGATCGCCATTCCTTTCCTCAGGATGATTGTTTTCGGATCGCTCTATATGATGATTTATTTCCTGATTGCTCGCGCTTTGAAGCTCATTCGTAGTGATGACATAAGCATGGCGCTCGAACTACTAAGAAGCTTGGTGGGGTTCTCGCGAAATAGAGGCGTTCCACAAATGGATAAAGAAAGAGGAATATGATATGAAAGCTCTTTTCATCATGCCTACGGCCAGCAGTTTCATGAAGACTGATCTTGAAATCTTGGGCGAAATCATGCCCACCAAAGGCGTTTTTCTACATCAAAATAAAGACAAAGCGAAGTATCTTTTAAATGTGATCAAGATGGTTTTTACTCTTATAATCAGCCCTAAAACAAAGCTTGCTCTTTGCTGGTTTGCGGACTATCATGCAGCGGCTATGGTGATGATTTGCAGGCTTTTGAACAAGAAAAGCATCGTGATGTTAGGCGGCTATGATGCGGTGCACTATCCGGAGTTTGAGTATGGGGTCTATCACCACAAATGGCGCTCTCGCTTTGCTTCCTATGCGTTAAGAAATTGTAGCCATATCGTTGCCATACATGAGGATTTGCTCTCCTCCGACAATCTCTATTACAATCCGGAAGGGCATCCCGAGGGGGTGTTTCGCTTGGTGAAAGAGCTTAAAACTCCGGCGAGCGTCTTACATAATTGCCTCACCAAAGAGCCGCAAATCAAGCCACAGGAAATCAGGGAGAAACAAATACTCTGCGTTGGCACCACTCCGCGCTTTCAGGATTTTTATAACAAAGGCTATGATATGCTAATCGCTGCGGCAAAACACTTTAGCGATTGGAAGTTCATCTTCGTGGGCATAGACGATCGTTGGCTGTCCCAGATCGAAGAAATCTTTCAGATAAGTAAGATGAATAATATTGAGATTCACAGCGTTTTGCCTCATGAAAAGGTCTTGGAGCTTATGGCAATTTCTGACATATATGCCCAGATATCCATCTCGGAAGGCATGCCCTATTCGCTCGTGGAAGCGATGTTTATGGGTTGCAAGCCTATCGGCTCAAAGGTGACAGGCATCCCCACAATCATGGGCGACTGGGGTGTGGTCTGCGCCCATAGGGATGAAAAGCTCATGATCCAAGCCTTACAAGAGCTGATGGATCAAGAGATAGATAGGGATGCCATGTCTGCTGATATCAAACAGCGTTTCAGCCCAAGTGTGAGGGCAAAGAAACTCTTCGAGATCATTGAAAGAGTAATTTAGGACTGCAATACCTTTTCAATCGTGCTGAGCAGTTCTTCCCTCATAAAAGGCTTTTGCAGAGAAGCTTTTGCGCCCAGTTTTTCGGCAAGGGGAAGATAGCTATCGGGACCGAATTTCCCGCCGCCGCTCATGGCGATGATCTTAAGATTTGGACACAATTCCAACAGTTCTTGAATGGTTTCCAATCCTTCTTTGTCCGGCATAATCATATCCGTTAAGACCAGTTCCGGCTGAATTCTGGCGCAAATTTCAAGTGCTTGATTACCATTTGCTGCCTGATCAACCTCATAGCCTGCCCTTGAAAGCATCCTTACTAATACTTTTCTAAAACTACTATCGTCTTCGATAACCAAGATTTTTGTCATATTGTCACCTCTACTTTGTGAATTTCCGAAATCACTAAGATGCTAATATAATTACTTGATTAAAAGTGTAAAGGAAAATCTTAACTTTCCTGTTTCTAATATTTTTGAATATATCAAGGACGCACAATAGATGAGAGTTACAGGATGGTTAAAATATGAAAAGGGGTCTGAAAATCGGGGAAAAAAAAAGTGGTGGCGAGACCCAGAATTGAACTGGGGACACAAGGCTTTTCAGGCCTCTGCTCTACCGTCTGAGCTACCTCGCCACACAGTTTGGTCAAATCAATTTAGTTCTTAATTTCTGTCAAGAACAATGTTTCAT
>LSQX01316962.1_pt1 | contig 17987 bp, 17 predicted proteins | sample 654561 | NCBI WGS metagenome assembly LSQX01 (sample SAMN04489861, study PRJNA283612) | anaerobic digester metagenome | isolation source: 4 biogas reactors fed with cattle manure at either 37C or 55C with and... | place: Denmark: Kongens Lyngby | collected 2014
ACCAAGGGGAAGACGGCACCCCGTCCCAGGCTCCCAATCGCCTGGGTGATATACAGCTGAGGCAGGGTTTTGGCAAAGGGAACCACTGCGGCTGCCAAGGCCCCCAGCACAAAACCCGCCGTTACAATCCGCTTGGTGCCAAGCCTAGATGCCAGCCCTGAGCCGCTGGCCAGGGCGGCAGCCGCCATAGGCAGAGTTGACCAAAAGGTTAGAAGGCTAAGCTGAGCAGCATCAGCACCGATCCCCTCTGCGTATATGGGCGTAAACCCGTACATGGTGGCAAAGGTCATATACTGCACCAAAATTGCAAGGCCGGAGACTATCAGTAGATCCCTTTCCCTGCCAACTGCCAGCAGCTGGGACAACTGGACTCTCTCCCTTTTCACCTGCCGGGTTTCTCGAATCCCTAGGCTTAGCAGCACCCCTGCCAAAGCGCATACCGCCCCTAGCACAAAGGGAGCATGCCATCCATACAGCTCTGCTATATGGCCGCCGATGAGGGTGGCCAGGATTTGGCCCAAGTTGCTGTAAAACACAGCCAACCCCATGGCTTTAGGTGCATCTTCGCTGGAGAAACGGCTTGAGAAAAGGACTGTAAAGGTGACCCAAGTGGCAGCTGCGGCACCGGATAACGCCCTGCCCAAGAGCATGATCCCGACACTGGGCCAAAGCCCCATCAAAAGACTGGAGGCCAAGGCGAGTAGTATTCCTAGAGTGATAAATCCTTTCCGCTTGCCGATGCCGTCTGACCACAGCCCCAAGGGGATCCGGAGCAGCATCTGTACAAAACCATAGGAACCCACCACCAGCCCCACCACCTTGAGAGAACCGCCAAGATGGGCAACATAGCTGGGGAGGATCGGCACATAGACATAAAGAGCAAACCAAAAGATCGTAATCACTAAACCAAATAAGGCCATAGCTTACTGATGCCCCCTCGTGGGATGATGTCTTGGACATATCATGCTGTAGACATACCATGTACAGTATTAGCTACCTGGAGGCCTTTACCTGCCCAATGCAACTTTTTCTCAGAACAGCAGGATGTTGCGATCATCTCGGGAAGTATATCCAATATGTATAATCTCTGTCTAAAATTTGTCCACAGAGTTATCCACAGCTGTTGATAACCTTTCAGTCAATTCACGGTAAGGGGCACAGGTATGCGCTTGGAGATCCGGGGCGTGGAAAAACTCAGCTGGAGAGAAAGACAGGTGGTGGCCCTCAAAGAATCGGGCCATTCCACTGAAGCCATAGCCCAGCGGCTGGGTATCGGTGAAGGTACTGTCGCCACATTGTATAACCGGGCCCGCAAGAAAGGCTATGAAGTCGTACTGATCATCGATGGTGACCCCTTGGGTATTGGAGAGTATCTTGACGGCAGCCAAGATCTGGAATAAAGCGGCTAATCGCCAGCCCTTGACAACACAAGCTTCTCGGCGTACACTAAAATCAAATTATATAAGTCTTCGGGGCTAGGTGAGAAGGGATAACCTTCGATTCCTGACCGGCGGTGTGCCCAATGGGGCAAGCCCGCGAGCCGTCATGGCTGATCCGGTGAGATTCCGGAGCCGACAGTATAGTCTGGATGGGAGAAGACGCAAGGACATGGGATACGAAGCCCCGGAGGTCTGTCCGGGGCTTTATCTATGTCCACCCTTTACCCTGAAGGCCAGAAGAAGAAAGGTGAGGGTTTATGACCAACGTAAGGCGAATGACTGTCTTGGCACTGCTGTCTGCAATTAGTTTCCTCTTGATGTTTGCTCTGGAGTTCCCCCTGCCCGGCTTTCCACCGTATCTCAAGTATGATCCGTCGGATGTCTGCGGCCTGTTGGCAGCTTTCTCCTTTGGGCCTGCCGCCGGATTCTTGGTAGAGCTGGTGAAAAGCATCCTCTTCTTCCTCTCAGGGAAATCGGCAGACGGCATCGTAGGAGCAGCGGCAGCCTTGGTGGCCGGCGGCACTTTTGTTGTAGCCGCGGGCAAGACATATGCCCTGGGCAAGCGTTCCCTTATCTTGTCTTTGCTGGTGGGCAGCGTCTCTATGACTGTCATCATGGTGACCGCCAATTACTTCATTTTCTTGCCTCTATGGGGCCTGCCTACCCATCAGATCACAATGCCCTTGGTGGTGGCTATGACCGGGTTTAACTTAGTCAAGGGAGTCATCACCTCAATCCTAACCTTTATTATTCACCAGAGCCTCAAGAACAAGATAGCCCTGGAAGGCGCAGAAACCCGGGTCTGATGCCGGCTGTAATGCAGATGCGGGTACTGTTCGTTCAAGACGAACCAGTACCCGCACGGGCTTGCTTGCTGCTTCTAGTCTTATGGAGCTGTCTCTCTAGCTACCGTTTGATCAGCCTGCCGGCGCCGGCAAAGCTGTTATCCCAATAGTCACCGCCGATCCGGACGGTGGTCAGCACTACTTTCCCCCGGCTTTGGGAGGCAGTCACTATCTCCATGAGATCTCCCCGCCGCCCGGCGTACAAGGCAACACCGGTGACCCTCCTGCCCTCGGTGCCAAAGAAGACTAGGTCGCCGGGGCGCAGCTCATCGGCGGACAAGGATCGGACGTTCCATAAGTAAAGGGCCTCACTGCTTGCATCCTTAACCCGCAGTTCCCGGGATCCTGCCATGGAAACCAGCTCTAGCGCCGGATACACGGCTTTATATGCATTGATCACTAGGCCTGATGCATCGATACCTGTCTGGCTTCCCGGCTCCGCACCCTGCTTTAGCTTGTCCAAATAGGCAGCCACCGTATCCTGGCCCCCGTAGAGATAGGCAACTCCCTGATGCAATTCCCCATCAACCCTATACTCAACCGTCACGTATTCCATAGCTGCTGCCAATGCCTGTTCTGCTTCAGCATCGGAAAAGGCCATAGCCGCAGCTGTCCACACCACAAGACACCCGACACTCAAGAGAAGTACTGCCAGCCCCCGGAGGCTGCGGTTTCCACAGTCAGTCAGCCTAATCTTCATTTTTCCTCTCTCCCTTCAGCAAGTGATGCAGGTCTAATTTTTGATTTCCCCCCAGGGCCAAGTGATTCCTCTTCCGCTGCGAAAAGGAACTATGAAGAGAGCGCCTCCATTCTGTCGAAGGAAGGCGCTCTCCATTGCGGGCCAGATGCCTAAGGACCAGCTTCGCTAACCTAGGAGTTAGTCGAAAAGGAAGATTATGATCAATACCACGATGATGATCCAAACGATGGGGAAATCGAATATATTATCTCTGCGGCGGCGACGTCGACCCATACTCATAACCCCTTTCTCAGATTATCGCCATTGGGGGCCAAGCCATCTCGCGGCTCAACACCCAGTGCCTATTGACGTATTACAATATACGTCCAGCAGTGGCCGCCGCAACGGGAACCCAATCCCAATTGAGAAGCAGGGCTCAAAAAACCAAGAACCCCCCATTTCCAGTTGGGGAGTTCCAGGAGTATAGCAGCTCAACTATCTGTCTGTGTGGCCGCCGCAGTATTTCTCGTAAGCCTCGTTGAATAGATGCAGGTGCAGTTCTTCATCCATGATGATACGGGCCAAAATCTCTTTGATATACCGGTCATCAATCAGCTCCATATGCCGCCGATATGTTTCAATAGCAATCTGTTCCGCATGGATATCACTCTGCAGCTGTTCACAGGGACAGCCCGGCAGATAGGGAACGAAGGTCGCGTTCCAGAATAATCCTTGCCCATCCATATACATGGGCGGCTGACCGAGCAGCTTGATGAGTTCCGCTAGGATCTCCATATGATGCATCTCGACTATAGCTACTTCTTCCAGCAGCTGGGCAGCATCGGCCAACTCTTCAGGCATATCAAAGTGGTGGAAGAGGTACTGATTGATGGCAGTCATTTCACTGACCATTCCGGCATAGTCATCTAGCAACAGCCGGGCATATTCGGGATTCGGGCCTTCCACCTGGATGGGCGGATAGGGATCAGAGATTGTGGGAATCGTCAAGGTACGTCCATAGGGTGTGTCCTTTCTCCGCCGCTCTCTGGGATTTCTTCCCCTCTCCTGCCGGCTGCAGAGGAGCGACTCGAAGTAGTTGAAATGCTGCATTTCATCCCTGGCAATATCTTCTATGGAATGCGCTATGGCCCGACAGGGAGCAGCATCCGCCATCCGCCGGTAAAGGCTGACCGCATCAGCCTCATCCTGGGCTGCCTCGCGGACCATTTCCCAGAATCTTTCACGCACAGGAATCACCTCCACCCCATTGTATTCCTGTGGTGGGAAAACGGTCCTAGTTGTATGGAAAAATCCCCGGCCGGCGGCCTAAATCACCTTCCCAGGATTGAGAATCTGCTTGGGATCAAAGACCTCTTTGATCTGCCGCTGGAGATTAATTAGGGTGTCACCCAGTTCTCTGAGCAGGTATGGACGCTTGGCAACACCAATCCCGTGTTCACCGGACACCTGGCCGCCCAGCTCACTGCCCTTGGCGTAGAGCCGGTCCATAATCTCATCCATCTTAGCCCTCCACACTGCTCTATCCAGCTGATCCCGCATAATGTAGACATGCATGTTGCCGTCCCCGGCATGGCCGAAGCTGCGGATTCTAACGCCGTACTCCTCCTCCAGCTCCTTTGTATACCTGATAAATACAGCAATTTTGTCCCTGGGGACAACTACATCTACCTCGTCCATCTCGCTTTCGGCCTTCAGTGCCTCCAGGAAAGCACCCCGGGCATCCCAAAGGCCATCTTGCCGTTCGGGAGTATCGGCAATGAGTACGTCTTCAGCACCGGATTCTAGACAGATGTCCCCGGCAGTCTCATAGATTTCCTCTAACTCAGCTAGACTGCCTCCGTCAAACCGCAGCAGAAGATAAGCCGGAGCTGTCCTATGGGGGAACGACTTGCCTAGATACTTTTCTGCACTGAGGATTACATCCCGCTCCATAAACTCCACAGCCTGGGGAATGATCCGGCTCCGGATAATCTTGGGGACAGTCTCAATGGCCTGGTCCAAAGAAGGAAAAGGTACCAGGAGAGTCAAGACCTTGCGGGGCAGTGGCAGCAGTTTGACTATGATCTTGGTGATAATCCCCAAGGTCCCCTCTGAACCCACCATGAGATGGAGCAAGCTGTACCCGGAGGAGTTCTTGGCAACCTTGCCTCCCAGCTGGACTATGTCTCCATTGGGGAGCACTACCTCCAAGCCGGTTACATGGTCCCTGGTAACCCCATACTTCACTGCCCGCATGCCGCCGGCATTGGTAGCCACATTGCCGCCGATGGTGGCACTCTTCTCACCGGGATCCGGAGCGTAGAGAAAGCCCAGCTTTTCCACAGTCTCTTGAAAGTCCAGCAGAATGACCCCTGGTTCCACCGTAGCCATCAAATTATCTGTATCGATCTCAAGGATCCGATTCAGCCGGGCTGTAGATAACAGGATCCCCCCATGGATAGGCACACAGGCGCCGCATAGGCCGGTACCGGACCCCCGGGTAGTTACTGGGAGATTCCGTTCATAGGCATAGCGCATAATGGCCGAGATGGCTTCTGTGCTGTCCGGTTCCACCACTACGTCGGGGAAAGCCCTGGTTTCACCTAATTCATCATGGGCATAATCTTCCAGGATCGCATCTCCCACCAAAACATGCTCACTGCCGACAACACTTGTCAAATATTCAATATCTGCATCAACCAGTCTGGAATACTGCATCGGCGCCTCCCCCCTTCTTTAGAGCATCGATCATAGCCGGTACAATCTCATACAAGTCACCCACCAGCCCGTAATGGGCTGCATCAAAGATGGGCGCAGCGGGATCGGTATTAATCGCGAAAATAACATCAGAGCCCCGCATGCCGGCTACATGCTGAATGGCACCGGATATGCCGCAGGCGATGTACAATTTGGGACGAACAGTTCTACCGCTCATTCCTATCTGCCGCGTATAGTCAGCCCAGCCTTGCTCCACCAGGGGCCGGGTCACACCGACGACTCCTCCCAGAAGCGCGGCCAATTCTCCCAAAAGATCCAATCCATCCGGTTTGCCTATCCCCCTGCCGGCGGCGATAATCACCTCGGCATCGGTAATGGAGCTGACGGCTTGGTAAGGCTTAAACCCCAGGATTTCGATCCCCGATCGCAGCAAGCGCTCATCAACATTACAGCTGACAACTTCACCGTGGGGCTTGCTCACCTTCTCTGCCATGGGCATGACTTTGTGCCTTACTGTCGCCATCTGAGGCCGATGGCGGGGAGTTATGATTTGGGCCATCACATCGCCGCCAAAGGCCGGCCGGGTCTGCACCAAATCCCCATTGGGCTTGACATCTAAGAAGGTACAGTCAGCAGTCAGGCCTGTTCTTAGGCGAGCAGCTACCCGGGGAGCCAGGGATCTGCCCACAGGAGTTGCACCCATCAAAATGATATTGGGCTTGATCTGGTTGACCAAGTCTACCATGAGTGCAGTATACGGCTCAATGCGAAAACGCTCTAAGGCAGGATGATCGTATAAATACACCCGATCCACCCCGTAGTACAGCAGGGCATCGGCTTCCGAGGCTGCATTGCTGCCGGCGAGAAATACCACAACTTCCTCGCCCAGCTCCCCTGCCAATTCCAACCCCTTGCCGATGAGCTCATAGGTTACCGGCTGCACCCTGCCCTGCCGCTGCTCGGCGAAAACCAGCACTCCTTTGTACTGCCCTTTATCTACGGTGTCGACAGGCTCCGCCTTCTCCAGCCAAATGGCATTGACTGGGCATGCCTTAATACAGACACGGCAGAGACGGCAGGAGTCAGTAAACTCTATGGTATCAGCCCGCAGCTCAACTCCGTTGAAGGGGCAGGCTTCTACGCACTGGCCACATAGAATACAAAGTTCCTGATCTACCCGCATGCGGCTCATACAAACTTCAGCTCCTTCAACTTGACATGGAACTGCCGGCCCAGCTCATCAGCGGAACCTTGCCATATCTCTTTATCCCTTCCCCGGGGCGGCGGGAAAATCCGTTCTACCTGGGTGGGGGAGCCACTCAGCCCAAAATACGCGGCGTTGGCCCCGGCCAAGGCTTTGCTGTCCCATACGGTGATTTCTCTATCCCGGGTAGCTCGCTTCAATCTGTATGACGGCAGCCGCGGCTCATTGACCTCTTTGGTAACTGTCAAAAGGCACGGCAGCTTAATCTTCAGCGTCTCGATGCCGTCCCCCATATCTGTATCCACGACTATACTGCTGCCGCCCAGCTCATGAATCTTGGTCACATAAGAAGCATGGGGCAAGTTCAAAAGCTCTGCGATGCCGGGGCCCACTTGGGCAGTATCGCCGTCGGTAGTCTGCATCCCGCAAAAGATCAGATCAGCCGGCGGCATACGGCGAATGGCTTCAGAGAGGGTATAGGATGTGGCCAGGGTATCAGCGCCGGCGAATGCCCGATCAGACAACAGATAGCCATTGTCCGCTCCCAGCGTATAGGCTTCTCTGATGACTGCCATGGCCTGCGGCGGGCCCATGGAAAGTACGGTCACGGTCCCGCCGTACTGTTCCTTTAGGGCAACTGCTGCCTCCAGGGCGTAGGCATCATAGACATTTAGCTTGGATTCGACGCCTTCCCGCTTCAATACACCCTTTTCCTCATCGATTTCTACCTCTGTGCCTTCGGGCACTTGCTTTATGCAAACAATAAAATGCACCTCACCGCCCCCCACTTGTCATGATCTCACTTCCATTACACTTGCCCGCCTGACTGGTACCTGTCCAGCGGGTGGCGGGTTCTGCCTGTATCAATTGTTTCGTCTTAGTGGGCTAAGATCCCTGCAAGAAGTCAACACAAACAAAGAGATCAAACACAAGCCCAACCACAATCATGGGATAGCAGCTAGCTAACCCTTCAGGGCACCCGCGGTGAGGCCTGAGATAAACTGACGGGACATGGCCAGGTATAATACCAAAAGAGGTACGCTGGCTATAACCATACCTGCAAACAGCATTCCCCAATCGGTCATAAACTGGCCAAAGAAGATGGTCATCCCCAGAGGGATAGTCTTTAGGCGATCTGACTGGATAAACAGGAGAGGGAAGAAGAAGTCATTCCACCAAGGCACAAAATTGACTATGGTGACAGTAGCCAGCCCCGGCCGTACCAAGGGCAGCATAATGCGGTAGAAAATCTGCAGATCACTGCAGCCATCAATTCGGGCTGAATACTCCAGATCCTTGGGTATAGTCTTGAAAAAGCCGGTCAGCAAGAAAACCGACATAGGCATCCCACTGGCAGCGTAAGTCAGCACCAAGGACCAGTGGCTGTTCAATAGACTTAGGTCCCGCATGAGCAGGAATAAGGGGAGAATCCCCAGGCGAATGGGGATCATAATTCCTGCCAGAAAAAAAATATAGAAGAAATTGCTCAACCGAAACTGATAACGGCTGAGGGCGTAAGCAGAGAGGGAAGAGCATGCCAAGACAAGGAGGGTAGAAGCCAAAGTCACAGTCACGCTGTTCACAAAGTATGTGTTAAAATGAGCCCTTTGCCACACCTTAGCAAAGGTTTCAAGACTCCAAGCCTGGGGCAGGCCGAAGGGATTCATGAATATTTCCCTGGTCGATTTGAAGGCTGTTATGATCATGAGGAAAATCGGATAGACGAATATGAAAGCCAAGACAATGAGCAGCAAGTAGATGGCTCCTTCTACCAGCCAGCGCTTAAGCGCCGTAGACCTACTGAGCATAGTATACTCTCCCCACTTCATGCGTCAATACTCCACTTCACTTTGTCGGACCATGCGGACTCCAAAATAGGAGACAACAGCTACGATCAGGAACATCAGTATGGCAATGGCCGAGGCAATTCCGATCTGCCCAGGCTCGCCGCCGGTGGTTGAATCACCGAAAGCCGTCCGATAGAAGAACGTACCCAAAATGTCCGTTGAGTAATACGGGTTGCCGCTGGACCCCTGCATGATGAATACCAGCTCAAAGGTGTTGAAGATCCAGATGAAGGTCAGGATGGTAACCATGCCGATGGCCGGCATGACAAGCGGCAGTGTTATGTACCGAAAAACCTGCCACCCGCTTGCTCCATCTACCCTTGCCGCCTCATGGTACTCCTCAGATATCCCCTGCAGTCCGGCCTTAAAGACCAGGATGGGAAACCCCAGCCAGCGCCAAGCATTGACCATAATCACCGCGAAGAGGGCGGTCTCTGTCTGACCTAGCCAAGGCTGTGCCCAGCTGCCTAAGCCCAAGAGGTGCAGGGCTTTATTGAAGGCACCCCAGGTAGGGTTAAGCAAGAGCAGCCAGAGGAAGCCTACAATTACCATGGACAGTGTATAGGGCAGGAAAAACAGCGTCTGCAAAAAGCCGTATCCTCTGCGCTGCCTGGTAAAGAGGACAGCTAGAAACAGTCCCAGTGTGCTTTGCAGCACAAAGGTGATCCCAAAGAATATGGTGTTGTGCTGCAAAGCGCTCCAAAACCTGATATTGTACGGTGCCTGCTGCAAGACAGTGCGGAAATTATCCAGGCCGCAATAGGCACCCCTTACCAAACCCTCCCAGGCGAAGAGACTAAACCCAAGGGCAGAAGTCAGCGGATACACCATGAACACGGTATATAGGATGAGGCCGGGAAGTAGGAAAAGGACGTAAATGTTCTTCTGAAACCAACGGGTGACCAAAGGGGCTCACTCTCCTAAGAATCCGGTAGGAAATGTCTTGGTCAAGACCTTTCCTACCGGAGATGATCGGCCTACTTCATAAACGGCTCATACCAAGTCTCAAGCCCTGCCTGGATATTAGCCAGTGCTTCATCTACAGTGATTTCGCCCGCAAACACTCCCTGCAGCTCATTCTGGAGCAGAGTCGAACCGCTGGGCTGACCGTAACGGAAGGCCGTCAACATCAAGTAAGGTGAGGCGCTCTCTTCCATCAGGGCTACAACTTCAGCCAGGATTTCATTTTCAGGTTCTACCCCCGGAACCGCTGAGATCTGTTGAAGAGTATTGGTAAACATCGTACCGTACTCCTCAGTTGCCAAGAAACGAATGAACTCCAGGGCCGCTTCAGGATGCTGGGTTGCAGCATTGATTCCGTAGGAGCCGTCCACATACATGGTGATATACTTGGGCTGCTCAGCAGTCTCCGCCGGCACTACAAAGACTCCTACCTCTAGATCAGGGTTCATCTGCGCCAAGGTGCCTAGTTCATAAATGCCAGCCAGGAACATTGCGCCCATCTCTTGAGCGAACATCATCTGCATGTCAGTATAGCCAACGCCCATATACTGATCCGGCAGGTACGGCCTGAGTTCCAGCATCTTCTCAATGGCTGCTTTGAAGCGGATATCGGTAAATGCTGCCTCACCAGATGTCACGTCATCAAAGAAGGTGCTGCCGCCGTAAAATGTAGGTGCTACCGCCCCAAAATATGTCTCTAACGTCCAGCCTTCTTTGCCGCCGTTGGCAAATGGTATATACCCCGCTTCTTTGACCTTTGCTGCCAACTGCAGGAACTCATCCCAGGTAGAAGGCTCTTCTAGACCAAGCTCCCTAAAGATGGCTTTGTTGTAGAGCACCTGCACTGTCTGGACAGCGAAGGGGACTCCGTAGACTCTGCCATCGGCCCGGTTGATAGCTCCCAAGAGCACATCCCGGCTGAAGCTTTCCAACTCAGGTACCTTCCCATCCAAAGGCATCAAGTATCCGGCTTTGGCCAAGGGCTCCATCCCGCCGTAAGCCCTCAGATGGATGATGTCAGGGCCTGAGCCTGCCTGCAGAGCGGTAGCCAGAATGGTGTTGTACTCAGTGTTCCGGTAAGCAACAAACTCAACGTTGATATCCGGATGCTTGCTGTTAAATTCCTTGATGAACTTGTTATATGCATCGACATCTTCAGTTCTCCAGCTCCAAAATGTCAGATTTACCTTTTCAGCCATGGCCGCCGGCGTCAGCAATAATCCCAGGCAGGCGATGACAGTCAAGATAACCAGTGTCCTTCTTGCGATAATCATCGACTTACCTCCTCGCAGAGTAACATTGTGCCGATAACCATACAGCTAAGCCTGCAGTCCCGGGACCACCCCCTAAAGGCTGGTAATCAGAGTGCATTCTTCCAGAAAAGCACTTGGCCCAGTAATTGCCGCTGACGCAGCCCTGTCAGTGATGACATATGCCGCAATTCTCTAGTCGCCATCTCTTCAGTTTTCACTAATATTTTCACCGCTTCTTTGGTTAATCCTTCTCACTCACTGCACTTTTGTTAGAAGGTTTTTTAACTTCTTCGTCGAATCTTCTCATATGATGTTCTTGCGGCATCTATCTTTCGTCTTCGATGCCTCGACATTATTGATCACGTGCAAAAATCGGGGAAAGCGGTGGTAGATGTGATGGATATTTTGGAACAGAGCAGCTGCTTGATCAGGCTCCGGGGGCTGCTGCCCAACCTCCGGCCCTCTGAGCAAAAAGTGGCGTCATACATACTCTCCCACCCAGAGAAGGTGGTCTACCTTTCCGTTACAGAACTGAGCCAAATCGTTGGCGTCAGCGATGCCGCCATCGTCAAATTCGCCCAGCGGATCGGGTACAAGGGATATCAAGATCTTAAGATCAATTTGGCCCAAGAACTGCCTCAAGCCGGAGAGCCGGTGTACGGGGAGATCGAGCTGGATGACAGCATCAGCCGAGTCAAGGAAAAGCTGTTCCACGTGAATATCGCGGCCCTTCAGGACACGCAAGAAGTACTTGACGATCGGGCCTTGGAAGCCGCCATCGCTGCAATGTTGAGCGCCCAACGCATCGACTTCTACGGTCTGGGAGCTTCAGGAATTGTTGCCCAGGATGCTCAGCACAAATTCCTCCGCATTGGCCTCAACTGCAACGCCTATATAGACACCCATATGCAAGCCTCCATGGCGGCTCTCTTGAAAGAAGGTGATGCAGCTGTGGGGATTTCCCATTCAGGCCAGACTAAAGACATTGTGTCGGCAATGACCATCGCCAATGCTGCCGGCGCTACCACTATCTGCATCACCAATTACCCGGCCTCCCAGATAGCCCAAGAAGCCAAAATCAAGCTGTTCACCTCTTCCAGGGAGACCACGTTGCGAAGTGGTGCCATCGCCTCCCGTATCGCCCAATTGAGCGTAATCGATGTCCTGTATATAGGAGTGGTATTGAGGAAGTATGAACAGGCCATGGACTGTTTGGATAAGACGAGAAAAGCCGTGGCAGACAAGCGTTTCTAGCCTGAAGCCTCGGGAAAGGGGACTCAGCTGTGAAAGACAACAGAGAATGCCGCAGCGGTATGGAACCGCCGGCCGGCACCAATGACTTAACGACAGAGAAACGCAACAAGAACTCCCTTGAGCTAGACACTATGACAACCCAAGAAATCCTGACGTTGATCAACGCCGAAGACCAAAAGGTTGCTCCGGCCGTAGCCGCGGCCATTCCCCAAATCACACAGGCGGTAGACCTGATTGCAGGCCGCCTAAAGGCAGGCGGGCGCCTCTTCTATGTGGGAGCCGGCACCAGCGGCCGCCTTGGCATCTTGGATGTGGCTGAAGTCAGGCCAACCTTCGGGATCGGCCTGGACACCGTCGAAGCAATTATAGCAGGTGGAGCCAGGGCCATTACCGAAGCAGTAGAGGAAGCAGAGGACGATTTTGACCAAGGCGGCAGGGAGCTGAGGCTCCGGAATATCAGCGAAGTAGATGCAGTGGTGGGTATCGCCGCCAGCGGCAGCACACCCTTTGTCCTCGGCGCCCTGCTGACGGCTCGGGAGGCAGGGGCTGCTGCCATTGGCATAGCCTGCAATCACAATAGCCGCCTCCGGGACTATGCGGATATAGCCATTGAGGTTGTGGTCGGTCCGGAAATCCTCACAGGCTCTACCCGTATGAAGGCCGGCACTGCCCAGAAAATGGTACTGAATATGATTAGCACTGCTGTCATGGTGAACCTGGGCCAGGTCTATGAAAACCTGATGGTGGGCATGCAGATAACCAACACCAAATTAGTTCAGCGGGCCATTAGGATGGTGGCAGCCGCTGCTGAAGTCACCGTCGATGACGCCGCGGCTTTGCTGGAGGCTTCGCAGCGGGATATCAAATTGGCCATCGTCATGGGTAAACTCCAGGCGGATGCAGCCACTGCCCGGCAGCTGCTGGAAAACGCACAGGGCTATGTTCGCAAAGCCGTTACTCTTGGTCTAGAAAAGAAGGACTAATCCGCCGAAAATGATGGGTGGTCATATGCAGTACATACTGGGTATTGACGGCGGGGGTTCCAAGACAACGGCAATCCTCGCAGATGAACGAGGCAATGTATTGGGCGAAGGCCGCGGCGGGGCAAGCAACTACCAGACTATCGGCCTGGAAAGCGCTGGCCGGGCCATAAAATGCGCCGTCACCGCCGCCCTGCAGCAAGCTGGAGAAAGCTCCTCTCTTGCATTGGATGAGCTGGAGGGGAAATTGGTAGTTGTCGCCGGGCTCGCCGGAGCTGACCGCCCCTCTGATCGAGAGCGCCTCAGGCCCGTGGTTGCAGGCCAGCTGCCCTGTAAGCCGGCACATCTTCGGGTGGAGCATGATGCCCGGGTTGCCCTGGCCGCCGCCACAGGCGGCAAGCCGGGAATCATCCTCATCGCGGGCACCGGCTCTATAGCATTCGGCATTGACGCCTCCGGCCGGGAAGTCCGCGCTGGAGGCTGGGGCCCCATCCTGGGCGATGAAGGCAGCGGCTACTCCATCGGCAAAGCTGCACTGACAGCTATACTGTGGGAATACGACGGCCGGGGAAAACCCACATCCCTTACGAGGAAAATAACTTCCCGCCTGGAGGTCAATGACATTGACGAGATCGTCACCCGTGTATACCAGGGGCCTCTGCAGCGGCCTGAAATCGCAAGACTGGCGGAAATCGTGCTAGAAGAAGCTGCTGCCGGCGATGAGATCAGCCGATACCTGATCACTGACGCCGCAGAGCACCTAGTTAAGCAGATAGCCGCAGTTCTGATCCGGCTGGAGTGGCATCAGCAATCGATACCCGTTGCAGGGGTGGGGGGACTCCTGCGCCCAGGCAATCTGCTGTGGGAGACCATTGCCGGTATGCTGAACCGTGCCCACCCCCAAGTCAGCTTCGCTTCCCCGATGCTGCCTCCCGAGCTGGGGGCCATCCTGCTGGGAAGGCAAGCTTTGGATACGAGCATTCCGTATGAAGAGTTGATTGCCAACCTAAGTTCCTCCACCAAAGACAACAGCCCGCCGACAGCGTAAAACCGTCGCGTTCAAGTACAAAGGATGAGCATTGCGCACCCTGGTGCTTGATCGATACGCGGCCGAGCCTCTGCAAATCTCAGCACGGCGGCTGAGATGGTGAAAACCAGCACTTGTTTGGCCAGATGATCCGATAAGAGGAGATCCCCACCCTATGCAGAACTATCAGTGTACCTAGGCGAACCTATTAAAAGGGGGTATCAGATAATGGCCAGCGAGAAGCGAGTTGCTGTATTGGTAGAACGGGAATACGAGGATCAGGAGCTTTGGTATCCATATTTGCGGCTGCTTGAGGCCGGCTGCAATGTCAGTGTCGTTGGACCGGAAGCTAATACGGAGTACCTCAGCAAGCACGGCTACCCCATCAAGTCCTCTATCTGCAGAGTAGATGCAAATAAAGTGGACTGGGACGCCGTAATCATCCCCGGCGGCTGGGCACCGGACCGGCTCCGCAGGTATCCTGAGATGGTGGAATTGGTACGGAAAACTAACCAGAGGGGAGGAGTTGTGGCGGCAATTTGCCACGGGCCTTCACTGCTCGTCTCCGCGGATATTGTGCGGGGCAAGAAAGTCACATCCTTTGATGCGATTAAGGATGACCTCATCCATGCCGGTGCCAACTGGGGCGATGCAGAAGTAGTGGTGGACGGAAATCTCATCACCTCCCGCACCCCAGCAGATCTGGTACCTTTCATGAAAGCAGTTCTAGCAGGATTGGGACTCTAAGCACAACAAGGGGTGCTGGGGCATTAAATGCCCCCGGCACCCCTCTTCTCACTACTACTTCTACCTGCTGCTTCTATCCCTTCACCACCGCAGCCGTACGCAATCGCAGTACCGGCTCCACAAGATCCTGCTGATAACTAATCACTGTTTCGATGTCCTTATAAGCCCAGCGGGATTCCTCTGCCACATCGGAACGCTTCAGCTTGCCTAGGACAACATTCTGGGACTTAAGATCTTCAACAACTTCCTGCACACTGAACTGCTTCACGGCTTCACTTCTGCTCATCACCCGGCCGGCGCCGTGGGAGCAGCTGCAGAAGGATTCGGGATTGCCTTTGCCTTTGACTATATAACTAAAAGAACCCATGGCGCCGGGAATAATGCCGTATTCATCCTTCCCCGCCCGAATCGCGCCTTTGCGGTGAACCCAGACATCCCTGCCGAAATGATTCTCGAAGGCGGCATAGTTGTGATGGGCGTTGACCTCCATGTCTATTTGGACACCATCAACCCCAGCATGCTTCCATAGGTTCTCAAGGACAATCTCCTTAACCCGCTCCATCATCAGTGCCCGGTTCTCCCTGGCAAACGCTAATGCCATGTTCATCCAGGCGATATATGCCATGCCTTCCGGAGTATCAGTGGGCAGATATGCCAGCTGCCACTCCCGGGGTACTGGAGCACGGAGTTTGGCATTCAGGGCCTGGGCCCGTTTGTTGAAGGCCCGACAGACCTGCAGCCCCAAGTTGCGGGATCCCGAGTGGACCATGATCCCCAATCTGCCGTCGTCATCGGCCTGCAGCTCTATGAAATGGTTGCCGCCTCCTAAAGTACCCAGCTGGTAATATGCCCTCTCCAGTTCCCTTTCCAACTCAGGCACGGGCAGAGCTGGAGGCTCAAATCCATCCAGCGCAGCCGAGGGCTGAGGGGCCTTTTGATGGGCAAACCCAGTGGGAATACTCCTCATGATCTCCCCTACAATCCTCTGGGCCAGGGTGCTGCTATCAACCTTCACGGTATGGAGTAGATCTGCAGGCAGATCGACATGGGCAAAGGCTACACCACAGCCGATGTCGTTGCCCACTGCATTGGGGATGATGGCATCCTCGGCGGCCAGCACACCCCCAATAGGCATTCCGTAGCCAGTGTGGCAATCCGGCAAGAGTACTACATGGCGATAGGTGCAGGGCAGGTTTGCCAGGTTAATTGCCTGCTGCATACAGCTATCCTCAACTTGACATGGGTCCTGCAGCCAGACCTTGATGGGTTTATTGGCTACGGCTTTCAAAACAAACATTCCATCACCTCTTGGCTAGTGATACCCGCCAGGAGTCTTGAGCTATAGACTGCTCTTCAGCCACTCCAAACCTTTGCGGAAACCTTCAATATGATCGCTGCTTCCTTCGTACTCCACACACCACACGCCTTGATAGCCTGCTTGCTTGAGGCATTGGACGGCCCAGTTCAAATCCACTTCACCTTCACCTAGAGCCGTTCCTTGGTAATCGGCTAAGCTGTTGCGGCCGTCCTTCATATGGACATGGAGCACCCAGGGTGCAATCTTCTCGTAGAACTCATTGACCTTCTCCAAAGGATGCCCAGCCCAGCGATAGTTCATCGTATCCAGATTGGCACCCATATGCTTGCTGCCAACGGCCTCCAGCAATCCGATCTGGACATCGGCATCATTGGTCACCAGGCCGTGATTGTCTAGAGCAAGCTGGAAGCCTTCCTGCTCGATAAAACCACGGCAGCGGCTGAACCCCTCGATCATGAGCTCTACCCATCGCTCCTCAGGCACGCCTTCCTTGGGCCAGCCTCCATCTACCCGCAGCAGCCTGGTGCCGAGCACATCTGCCAGCCGGCAGACCTGCTGCAGGCGTTCCACCTGAAACTCCATAGCTTCCTGACTGGTTACCAGAAAATCGTTTTGAGCAGCTACAGCAGAGACTTTCAACCCCCGTTGATCCAACAGCCTGCGAACTCTCTCGGCACCAGCCAGGGCTTCTTCATAGCTCTGGCCTTCTTGCCAAAAGTCATCAGCCAAAAGCTCTGTATACTCGAATCCAGCCTCAGCAGCAAAATCCAAGAAAGCTTCCAGATCACCTGGGAAATTATAGTGAACTACCCCGATTTTCGGCATTTTCCAGTCTCCTCTCTCCCGTCAGCTTTTAGTTCCCCTCTTCGGCATCCAAGGTGAGGACCCTCTTTCCCTATGGTTATATTTACCTGATGGCCGCATATCCCTGCATCCCCGCCTGCATGACAGCCTAATGGACGCCTGGCCCCACCCCAGCCCCATAATCTGACGGCGCCCTTGATCACGTCCCGCCGGTGGACTATACTGACACTGTTGACGTATATTTATGAGCATCTATAAGCATCTATCATGCGAGTTGGAGGTGTGGCTGTTGAAGGTACTGATCCTCTATGGCAGTAAGCATGGCTGTACAGCAAAATGTGCTTACCTGCTCCGGGATAAGCTGGGAAACGCAGATGTAATGGACGTGTCCCAAAGTACCTCGGTAGCTTTGGACGACTATGATGCGGTTGTAGTTGGCACGCCTGTCTATGTCGGACAGATCAATAAGGCTGTATCGAGATTCTGCAACGCCAACCTCACCGCTTTGCAGGAAAAGAGGATCGGCCTATTTGTCTGCTGTGGCCTGCCGGAGAAGGCGATGGAGCAGCTGGAAACCGGGTTCCCCAGGGAACTGGTGCAAGCTGCCCGCGTCAAAGCTTATTTTGGGTATCAGTATGAGATCAATCGGCTCAACTTCTTCGAAAAGGCTTTAATGAGACTGTTGGGAAAGCACCGAGACGAAGGGGATATCCGCCATGCTGTTATTGAAGATTTCGCCCGGAGTCTCACTGGAAGCTGCCACTAAGTAGTCACACTTGACTAATCCACAGAGTGATTCTATCACTTTCGGCCAGGCAGCCGCCTGGCGCAGCGACCATACATCTCTCGAAAATGAGAAAACCCCCGTACACACGAGGGTTTCCCTGGCCCGCCCGGTAGGACTCGAAC
>LSQX01328230.1_pt1 | contig 17977 bp, 14 predicted proteins | sample 654561 | NCBI WGS metagenome assembly LSQX01 (sample SAMN04489861, study PRJNA283612) | anaerobic digester metagenome | isolation source: 4 biogas reactors fed with cattle manure at either 37C or 55C with and... | place: Denmark: Kongens Lyngby | collected 2014
ACCGTGGCCGGCTATGTGGGCGAGGACGTGGAGAACATTCTGCTGCGGCGGATTCAGGCCGGGGGCGGGGACTTCCAGGCGGCCCAGCAGGGCATTATATACCTGGATGAGGTGGACAAAATCGCCCGCAAGAGCGAAAACGTGTCCATCACCCGGGATGTGTCCGGCGAGGGCGTGCAGCAGGCGCTGTTGAAGATCCTGGAGGGCACCGTAGCCAATGTGGCGCCCCAGGGCGGGCGCAAGCACCCGCAGCAGGAAACCATTCCCATTGATACCTCCAACATCCTCTTCATCTGCGGCGGCGCCTTTGACGGCCTGGAGCACATCATCGCCAGCCGCACCGGCAGCCGTGTGCTGGGCTTTGGCACCGAGGTGATTGAGAAGGAGGAGGAGCGCGTCGGCAAGCTGCTGGCGCAAATCCAGGCGGAGGATCTGGTCAAATATGGCCTGATTCCGGAGTTGGTGGGCAGAATGCCCGTCCTCCTGCCGCTGGATACCCTGGATGAGACCGCGCTGGTACGCATTTTGACCGAGCCCAAGAACGCGCTGATCAAGCAATACCAGTACCTGTTTGAACTGGACGGGGCGGAGCTGTCCTTTGAGGAGGATGCCTTAGCCGCCATCGCGCGCCTGGCAGTAGAGCGCAAAACGGGCGCCCGCGGCCTGCGCGCCACCCTGGAAGCAGCGCTCATGGACACCATGTTTGATTTGCCCAGCTCACCCGATATCGTGTCCTGTGTGGTCACAAAAGACGCGGTGACAAAGGGCGCCAAGCCGCTCATCAAAAAGCAGCCCAAAGCGCTGCCGACTGCCGGTAAAAAGGCTGCCAAGTCAAAACCGCTGCAAAACGACGCGTCCTAAGCCACCACCTGCCTCTTCCGAGTACACTGTGTTTCTTCGCTGATTCAATTGCATTGATTTGGCCGGATACGCATCTGTCCCGGGAGAGTTTGACTATAAGGAGAACCCCATGGCGAAAACAAAAGCCAACGAAATCTTGACCATTCCCTTCCTGCCCCTTCGGGGGACGCTGGTCTTCCCGCACACCGTGATGCACATCGACGTCGCGCGGGGGAAGAGCATCGCGTCGGTCTACGCCGCGATGGAAGAAAACCAGCGCATCTTCCTTGTGATGCAAAAAAACGAGGAAACCGAAGACCCGGGCATGTCCGACCTGCACCAGGCCGGCACCATTGCCACCATCAGCCAGGTGCTGCAGCACTCCAATGTGGGCATGCGCGTATTGATTGAAGGGCAAAGCCGCGCTTTGCTCACGCAAGTCAAGCAGGACGAGGACACCTGGATCGCGGAGATCTCGCCCATTGTTGACGATGTGGATCCTGCGGATCAGGAAGAGATCGACGCCCTTTTGCGCATGGCCAAGGAAAGCCTGGACGCCTTTGCCGAAAGCGGCAACCGGGTGTCGGAGGAATTGATCCGCGCCATCAAGCGCATCAAAAACCCGGACGAGTTAATCGACGTCGTCGCGGCCAATTTATTGACCAGCCTGGAGGAACGGCAGGAGCTGCTGGCCATCGTCTCCCTCAAAGACCGCCTGGAGCGCCTGTGCGTGCTGCTGGCGCGTGAGGTGCGCAACGCCAATATCGACCGTGTGGTGCAGCTGCGCATCCGCATGCAGGTGGACAAATCCCAAAAGGAATACTATTTGCGCGAGCAAATCAAGGCCATCCAGGAGGAGCTGGGCGAGGGCGATGAGGACGATGTTGATGAGATGCGCAAGAAGCTTGCAGACATCCCGCTCAACGAAGAAGCCCGCGAGAAGGCCGATAAGGAGCTGGAAAAGCTGTCCCGTATGATGGCGGGCAGCCCGGAGTCCACGGTGTCCGAAAACTACCTGGACTGGCTGGCGGAACTGCCCTGGGGCGTTTATTCCAAGGACCAGCTGTCGCTGGACCGCGCGCGCAAAATCCTGGACAAAGACCACTTTGGTATGGAAAAGGTCAAGGAGCGCATTATTGAGTACCTGGCCATCCTGGCCATGCGCCGCAAGGAGGATGAGCAGGTGGTGCCCAAGGGGCCCATCCTGTGCTTTGTGGGACCGCCCGGCGTGGGCAAGACCTCCATCGTGCGGGCTATCGCAAGCGCCCTGGACCGCAAATTTATCAAGCTGTCCTTGGGCGGCGTGCGGGATGAGGCCGAGATCTACGGCCACCGCCGTACCTATATCGGCGCCATTCCTGGGCACATCATCAGCGGCATCAAGCGCGCCGGCACCATGAACCCGGTCTTCCTGTTTGATGAGATCGACAAGATGTCCAGCGATTACCGGGGCGACCCGGCCAGTGCCATGCTGGAGGTGCTGGATTCCGAGCAAAACAGCGCCTTTCGGGATCACTACCTGGATGTTGCCTTCGACCTCTCCCGCGTGCTCTTTATCACCACCGCCAACACGACGGATACCATCCCGCCCGCCTTGCTGGACCGGATGGAAGTGATTGAGGTATCCAGCTATACCGAGGAAGAAAAGCTGCAGATTGCCAAAAAGCACCTGCTGCGCCGCCAGATTGAGGAAAACGGCCTAAAGCCCGGCAGTGTCAAAATGGGCCTGCCCGCCATCCGCAAGGTGATTGAGGATTACACGCGCGAGGCAGGGGTGCGTACCTTAACGCGTACCCTGGCCAAGGTGGTGCGCAAAGCGGCGGTGGAGATGCTGGACAACGAGGTGGACAGCGTCACCGTTAAAACCGATATGATTGAGTCCTACCTGGGCGCGCCGCGCTATTTGCGCGAGCTGCCGGACAAAAAGCCCATCGTGGGCGTGTCCATTGGCCTGGCCTATACCGAGGTGGGGGGCGAGCTGCTCAAGGTGGAGTGCGTGGTCATGCCCGGCAGCGGCAAACTGTCGCTGACCGGCCATTTGGGTGATGTGATGAAGGAAAGCGGCCAGGCCGCCCTGTCCTGGGTGCGGGCACGCAGCGCGCACTACGGCTTGCCGGAGGATTTCCACAACAAGATGGACGTCCATATCCACGTGCCCGAAGGCGCTGTGCCCAAGGACGGGCCTTCTGCCGGCATCACCATGACAGTGGCCATGGTGTCAGCCTTAAGCGGACGCAAATCCCGTCAGGATCTGGCCATGACCGGGGAAATTACCCTGGGCGGGCGTGTACTGCCCATTGGCGGCATCAAGGAAAAGCTGCTGGCAGCCTACCGCGCCAAAATCAAGGTGCTGGCCTTGCCCGCGGAAAACCGCAAGGACGTAAAGGAACTGCCGGAGTACATCCAAAGCGCCTTTGACATCCACTATGTGACCAATGCGGATGAGGTCATCGATCTGGCGCTGGAGCAAAACAGTGGAAATTAAAACGGCTACCTTCGTCACCAGCCTGCCGCGCTACACCAGCTTTCCGGGCATTGGCCTGCCGCAAATCGCGGTGGCTGGCCGCAGCAATGTGGGCAAAAGTAGCTTGATCAACAGCCTGTGCAAGGCGCGGAACCTGGCCAAAACCAGCGCCACCCCCGGGAAAACGCGCTTAATCAACGTGTTTTTAATCAACAACGCCTTTCACTTAATTGACCTGCCCGGCTACGGCTACGCGCAGGTATCCAAGAAGGAAAAGCAATCCTGGGGCACCATGATGGAGGAGTACTTCAGCCATTCGGAGCACTTGAAACACGTGCTGCATCTGGTGGACATCCGCCATGAGCCCAGCAACGATGACAAGCAGATGAATGCCTACCTGTACGGCCATGGTTTTCCCTTTTCTGTCATCGCCACCAAGGCGGACAAGCTGTCCCGCGCGCAGCGGGGCGCCATGCTGCCCAAACTGGCGCGCAACCTGGCGGTCCAGCCGTGGGAGATCATCCCGTACTCCTCCCAAAACAACGAAGGGCGCCCGCAGCTGCTGACCCGCATGGAAGAAGCGCTGGCCATGCCGGATGAACTTGTCCTGTAAAGCCCTGTCGTCCCATTGAATTCGTTGCCTATCCGGGCGTTGGATGCTATACTAACTTTATACTGAACGCATTCATTAACACTTCCCTGGACTGGTCCTTTTCCGCCTCCGCNNTCAGTCAACGGCGTCACCGTACCCTTCACCCCGTTACCGCCTTGTAAACAAGGCGGGGCACTAAGTTCCGGGCCGGTTCCTTTCCATTGGAAGCAGGGCTTCCAATGGGGAGGAGGAACCTTGGAGTGGAGGCCTCCGGCAAGCATAGCTTGACGGAAACGGAACGGAAGGTGTTCCGACGAGGCTACGCCTCCTTCACTCGACTTAGCGGAGCCAAAAAATTACTCAGTCCATGATTGCGTTAACTCATGTGTTCAGTATTAGAAACCGCATCGGAGGGTACCCAGATGATTCATGTTGAAATCATTCAGCCAACCAAGAAAGGCCTCAAGCCGTTCATTCAGCTGCCCTTTGATATTTATAAACACGACAAAAACTGGGCGCCGCCCAACCGCAAGGACCTGATCAGGACCTTAACCGGCAAGGACAACGAGTTCTTCTCCCGCGGCATCCAGCGCTATTTCCTGGCCCATGATGATGAAATGCCCGTCGCGCGTGTGCTGGCAGGCATCGATCTTCGCATGTCCACCCGCGTGGGGGAGACGGTGGGCTATATCTGTCTGTTTGAATCCTTTGAGAACTTCGAATACGCCCAGGCTGTGCTGGACGCCGCCATGCGCTTTTTGCGCGAACATGGCGTCAAAAAGGTGTACGGCCCGGTCGCGCCGCGCTATGATTTGCTCAACCGTGGGGTGCTGGTGGATGGCTTTGACGGGCCACCCGTGCTGCAAAACGCCTACAACACGCCCGCCCTTCCCCAGATTCTAGAAAAATATGGGTTCGAGAAATGGCGGGATTATCTGGCCTATGACATCCCTGTGGACACCATCCCTATTGACCGCATCCTGTCCATGGCCAACCGGATCCGCAACCGCTTTGGCTTTCGGGTGGAGCATGTCAACTTCAACCGCAGCAACCTAATCCGCGTCGCGCAGGACATCGCGGCTGTCATTGGCGAGGCCACCCCGGATGAGCCGGGCAGCTATATGCCCACACCGGAGGATTTGCTGCAGCTGTTCAAGCGCATCAAACCCTGGCTGCGCAACCAGTCCGCCGTGATGGCATATGCCGGCAACAAGCCCATTGGCGTAGTCATCGGCTTTTTGGATTCCAGCCCCTCCGTCATTGGCACCGATGGCCGGAACACGCCATGGAACTGGCTGCGGCGCGTCATCAAAACCCCGCAGACCAAGACCGCGCGCTGCCCCGCGCAGTATGTGATACCGGAGTACCAAAACAAGGCAGTCAACACCGTGCTGCTGGCAGAGGCCGTCCGCGGCGCCAAAAGCCTGGGCATCACCCGCATTGAGGGTTCCCTGGTGGATGAGACGCACATCCAGTCCGTCAACAACACCCAGTCCGCTGGCGGCAAACTGTACCGCCGCTACCGGGTGTACCAGCTGTCGATATAGTGATGATCTTTTAAATGTCTTTGTTGTAATCAGATAGACATTCTATTCAATCAATTTACCGTTTTTACTGACTTTGGGATTGGTGCATCCTGCCGCGTTGAAGCAGCAGGGCCGCTTCATCCCCTTTTTTAGTTTGTCCAGCGTAGCCTGAACCCGTTTCCCCCTGGTGTCTGGGTTGTTGGTGTTTTGCAGCCAGCGCAGCCAGTCCCACCTTGCTTTGGTCGTGCAGGCATCCCACTGGTCTATAAGCCCTGCTTGCTCAAGCGCTGCTATTAGATCATCCGGCACAGCGGGGTCCGGCCAGTCCTTGACCGGTTTGAGCGCGATATGGACGTTTTCACCGGCCTTTACACCGCTATCCTCTGGCAACACCAAAAAATGCCCGCCCCGCCCGTCCGGCTCCAGCGGGGAATTGAACGTCTTCTTATCAAGCAGCACGTCACCCATCTGAAGGCCGCGGGAGGGCAATGCGCCGCTGACCATCGCTGGCAGCCTGATCAGCATGACATCCCCGATCGCTTCTGCCAGGGCCATAAATTCAAACTGTTCCAAGCAGGGCACCTCCCCTTGTTTTCTGTGCAAATTGTACCCGCGCGGCAAAAATCCAAGCGGTAGGAATGATCCGTCTAAATTGTTGGTCCCGGCAGTTGACAAGGCAGGTTTGCTTTGTTAAGATACTCCTTGCGTGTTAGCACGACTGGGTGTGGCGCAGTTTGGTAGCGTGCTTGAATGGGGTTCAAGAGGCCGGAGGTTCGAATCCTCTCACCCAGACCACGGCGTCGCGAGCTTCACTAAGCTCGCGACGCCTCTTTTCAAGAGGCATCTCTCGCCCGTTCCGCCGCTCCGCCTTTCCGCCAAAAGCAGGGGCTTTTGACGGGATTGTCGGGATATCAACCATTATGATTAGAAACACTTCCATATGTATAACACATTCAAAAACGTGAGCCTGACAACAGACTCACGTTTCATTGATATTATCGGTTTTAGAACTTCCCGCCCCGGCCGCCGTAGGAGGTGCCGCCGCGGCTGCCGCTTGAAAAGCCGCCGCCCTTGCCGCCCCCGCTGCCGCTGCTGGACTCAATCTTGGTGCGGGTAACAGTCTGGTAGAGGTACAGGTCCTGTTGCCGGGTCAGTCTTAAGGAGTTGGGCACGATGTACTGGTCGGCGTTGTATTTGAACTTGGCAATCTTCATGTTGCTTTTGAGGACAAAGGCGTAGATCAGCCCGATAACCAGGGCGATGCCCAGCACAAAGGGCAAAAAGCGCGTGACCTGCTCCATGGGCGTCAAGGGCACCAGCAGTCGTTTGACGTAGCGCAGATAGTCTGAGAAAGCGCCGTAGTAATTTCCATCTGACAGTTTGCTTTGGACAACGTCACGCAAATCATAATTTTCACGGTGCGTCAGCAGTTCTATTCCTTTTCCTCTGGCCGCTTCGTAGTAATCCCGGGTGTCAAACATGATGGCAAGCGCAGCGCCATCAGGGTACTTGGCCGCGTCACGGAAGCCATGGTAGTAGTCAAAGGAATAGTCCATAGGCCCTTTGCCCTGGGAATTGTTGGTCGTGTGCAGGATGACATCAAACTGCGTCAGCTCATACAATTCCGCTGCCTGCGCTTCCAGTTTGCGCACTTCTTCAATGGTTAGAACACGCGCCTGGTCGTCCACATGCTGCAGGGCGAAGGCCTGCGCGGTGATAGCGAGGGTGAACAGCAATAAAAGAACAAAGGCGATTTTTTTCATTTGAACACCCCCATCGCGGACAGCGCGTAGATGCCCGCCACCCCCGCCGCGGCAACCATGCCGGCCAAACTCAGCATCCGGCCAAAGAATTTAGATTTGGACCAGGGGATGTCACAGGTCAACTCACCCGTCTGCCCGTTGATGGCAAAGGTATAGGTTTTGCCTTCCTTCTTGGTGGTAATCAGCCAGATGGGGTACAGGACAGGGGCAGAGCTGCCGTTTTGCACCTTGATGCTGCTGCTTTGTGTCACCACAGTGGCATAGCCCATCACCGTCCTGCGGAAGGCAGCGTCCGTGGTGCTGCGCACGCGCTCGTTGGCGCGGTTCATGCACACCTCTGGCGTGACATCCGCGCGGTTGGCCTGCGCGCCGGAAAGGGCCTGGGGGATGAAGGCGATGGCCTCCTGGTTGTTGTAGGGTTCAATGGATTCGGAAATCTTGTTGTCCAGCCGCTCGCTGGCATCCACCGGCAGGTTTTGGAAACCCAGCGTGCCTGCCCTGTGGATCAAAAAGTGCCGCGTGGTCCGGACCATATATTGACCGGAGCGGTGGGAACTGACCGTTGTGCCCCTGTAGGTCATGTTGGCATCCGCCTCGCAGTTAAACAGCCAGTAAGGGGCATACAGTTTCCGGATTTCATCAATCTGGTTCCGGCTTTTTAAAAACAGGTTGGGTACCAGCTTGCGCGTCTTGAAGTAATCCTGAAACATCTGCTCCGCCTGTGCTTTTTCGATCTTGAAGGGAATTAAGCGCTCCGGCCGCGTCTCATCCGTAAACTGTGTTGGAATCACCGAAGGGCTGCCGCAAAACGCGCAGTTGGTCGCAACGGTGGTTTCCTCTGTATACAGCTGCGCGCCGCAGGAAGAGCAGGAGTAGGCCTTGGTTTCCATTTTTTCTTCCGCGGAAAAATCCCGGTCCCGCATCTCCCAGTACATATCGTCCGGGCGGCTGGATTCCTTTTCAATTTCATTAACAGCGGTGATGACCTCCGGGTCAAAGGTGTTCCCGCAGGACCCACAGGTCATCTCCTGGCTGCGTCCGTCATACTCAAGCGGCGCGCCGCAGGAAGGGCATTTGTAGGTCAGGGTGCTCATGATCGCTCACTCCTTTCAGGGGGTAGGATGCGTTTCTTTCTGATTCCATCGTACAAATCACACGCAAACTTGTCAAGAACAATGCGCTGGGCAGGAATCGCCTGTCCTGCTGCGTTTGATAAGTAAGGCGCGGGTGCTTTGTTCATGCTTGGTCCTTCCCTTGTTTTTGTGGTTCAAGCCGCTTGCCTAAGCCGGGGATCCTGTGGTATACTGGCAATAGTCAAAGAAGGTCAGCCTCTTTGGCGGGAATGGAGGGAAGCACATGCGACTGAGCGACTTGATCGAGGAGTTCATCAAAGATCTCTGGGGCAAGGAGGAAACAGAGGTTCAGCTCAAGCGAAATGAATTGGCGGAGTATTTCCGCTGCGCTCCAAGCCAGATTAACTACGTACTATCTACCCGTTTTACACCCGACCACGGCTACGCGATCGAAAGTTTCCGGGGCGGCGGCGGGTTTATCCGCATTGTCCGGCTCTCACAGGACGATACGGAACACCTTCGCTATCTTACCCACGAGCGCGTGGGGGACAGGATCAGCGCCAATGAAGCCCGCCTTTTGTGTTTGCAGCTGGCGGAGCAGGGTAGGATACCCAAAGAGACGGCGGATATTATGATTGCCGCGCTCAGCGCCCAGGCCCTGTGTGTCCCGATTCCGGAGGCGCTCAAGGATGAAATCCGCGCCAAGACCCTGCGCAGCATGCTGTTACAAATCGCGCAGCAGGCTGAGTAAAGGAGGATTAACCATGATTTGTGAAGTTTGCCGCGAAAAAAACGCGGATATTGTCTTTAAAACGGTCACCGGCAACCAGGTGGCTACCAAGGCCATGTGCATGTCCTGCGCGCACAACATGCAGCAGGATATGATGAAGATGTTTATGTCCCTGGGCTTTAAACAGGAGCAGGTGGTGCAGGAGGAAATAAAGGCAGAGCCCGAGCTGTCCATGCCGCGCTTCTTGTGCACCAACTGCGGGCGCCCTTTTAATGAGCTGGACGAGCACACCATGGCCGGCTGCGCGGTCTGCTATGAAGCCATGCGGGCGGAGATGGGCAAGATGCTCAAAACAGAGGATGCCCATCAAGACGCGGCTGATACTGTGGATGAGGAAGCAGTTGAAGTTACCGACGCGGAGATTGAGCAGGATATACGCTTCAAGCTGATGGAAGCGGTTATCCGGGAGGATTTTGAGGAGGCGGCCCGTTTGCGCGATTTGCTGGCGCCTTATGATCACCAGGAGGAAAAGGCGTAAGCGTGCGGGACAGCGTTCTATTTTCAGAGGTATCCCTGCGGCGCAACTACCAGGACCTCACCTTCTGCCCGCAGGATGACGCGGAGGATTTATCGCAAAGCTACCACCGCAGCATCGCGGCGCTGGCCAGAATCCATCCGGATTACCGGGTTTTTGACGGCCAGGCGCTGGGGGAAGAAGGCCTGCCCTTTGGGCACACCATTTTTTTGCCGCCAAAGGGTGATCAGCTTACCAAGGCCGCGCTGTTTACGGACAACACCTCCAGTTTTTCAGCGGCCATCAATTTGGATGAGCACCTGGTGCTCAGGCGCACCGGCAAGCCGGACGAACTATCCGATATGATTTCCTGCCTGCGGGAAACCGAAGCGGCGCTTGCCAAAGCCGGCCATCCTTTTGCGCACGACGCGCAATACGGCTATTTGTCCTATCGTCCGGCGCTGGCGGGCAGCGGGCTGCATGTCCGCCTGGTGATGCACCTGCCCATGCTGCACTTCCTAAAGCAGCTGCGGCCCATCACCGAAGCGCTAAAAGCAAAAGGCTGCGCGATTATGCCCGCCGCCGCAAAAGGCGGCAGGAACCCAGCGCGGCTGTACACGCTCACCAACATCAGCAGCTTTAACCTGAGTGATGAGCAGATTGTGTCCCAGGTTCTCTCCTGCGCGGAGTTGCTGGCGGACAAGGAAAGCGCCATCTTAAACAAAGCGCTTGCCTTGGGGGAGCAGTCTACGGTCGCCGACCAGGTCTGGCGCGCGTATGGCTTGCTCAAATACGCCCGACGCCTCAGCGCCGCTGATTTATTGATTCACTGGAACAGCCTGCGGATTGGCGCGCGGGCCGGGATGTTGCCGCTGGATATCACCCAGGCGGACAGTTTATTGCAATACGCCAATGATGACGCCTTCCAGATGGAGGGCGCGGACCCAAAAACTTATGTTTTTTTGCGCGCGGACGCCGTCCGCAGCGCCTTATCAGGAGGATAACCATGTCCATGTTTGGAAAGTTTAACCAAAAGGCAAAACAGGTGCTGGATATTTCCCAGCAGTCTGCCATTTCACTTCGCCACCGCTTCTGGGGGACGGAGCATTTATTGGTGGGTCTGTTGACCCGGGCCGCGGACGACCTGCCCAGCCTGCCCCATAATATTACGCTGGAAAGCGTGCAGGACGCGGTGCGCCAGCTGTCCTCACCTAGTCAGCTGCCACCCAAAGTGCTGGAATTGACCCCGCGCATGAAGCGTGTGCTGGATGAGTCCCTGGCGCTGATCCGTCAACGCCAGCTGGGCCAGGTGACAACCCACGCGTTGTGGTACTGCCTGCTGTCGGAGGAGGACTCCGTCGCGGTGCGCATCCTGACCGTCTTTGGCGCGGACATCAACCTGCTCAAGCGCGAGGCCTCCGATTACCTGCGCGCCACCCCGGATGAGAGCGCGGAGCAAAGCAAATCTACCCTGGAAAAAAACAGCCGGGATTTAACTGCCCTCGCAAAACAGGGTAAGCTGGACCCTGTCATTGGCCGCGAGAAGGAGATTGAGCGCATGGCGCAGATTCTCTCCCGCCGCACCAAGAACAACCCGGTGTTAATCGGCGCGCCTGGCGTTGGCAAAAGCGCGGTGGCCGAAGGCCTGGCGCAGCGCATCATTGAGGATGATGTGCCCGAAACCCTGCTGGGCAAGCGCCTGCTCTCCCTTGATTTGGGCAGCCTGATTGCCGGCACCAAATACCGGGGCGAGTTTGAGGAGCGCATGAAGGACGTGGTGGCGGAACTGGAGCAGGACGACAACACCATCCTGTTTATTGACGAATTGCAAAACATCATGGGCGCCGGCAAGGCGGAAGGCTCCATTGACGCGGCCGGTATCCTAAAGCCCGCCCTCGCAAGGGGAGAGATTCAATGCATCGGCGCGACCACGCTGGAGGACTACCGCAAGCATATCGAAAAGGACGCGGCCCTCTCCCGGCGCTTCCAGCCCGTGATGGTGGATGAGCCGGATAGCGAACGCTCTGTTGAGATCTTAAAGGGCCTGCGCCCGCATTATGAATCCCACCACCAGGTGATGATCACCGACGAGGCGCTGGAATCCGCCGTGGAGCTGTCTGCCCGCTATATCGCGGACCGTTTCCTGCCCGACAAGGCGGTGGACGTGATGGACGAAGCCTGCTCCCGCGTGCGGCTGCGCGCCTTCGCGGCGCCAGCGGATCTAAAACAGTATGAGCAGGAGCTGGACGAAGCGGTCGAAAAGAAGCGCGCGGCCATCGCGCGACAGGATTACGAGGCAGCTGCCGATCTGCGCGATGATGAACGCCAGCTGCGCGAGAAGATCAACCAGGCACGGGACATGTGGAAGCAGACCCGTGAAACCCTCAGGCCTCAGGTGACGGAGGACGATGTTGCCGATGTAGTGGCCGGCTGGACGGGCATTCCGGTGCAGCGCATGACCATGATTGAAAGCAAGCGCTTGATGCAGCTGGAGGAAACCCTGCACAAGCGTGTCATCGGCCAGGATGAGGCGGTGACCGCTGTCTCCAAGGCCATTCGCCGCGCGCGCGCTGGCCTGCAGGATCCCAAGCGACCGATTGGCTCCTTCATCTTCCTGGGCCCAACCGGTGTTGGCAAGACAGAGCTGTGCCGCGCCCTGGGTGAAGCCATGTTTGGCGATGAGGACGCCGTCATCCGCCTGGATATGAGCGAGTACATGGAAAAACACACCGTCTCCCGCATGGTGGGCTCACCTCCTGGCTATGTGGGCTATGAGGAGGGCGGCCAGCTGACCGAGCAGGTGCGCCGCAAGCCCTACTCCGTGGTGCTGTTTGACGAGATCGAGAAGGCGCACCCGGATGTGTTCAACATGCTGCTGCAGATTTTGGAAGACGGCAGGCTGACGGACAACATGGGCCGGGTGACCAGCTTTAAAAATACCATCATCGTCATGACCTCCAACGCCGGCGCCGCCCAACTGGCAACCGGCCGCTCCCTGGGCTTCTCGGATTCCAGCGCGCCGGCTGGCATGAACCATGAGGAAATGAAAACCCGCGTTCTGGACGAAATCAAGCGCATGTTCAGGCCGGAGTTTATCAACCGCGTGGATGAGATCATGGTCTTCCACTCCCTGTCCAGCGATCAGATCGCCCAGATTGCCAAACTGATGCTGGAAACCATCATTACCCGTATGAAGGAGCAGGGCATTACGCTGGCGTTCTCAGATGACGCGGTCGCCCTGCTGGCCAAATCCGGCTTTGACCCGCAGTACGGCGCCCGGCCACTGCGCCGGGCCATCCAGCGGATGGTGGAGGACGCGCTGAGCGAGCAGATCGTCGCGGGCGGTTTAAAGGAAGGCGACCACGTGCACATGTTTGAGGAGGACGGCAAGCTGTCCTACACCCTCAACCAGGCAGAAAACAAGGCATCAGAGCCTGTCACCGCCGACCAGCCGGTCAGTTGAACCACACGATTCAAACCAATTGCCAAAGCGCCTGGGAAACCAGGCGCTTTGCTTTGTGAAATCAGGTAATTTTCTTGACCGCATGCAGCAAACATCCTATAATAGCGCAGGAAAGAGGGGGTTTGAGGAATGCGAGAGAAAAACACGTTTTACATCACCACACCCATTTATTATCCCAGTGGGCATATGCACATTGGGCATACCTATACCACCGTCGCGGCGGATACCATGGCACGCTTCAAAAAAATGACCGGCCACCAGGTTTATTTCCTGACCGGCACGGATGAGCATGGCCAGAAGATCGAGCGCAGCGCGCAGGAAGCGGGCATTCCGCCGCAGCAGTTTGTGGACGGAATTGTAGCGCAAACCAAGCAATTGTGGGACTTGATGAACATCAAATACGATGACTTCATCCGCACCACTGATGAGCGCCACATGCAGGCAGTACAGCGCATCTTCCAGAAACTGTATGATCAGGGCGATATCTATAAGGACGCCTACGAAGGGCAGTACTGCGTGCCCTGTGAAGCCTTCTGGACGGCCAGCCAATTAAAGGAGGGCAACCTGTGCCCGGATTGCTCCAGGCCAACGGAGTTGGTGCGCGAGGAAAGTTACTTCCTGCGCATGAGCAAATACCAGGACTGGCTGATTGAGCATATCGAAACGCATCCGGAGTTCATCCAGCCGCCCTCCCGCGCCAAGGAAATGCTGCAAAACTTCCTAAAGCCCGGGCTGCAGGATTTGTCCATCAGCCGCACCTCTTTCACCTGGGGCGTGCCCGTTCCCTTTGACCCGGAGCATGTCATCTATGTATGGATTGACGCGCTGAGCAACTACATCACCGCGCTGGGCTATACCACGGAGAACCAGGACTTGATGGACACCTACTGGCCGGCGGATGTGCAGTTGGTCGGTAAGGAGATTACCCGTTTCCATACCATCTATTGGCCCATTATCCTAAAGGCGCTGGGCTTGCCGTTGCCTAAGCAGATTTTCGCCCACGGCTGGCTGCTCTTCAATGAGGACAAGATGTCCAAATCCAAGGGCAATGTGGCCTACCCCGGGCCGGTGGTCAAGCACTATGGCGCGGACGCGCTTCGCTACTATCTCATGCGGGAGATGCCCTTTGGCGCGGACGGCAACTACACCAACCAGGCCATGATGACCCGCGTCAATTCCGACCTTGCCAACGACCTGGGCAACCTGCTCAGCCGTACGGTGGCGATGATTGAAAAATATTTTGATGGCGTTATCCAGGCACCTGGCAAGTATGAGCAGGTCGATCTGGACTTGATTGCTCTCTTGGAAGCGTTGCCCCAAAAGGTAGAGGAGGAGATGAACGCCCTCCAGTTCTCCCAGGCGCTCAGCGAAATCTGGAAAGTCATTGGCGCATCCAACCGCTATATCGACCTGACCGAGCCCTGGATCCTGGGCCGCAGCGAGGAAGGCAAGGAGCGCCTGCGCACTGTGCTGTATGTGCTGGCGGAAAGCCTGCGCTTTATCGGCATTCTGATTGACCCGGTCATGCCCTCAACGCCGGAGAAGATATTCTGCCAGCTGGGCATTTCGGATGAAGGCATCCAGACCTGGGCTTCTCTGGACCGCTTTGGGCACACCCCGGCCGGCCAGCGCGTCATGAAGGGCGAGGCCATCTTCCCGCGTATTGACATCAAAGCGGACCTGCCCGTGTTGGAAGCGGAAAACGAGGTCGAGCATCAAAAGAGCAATCCCAAAGCCGCGGAGGAAGAAAAAGCAGAAAAACCCGCCGTTCCGCTCATTGGCATTGAGGATTTCCAGAAAATTCAGCTGGTCACCGCCAAGGTGCTGGCATGTGAAAAAGTCAAAAAAAGCGACAAGCTGCTTCAATTCCGCCTGAAGGTGGGGGATGAGGAGCGCACCGTGCTCTCCGGCATCGCGGAGCATTATGAGCCGGAGACCCTCATCGGCCGCACCCTGGTGCTGCTGGCCAACCTGCCGCCGCGCAAGATCCGCGGCATTGAGTCAGAGGGCATGCTCCTGTCAGCCGCCTCTGATGATGAAAGTACCCTCCGGCTGCTGTTTGTGGACGAGGGCGTGGGTGACGGGGCGGGCATCGCGTGAGCCAGCTCATCACGCTGTTTGATTCCCACTGCCACCTGGACGCGGAGCAGTTTGACGCGGACCGCGACGCGGTCATCCGCGCGCTGCCTGGTTTTGGCATCGTTGCCTGCTTAACCTGCGGCAGCGACATCGCCACCTCAAAAGCCGCCATTGCGTTGGCGGAGCAATATCCCTTTGTGTACGCCGCGGCCGGCATCCACCCGCATGAGGTCGCGAAGGCATCTTTTGATGAGCTGGATGAGGTGGAAGCCCTGCTGTCCCATCCCAAGGTGGTAGCGCTGGGGGAGATTGGGCTGGATCATTACTACGATTTTTCGCCCCGTGGTTTGCAGGAAGAATTTTTGGTTTTGCAATTGCAGATCGCGAAAAAACACAACAAGCCGGTCATCCTGCATGTGCGTGAAGCGCATGGGGCGATGATTGACCTGCTGACACAGCACAAGGACAGCCTGCCCAAGGGGGTCTTGCATTGCTATTCCGGCAGCGCGGAAAGCGTCGCGGTGTATGAAAAACTGGGTTTTCATATCTCCTTTGCTGGCTCCCTCACCTTTAAAAACGCACAAAAGTTGCACCTGGCGGCGGAGGCAGTCAGCTCAGACCGCCTGCTGATTGAGACGGACAGCCCCTACCTGGCGCCGGTGCCGCACAGGGGCAAGCGCAACCACCCCGGTTTGGTGGGGGAGGTCTGCCGGCTGCTGGCGGACATCAGGGGCATGAGCGCAGAGGACTTGGCGGCCCTGACCTGCCGCAATGCCTGTGCCCTTTTTGGGCTGGATGCACAAAATATCTGCCCGCCTGCCCCATAAAACAAATGTGACATTCGTGTTAATTTTGTTAAGCCTTCAAGAACAATTTGTGCCAATTTATGCTATACTGATAGAACCGTCCTTGGAAGGAGGCTCCTTTTGACCCGACAGATCATTTTAGCCTCCGCTTCGCCAAGGCGGCAGGAGCTGCTCACCCAGATGGGCGTGCCCTTTCAGGTGCATGCGCCGCAGGTGGACGAACACTTAACAGGCAGCGCCAAACAGGTGGTGCTTGAATTGGCCCGCCGCAAGGCGCTGGCTGCTGTGTCTGCCCACCCGCAGGCAGCCGTCCTGGCCGCGGATACCCTGGTTGCCATCAATGGAGTGGTGCTGGGGAAGCCAAAGGATTTGCAGGACGCGGCGCGCATGCTGGGCTTGCTCAGCGGCGCCTGGCATGAGGTGCACACCGGGGTCTGCCTGGCATTGGACGGCAAAATAGAAACCGCCCACGCCAAAACCCGCGTGCAGTTTTCGGACTTAAGCCAGGATGAAATCGCTTTGTACTGCGCAAACGGTGAGCCGATGGGCAAGGCGGGCGCCTATGCCATCCAGGGCCTGGGCGGCATGTTCATTCAGCAGATTCACGGCAGCTATACCAATGTGGTCGGCCTTCCCACATCCGTGGTATACCAGATGCTCAAGAAGGCAAATATTCTGTAAAGACAGGGATGTTACATGGCTATTATCGCGCCTGATATCGGCATAGATTTGGGGACATCGAACACGCTGGTGCATGTTCGGAAACGCGGCATTCAAATTAATGAGCCCACCCTGCTTGTGGTATCAGGCACCGAGAAGCGCACCATCAAGGCTATCGGGCAGGACGCCCTGGCGCTGGTGGGCCGCACCTCTGTCGGCGATATCGCGGTGCGTCCCCTGCAGGACGGCACCGTGAAGGATTTTGACCTCACCGAGGCGGTCTTGCGCTATTTTATCCGCAAGTCCATCGGCGTATCCCACCTGGTCAAGCCGCGCATGTACATCACCGTGCCCAGCCGCATCTCCCCGGTGGAGAAGCGGGTTATCCGTGAGGCCGCCATCAGCGCCGGCGCGCGCAAAAACGCCATCCATCTCATTGACAAGCCCTTCGCCTCCGCCTTTGGCTCTGGCCTGCCGGTCTTCGCGCCGGAGGGCAGCATGGTGGTGGACATCGGCGGCGGCACGACGGAGGTCGCGGTCATCGCGCTGGGCGGCATCGTCCTGTCCCGGTCCATTCCCTCCGGCGGCATCAAGATGGACTCTGTGATTGTGGAGTTCATCAAGCATGACCACAACATGCTCATCGGCGACCGGATGGCGGAGGACATCAAAATTGACTGGGGTTCTGCCCTGCCATCCTCTGATGAGCGCAAGGTGGTGGTGCGCGGGCGTGACTTGATCACCGGCCTGCCCCAGACGGCGGAGATCGCCCCCAGCCGCTTTTACCAGGCGCTGCAAGGGCCTTGCCTTAAAATTCTGGACACCATCCGCGAAATCCTGGACAAGACACCGCCGGAATTGTGCAGTGACATCTTCCGAAAAGGTATCTACCTGGTGGGCGGCGGCGCGCAACTGTACGGCCTGGACCGCTTTTTGGCGTCCGAACTGGGCCTGCCGGTCACCCTGGCCCGCGACCCGATGCTCACAGCTGTCAACGGTGTTGGCACGATGGCGGAGCGCAGCGATTTACTCAACAAACTGACCAGATCCAACTTTATTCGGGATGACAATGCCTAAACCTAAACCAAGAAAGCAATCAAAGCCGCGCGCCAGGCGCGAAGCGCGCCCCGCGCAGACCAGCGCCGAGCGCCAGCGCGGCATCAGCCGTCTGCTGGGCTTGTTGACGGCATTGCTGCTGTTGATTGTCATTGCCGTGATGATTTTGTCGCAGCTGTTTGACACACCCATCCTCAAGGTGCCCCGGCAGGTGGTGGCGCGGGTGGTCACCCCAATCCAGAACGCGTTCGCGTCCGGGACTGATTTTATCGTGGATTACCTGCGCACCCTCAAGCTGCGCAGCAACTTTGAGTATGAGTATAACCTCCTGCGTGAGCGGGTGGATGAATTGACCGACCAGGCCATGCTGGCCAACGCCCTGCAGCACCAGCTGCAGGCCTACGCGGACTT
>LSQX01387824.1_pt2 | contig 17968 bp, 15 predicted proteins | sample 654561 | NCBI WGS metagenome assembly LSQX01 (sample SAMN04489861, study PRJNA283612) | anaerobic digester metagenome | isolation source: 4 biogas reactors fed with cattle manure at either 37C or 55C with and... | place: Denmark: Kongens Lyngby | collected 2014
ATGCAGATAGGCTGCGACCCGAAAGCCGACTCGACTCTCTATCTCCGCGGAGGAAAACCGCTCAAGACCGTCCTTGAATTAATCCACGACCGGGGAGACGATTTTTCCCTCTCCGACATGGTGATTGAAGGCTACGGCGGGGTCATCTGCGTCGAAGCGGGCGGGCCGACGCCGGGGCTGGGATGCGCCGGGCGCGGAATTATCGCCGCGCTTGAAAAGCTGGAGCAGAAAGGCGCTTATGAAGTCTACAAGCCGGACGTCGTCTTTTACGACGTTCTGGGCGACGTCGTCTGCGGCGGTTTTTCGATGCCGATGCGCAGCGGCTACGCCGACAAGGTCTATATCGTGACTTCCGGCGAGAACATGGCTATCCACGCCGCCGCGAACATCGCCCTCGCCGTAGAAAACTTCCGCGGGCGCGGCTACGCCTCTCTCGGCGGGCTGATACTCAACCGCCGCGACGTAAAAAACGAGCGGGAGAAGGTAGAGGAGCTTGCGTCCGACATAAATTCAAGGATAGTCGGCGTCCTGCCGAGGTCGGAGACCGTAGCCGACGCCGAAGAAAAGGGCGCGACGGTGATGGAGGCGTATCCGTGTTCATACATGGCGCACGAGTACCGCGAGCTTGTCGCCCGGATAATGGAAGACAACGGAATATCCCTCTGAAACAAAAAAACCGGACTTTCATCTGGTTTCATATTAAGGTTTTCATCTGCAAGCCGCCGTCTGCTTTACAGCCGCCAAAACCGACGCCGCCGACAATACAAAAAGCGCCGCCGCTATAAACGAAAACGATGTATACATGTTTATGCAGGTCAGTATTAAAAACACCGAAGACAGTGCAAGCGTTAAACTCCGGATGACCGGCGATTGCTTTTTTGAAATATAAATGAAAAAACCGCCCGCAAGCAGAGCCAGAAGATAATAAATCAGCGAAAACAGATCCGGGGGATAATCGTTCAAAAGCTTTTGAACGAACTTCGGAAGAACGCTCTCGATTTTTCGGAAAGCGGCATAAAAAAGCATATGTATCAGCGCGACAATCCCGCCGATTATGCAGAAAAGGCCGGCTTTCGCATATACTACTTCGGATTCGAGACCCAAAGACAGCAGCAGGAGTATTATTACCCCGCAAATTGCCAACATGTCAAACATCGCAAACGACCTTCCCCAAAAACTGCTTTATTTATTATATAACAAATTCGCCGGGTTGTCAATACAATATCCTAAAAACACAATATATGGTATAAATATACAATGATCAGAAGATTAACCGAAAACGCCGCCGTCAGCCTTAATTTGGGCGAAACCCCCTGGCCGCCGAAATTTCCGGGCGGGCTTGAATATTCCTCCCCGGCGCGGGGAACCTGGAACATCGTTCACGTCGGGATGCTGCTCCCCGAGGCGCACCTTATTTTCGTCTGCGCCGAAGCCTGCCTGCGCGGCGTCGTGCTGACCGCCGCCGAAATGGGGGCGATGGACCGCTTCTCGATGATAAACATCCATGAAAACGACATCACCTCCGGCGGGATGGAAAAGCTCATCATCGACGGCGTCGGCGACATCGTCTCCCGGCTCGAAAAGAAGCCGCGGGCGGTGCTGCTGTATACAAGCTGCGTTCATCACTTCATCGGCTGCGACCTGCCGCTCGTCTACAAAACGCTGCGGGAAAACCACCCGGGAGTTGACATAATCAACTGCTACATGAACCCGATTATGCGCAAGTCGGGGCTGACGCCGGATCAGCTGATGCGAAAGCAACTTTACGCCGGACTGAAAGAACAAAATCACGACCCGAAAAAGCTGATTTTCGTCGGCAACGACTTTCCGACGCCGGAAGGCGAACTGCGGGAGCTTATCGGATCCGCCGGATTTTCCGTATCCGAAATTCAGGACTTTTCCGACTATGACGGCTATCTTTCGATGGGAGAAGCGCCGGCGGCGATAATCTTCAACGAGGCGGCAAAACACGCCGGCAAAGAGCTGAAAAGACGGCTCGGAATTGAAACGATCTACCTGCCGTACAGCTGGGATTATACCGAAATCAGAGCGGGATATGAGAAGCTTGCCGGATATTTAGGAGTACCCGTTCCCGATTATTCCTCTCTCGAAGCCGAATGTGAAGAAGCCGTCGCCCGGGCGCTCCGGCTCATCGGCGACACGCCTGTCGCGATAGATTATACACTTACATACAAGCCCATCGGACTTGCGCATTTCCTCGCCTCGCACGGGTTTAACGTAAAGCGGATCTACGGCGACGGATATTCCAAAGAGGAGCAAGCCTCATATGAGAAGCTCTCCGAAATCCGCCCGGATATCGAGCTGTGGCCGACGGTGAACGTAATGATGCGGAAGACCGACCGCGCCGAGACCGATTATCTCGCTCTCGGGCAGAAAGCGGCGTATTTCCTCGGAACCGACCGATTCGTGAATATCGTCGAAAACGACGGTCTTTACGGTTTCGGCGGGATAATCCGACTGATGGCGCTGATGGAGGACGCTTACAAAACTCCGAAAGACACGAAAAAACTTGTTCAGATAAAAGGATGGGGGTGCGGCGGATGCCTGTAAAACCGGTCAGACAGACTTATGTAAACACTTCGCTCTACGCCGCCGACGCGATGGGCGTCTGCTCGGCGCTGTATGAGCTGGGCGGGATGAGCGTTATGCACGACGCCTCCGGCTGCAACTCCACCTACACCACCCACGACGAGCCGCGCTGGTACGACACCGAAAGTCTTGTCTTCATCACCGCGATGACCGAACACGAGGCGCTGATGGGAGACGACGAAAAGACGGTGCGCGATATCAGCGAAGCTGCGAGACAACTCAACCCGCGCTTTATCGCGCTTGCCGGAACAACCATCCCGGCGATGTGCGGCATCGACATTCCGGCGCTTGCGAGGCTTATCGAAGCCGAAACCGGGATTCCCTCTTTCGGTCTTCCGACCGACGGAATGCACAGCTATCTGCGCGGCGCGGCGCTTGCTTTTGATGCGATTGCAAGCCGGTTTGTAAAGAATACGGAGAAAACCGCCGCCCTTTCGGTGAATATTTTGGGACTGACCCCCCTCGACTTTTCCTATATCGGGATAGAAGACAGCATAAAATCAGCTATAAATGCCGCCGGGATTGAGATAATATCCTCATGGGCGGTGGGAAGCTCGCCGGAAGACATCGAAAAAGCGGCGTCGGCGCGGGTGAACTTAGTCGTTTCGGAAACCGGACTTGAAGCGGCGAAGACGCTTGAAAAAAGGTTCGGTATTCCGTATGTCATCGGAACTCCGATATCCGGATTTACCCCCGATATAATTGAAGCGATAAAGACGGCGGACGCGGAGAAGCGGAATCAAATCCCTGCCGCGGCGCTTATCGAAAATGCCGCCTCGGTTGCAGTAATAGGCGAATACGTCTTCGCTTCCTCTCTCTGCGCGGCGCTCTCAAAGCGTGGGATAAGCGCATATCCTGTATGTCCGCTCGAAAGCCGGCTGAAAGCAAAACCGTCCGATTCGGCAGCCGATGAACACGCAATTTCCGAAGAGCTGAAAAGCGCCGGGACGGTCATCGCCGACCCGCTTTATAAACCGCTTTCAAAAGGGAAGAAATTTATTCCCCTCCCCCATGAAGCCTACTCCGGGCGGATATTCCGCTCGTCGATTCCCGACCTTACCGATTCTCTTGACAGCATTTTGAAGGAGCTGAAATAACATGAAAAAAACGATAAAATTCCTCTCCGTCTTCCTCGCGGCGGTTCTTATCTCCGCCGTCCTCATATCCTGCGGCGCCGAAGCGCCGAAAACCGGCACCCGCATCGTGACCGACCATCTTGACCATGAAGTTGAAGTGCCGGCCGAGATTAACCGCATCGCCGTCTGCGATATCTACCCGGTTCCGGCGGCGCTTTCCGTCTTCTTCAATTCCGCGTCCAAGATAATCGCTATGCCGGGACAGTCGATGACGGCGGCGGAAAATTCGCTGCTCGGCGAGTTATATCCCGAAATCCTCAAAGCCGAAACCGGCTGGATAGACGGCACGAACATCAACATAGAGGAGCTTTTGAAGCTCGACCCGGATATCGTATTTTACTCGGCGTCACGCCCCGAAGAGGGCGATCTGCTCCGCGGCGCCGGACTTCCCGCCGTCGGCATTTCGGTAAACAAATGGGATTACGACTGCATCGAGACGCTGAATCACTGGGTAAAACTCTTCTCCGAAATCTTCCCGGAAAACGACCGCGCCGATAAGGTAGCCGATTATTCAAAAAAGGCGTTTGACCTTGTACAAGAACGGGTTAGCGGGCTTTCCGACGAAGAACGCCTCTCCGTCTTCTTCCTGTTCGGATATTCCGATTCCAACATCGCAACCTCCGGCTCAAAGTTCTTCGGTCAGTGGTGGGCGGATTCGATAGGGGCGAAAAATGTCGCCGCTGAAATTGACAAAGACAACGCAGTTCCGGTCAACATGGAACAGATTTACATGTGGAACCCCGAGCTGATTTTCATTACCAACTTTAACCCGGCAAAGCCGGACGACCTCAAAAACAACACAATCGGCGCTTGGGACTGGAGCGGCGTCGGCGCCGTCAAGAACGGACGGGTTTACAAAATGCCGCTCGGCATCTACCGCAGCTACACCCCCGGCATCGACACCCCGATAACGCTGCTCTGGATGGCCAAGACCGCTTATCCCGAACTCTTTTCCGATATAGATATCACCGGCGAGACGAAAAAATACTACAAAGACGTCTTCGACATTGAGCTGACGGACGAACAGGCGACAAAGATATTCTCGCCGTCCTCGGCTGCAAGCGCAGGAATGTAATTTATATTAACCAAATCGGAGAACAAAAATATGTCGCTTAACGCAACTCCGTCGGGCGAACGGATACACATCGCCTTCTTCGGCTGCCGCAACGCCGGAAAATCTTCCCTTATAAACGCGGTGACGGGGCAGGAGCTATCCGTCGTCTCCGACATAGCGGGAACGACGACCGATCCGGTCTATAAAGCGATGGAGCTGCTCCCCCTCGGCCCCTGCATGATGATAGACACCCCCGGCTTTGACGACCGGGGGGAGCTGGGGGAGCTTCGGGTAAAGAGAACCCGTCAGGTGCTGAACAAAACCGATATTGCGGTGCTCGTCGCCGACGCCGCGGCGGGGATTACCGATACAGATAAAGAGCTGCTCCGGCTTTTTAAAGAAAAGGAGCTGGCTCACATCATCGTTTACAACAAATCCGACCTGCTGACGGCAATTCCCGAAGCCGGGGAGGGCGAGATATACGTAAGCGCTAAGACGGGATACAACATAAACGAACTGCGGCTGCTCTTAGGACGCTTTGCGCCGAAAGAGGAGGATTCGCCTATCTGCCGCGACCTTGTTTCGGCGGGAGACATCGCCGTTCTGGTTGCGCCGATTGACTCGGCGGCGCCGAAAGGGCGGCTGATACTGCCGCAGCAGCAGACTATCCGCGACCTGCTTGACGCCGGCGCATCGGCGCTCGTCTTAAAGGACGATATGCTGAAATCCGGTCTTGAAAAGCTGGTATCTCCGCCGAAAATGGTGATAACCGACAGCCAGGTCTTTCCCAAAGCGGCTGATGCGACCCCCGAAGAGGTGCCGCTGACAAGCTTCTCTATCCTCATGGCGCGGCACAAGGGCTTTCTTGAAACCGCCGTACTCGGCGTCACTGCGATAGAGCGCCTTTGCGACGGCGACACCGTGCTTGTCGCCGAGGGCTGCACCCATCACCGCCAGTGCGAAGACATCGGAACGGTGAAAATCCCCCGCTGGCTGCGGGAATATACCGGCAAAGAGCTGAAAATCGAATCGACCGGCGGCGGCAGCTTCCCGGACGACCTCTCTCCATATTCGCTCGTTATCCACTGCGGCGGCTGCATGCTCAGCTCGAGGGAGGTGAAATACCGGATGAAATGTTCCGTCGACGCCGGAGTTCCCTTCACCAACTACGGCACCGCGATTGCTTACCTCAACGGGATTCTTGAGCGGAGTTTATCGGTATTTCCGGAACTGCTGGAGCGGTATAAAGAGGCGAAAACCAAAAAATGACGCGGGCGGGAACAAGAGCGGTAAAAACTTCTTGCTTCTCCGCCGCAAATACGGTATAATATATCAGCAAACCCAAAGAAAGGCGCGTTAAAATGGAACCTGTCTGGAAAGAATTATACGACGCCGCGAAAAAGGCGCTGAACCCCGGCGTTCTGTCGGGAATGATTGAAGCCGGAGGCGTCGCGGCGGCGGTGGAATCGGCGTCCGGGAAGATTTACGTCGGAGTCTGCGTCGATACCGCCTGTTCTTTAGGCGTCTGCGCCGAGAGAAACGCGCTTTTCAACATGATCACCAACGGCGAGACGGAAATCCGGCGGGTGATAGCGCTGTCGTCGGACGGGACAATGCCTCCCTGCGGCGCCTGCCGCGAATTCATGGCGCAGATGATGCCGGAAAAATACCGGGAAATCGAGATCATGATCGATTACGACAAAGGACGCGCGGTCAAATTGGGAGAGCTGACCCCCGATTGGTGGTTCTGACCGAATTACTTAAAAATTAGTCACAGTTTATTCCTTGATTTATCTGCCTGAATGTGGTATACTAAATCAGTACAAAGGTTTTTTTCATTTCCTTGTACACTCCTTTTCGCCCGGCGGTTTCCTTACGCCGGGTGTTTTTTATGCGGATAACGCCCCGGATCCGTAAACTTACGAATAAAAACATCGCCGTAAAAACCGTTTTCGGTGTCGATACAGCGATGTTTTTTTGTTTATTTTATTTGCCGGTTCGCAGGGTGCCGCCGCAAGTTCAGTTATCTTTATTTTTGATATATTCGTCTATTGCAAAGGCGGCTTTCTTTCCGGCGCCCATCGCCAGAATTACCGTCGCGGCGCCGCTCACCGCGTCACCTCCGGCGAAGACGCCGGGGCGGGTGGTGCTGACGCCGTCGTCTTTCGTGACAAGGCAGCCGCGGGAGTTGGATTCGATTCCGGGTGTAGTCATCCTTATAAGCGGGTTCGGCGATGTGCCGATTGCGACTATCAGGGTATCGACGGCTATGTCGAATTCGGAATCGGGCATCCGGACGGGACGGCGGCGGCCGGAGGAATCAAGCTCTCCCGGCTGCATTCGCTCGCAGGTTACCGAAACTACATTGCCCTTCTCGTCCGCATTTACCCGAACGGGATTTACAAAGGTGCAGAGATCTACGCCTTCTTCCTTTGCGTGTTCGATTTCCTCGCGGCGGGCGGGCATTTCTTCTTCGGAGCGGCGGTAGAGTATATATACCTTCCCGGCGCCGAGCCGAAGCGCGCATCTTGCCGCGTCCATCGCGACGTTGCCGCCGCCGACCACCGCCGCCGCGGCGGGGACTCTGATAGGGGTGGCGTATTCCGGGTCATACGCTTTCATCAGGTTTATACGGGTCAGAAATTCGTTCGCGCTCATAACTCCGACCGAGTTTTCGCCAGGAATGCCGAGGAAACCGGGCAGGCCGGCGCCGGTGCCGATGAAAATCGCTTCAAAGCCGCGGGAAAACAGCTCGTCAATCGTAAAGGTGCGGCCGACGACGGCGTCAAAGACGAACTCAACTCCCCGCCGGCGAAGGTCATCGACCTGATTTTCAACTATGCTTTTCGGCAGTCGGAATTCGGGTATTCCGTATGTCAACACACCGCCGGCGCGGTGAAGCGCTTCAAAAACGGTGACTTCATAGCCCATCCGGCGAAGGTCGGAGGAACAGGTGAGTCCGGCGGGACCCGAACCGACAACGGCGACTTTTCTGCCTTTCGGAGCGGCGTCGGCAGTTGTATCCGGCTGATTTTTTCCGGCTCCGGCTTCGGCCGCGTAGCGCTCAAGGCGCCCTATCGCAACCGGTTCTCCTTTTATCCCACGGACGCAGAACTTCTCGCACTGCGTCTCCTGAGGGCATACCCGGCCGCATATCGAGGCAAGAGAGGATGTTTCTTCGATGACGCCGAGCGCCGAGCCGGGATTCCCCTTTGCTATCTGCGAAATAAACCGCGGGATATCAATAGCGACGGGGCAGCCCTCGACGCACGGCTTGTGCCGGCAGTTAAGACAGCGCGCAGCTTCGTTTGCCGCTTCTTCGCCGGTGTAGCCGAGGGCGACTTCCTCCCAGTTTTTGGCGCGGACGGCAGGATCAAGCACCTTTATCGGGGTCTTGTCCTTCTGCATATTCGGCATCGGTCAGCCCCCCTTTTTTTCGTTTTCGAGCGCGCGGGCGGCTTTGTAGAGATTGCAGGCTTCCCCCTCGGCTTCGATATAGCTTCTGTTCCGCCGCATCAGCTCGTCAAAATCGACTTCGTGGCCGTCGAAATCGGGGCCGTCGACGCAGGCGAACTTAAGCTCTCCGCCGACGGTCACCCGGCAGCCGCCGCACATCCCGGTGCCGTCAACCATAATCGGGTTCAGCGAAACTATGGTCTTTATCCCGTATTCCTTCGTCATAAGCGAGACAAATTTCATCATTACCGGCGGACCGATGGCGATGACGACGTCGTACTCGGCGCCTTCTTCCAGCTTTTTGCGCAGCGCGTCGGTGACAAGCCCTTTGCTGCCGTTCGAGCCGTCGTCGGTCATTATCGTCAGGTTGTCGGAGGCCGCTCTCATCTCCGGCTCGAGAATTATTATATCCTTGCTGCGGAAGCCCGCGATGATATCCACCTTTGCGCCGATTTTATGAAGATATTTCGCCTGGGGCAGGGCTATGGAGCAGCCGAGGCCGCCGCCGATGACGCAGGCGGACTTATAGCCGTCAAGCTCGGACGCGCGGCCGAGAGGACCGACGAAATTTGCGATATATTCGCCCGTCTCCATGTCGGCGAGCTTATAAGTCGATTCTCCGACAGTCTGGAAGATTATCGAAACCGCGCCGGTATCCGGATCGGCTTCCGAGATGGTGAAAGGAACCCGCTCCGCCGTCTCGTCGGCGCGCAGGATAATGAACTGCCCCGGTTTTGCCTTCCGCGCAACGTCCGGCGCTTCAACGGTCATCAGCGCCGTTATGTCGGTAAGACGGCGCTTTTCAAGTATTTTATACAACTCAGTTTACCTTAATGAATATCTGTTTTATGTTTATATTATAACACCGCCGCCGGAAAATTACAAGCGTTTTTGCGGATCCGAAGCAGACGCCCGCGGCATTAACGCAAAAAACCGCCGTTGAGGCGGCTTGCGCGGGAAACCGGTCTTATTGCCCGCCCCCGTCCGATGTATCTTCTCCGTTGAAGCGCCGCAGCCAGAATATGCTTGTGTCAAGCGCTTCGTAAAGCCCCTGGCGGTTGAACTGCTTGACCATCCTGTCCGCCTCCGACTTGGTTTTGTCGGTCGAGCGGATCTGTACGATGATCATATCCGGCAGCTCGGGGGAGTCCGGCGCATCGCCTGCTTTTTTGGTTGAGAGCACCATGAGATAGGCGATATACGGATCCTCCATATCGCCGTAGATATATTGATTTTCCGAGCGAACCAGCGGCTTGCCCCGGAAAACGGTATGTTTGATATCGGATTTTTCTGCCATATATATTGTTTCCTCCGGTTAAAGGGGTGTGACTTGTGACTGATCGAATCGGCTCTGGGAAAACCGATTAAATTCATAAAAGCGGCTTTATATTCTTCTCCGCAAAGAATTCGAGAGTCCTGTTGTCCGACGCCGGAGTCGTGATTCCGTCCGCAAGCGTCCAGCGCTCCGTATGGGTTATCGACTGTCCCGGCTCCATGTCGTAGAGCGGGGAGAGGGTTTCCGCTTCGAGGAAATGCTCGTTTGTGAATATCTCGCAGTCGCAGCCCCAGTCGGGATAGCGGCCGTCTTCATATTCCGGCTCGAAGGTTTTTATCAGCATCTGACCGTGATTTATGTATGCAAGCCAGCCCTCGGTGTTGTTCGAGCCCAGCTTGAATTTCTCTTTTACCGATCTGTCCTGCGTAAGGGTGATATAGTCGTCGCCGAAAAATGCGCGGCGGTCGGTAAGGCGGGTGTAAGGCCAGAGGGCTACCATGCGGTTGGACAGCAGTCCCGTTTCGTCTTTTGACAGGGGGAGGATGACGGTGCCGCCGGCGTCGGTAACGGTAAGGCACCAGATTGCGCCGGTGATTGTTTCTTCGGAGCCGTTGACTATCTTGTGAATAACGTCAAAGAAGGGCTTCTCCGCGTCCATGCGGATCTCCATCGATTCGCAGAGGCCGGTGACCTCCTGCTTTTGAGGGGTAAAGACGGCGCCCGACGGGTTCACGCAGTATTTTACCGGGTCGTTGTCGGGATAATAGGAGAGCGGCATCTGCTCGGGGGAAAGCCAGATGCGGTGTCCGCCGTAGATGTACCACCGCTTTCCTTCGCCGAATGCTGAGGAGACGTCTTCGGAAAATTCGAGGGCGTTGTCGTTCCACATAAGATTCGGCCTGCCCGGAACGCAGCATTTGATTATCCTCGGTCCCACGTCAACGGTAACGGCAACGTATACGGCGCCGTTTGTGATCTCGATGCAGCGGCCGAAACTGCCGTGCCGGATTTCCTTTATCTGTACCATACGGAACTTCCTTTCGCCGATTTTTTTCATATATTATCATTATATCACAAGCCGGGCGTTTTGTCGATAGAAATTTGGTTAATTTACGGAAAATATCAAAAAATGCGCAAAAAGTGCAGTGCGTCCGGGCGATATGCCCCGCATCGGGCAGACTTACCGAAAAACGGACTTGTTGACAAATAGTAAAATATTCCGAATTGACCTTTACAAATTGCGGATAAAAGTGTAAAATATACCTGATCCGAAACTATTAAGATTACGATCGGTCATTACACTGACCGGAAAGGATAAAACATGAGTATACCGAGGCCCGAATATCCGCGCCCGCAATTCGAGCGCCCCGACTGGAAAAACCTCAACGGCGAATGGCAGTTTGAGTTTGATTTCGGCATCTCCGGCCGTGAGAGAGGTCTTATCGAAGCCGACAACCTGAAAGACGTCATCACCCTCCCCTTCTGCCCCGAATCCGAGCTGTCCGGCATCGGATACAAGGACTTCATCCCCTGCGTCTGGTACAAAAAGAAGATAGACATTAAGGAAGAAGACCTCAGCGGCTCAAAGCGGATTATCTTCCACATCGGCGCCTGCGACTGGAAGACCGAGGTTTATGTAAACGGCAAATCGGTCGGCACGCACATCGGCGGCTATGTCGCCTTCTCTTTTGACATCACCGACAAGCTTCATGCCGGGGAGAACATCATCACCATCTGCGCCGAGGACCGCCTCCGCTCCGGCCGCCAGCCCTACGGCAAGCAGAGCTACGACTATCACTCCGCCGGCTGCTCCTATACCCGCACCACCGGCATCTGGCAGACGGTATGGCTTGAGACCGTCCCCGCCTCCTATATCAAATCCACCCGCTACACCCCCGACATCGCGGCGAAGAAGCTTTATATCGAAGCCGACTGCGAAAATGCCGACGGAATGACTCTGAAGCTTGAAGCCGTCTATCGCGGCGACATCGTCGGATACGCCGAAGCGAAGGTTCACGGGAACACCTGCATAGCCGAGATCGCCCTCGAGAGTCTGCATCTCTGGGATGTCGGACAGCCGAGGCTTTATGATCTCAACCTTAAGCTCGGCGACGACCGGGTAAAATCCTACTTCGGAATGCGGAAGATAGTCTATAAAGAAGGCAAATTCTTCCTCAACGACAAGCCCGTCTTCCAGCGGCTGATCCTCGACCAGGGCTTCTATCCCGACGGCATCTACACCGCCCCGACCGACGCCGCGCTTGAAAAAGACATCACCATGTGCATGGATATGGGCTTCAACGGCGCCCGCCTGCATCAGAAGATATTCGAGCCGCGATTCCTTTATCACTGCGACCGCCACGGTTATATTGTCTGGGGCGAACACGCCTCCTGGGGACTCGATATCTCCGCCGACTCGGCTTATGAAGGCTTTATCCCCGAATGGATCGAAGCCGTCGAGCGCGATTACAACCATCCTTCCATCGTAGGCTGGTGCCCGCTGAACGAAACCGGTAAAAATCAGAACCGCGAATTCCTCCGCACCCTCTATAAGCTCACCCGCGCACTCGACGGAACCCGGCCGATAATCGACACCTCCGGATATATCCATGTGATAACCGACGTTCCGGACGAACACGACTACGACCAGAACCCGGAGACCTTCGCCGCACGCTACCTGCCCGGCGGAGAGAGGGAGCATATCACCTTTGTCTCGGAATACGGCGGCATCTGGTGGGACCCGCAGAATCCGGAACGCGGATGGGGCTACGGCAGCCGCCCGAAGGACGAAGAGGAATTCATCGCCCGCTACAAAGCTCTGACCCATTCGCTGCTTGACAACCCGAACATGGCGGCGTTCTGCTACACCCAGCTCACCAACGTCGAGCAGGAAGTCAACGGACTTTACACCTACGACCGCAAGCCGAAGTTCGATCCGGCGATCATCAAGGAAATCAACACCCGCCGCGCGGCGATAGAAGAATAAGCTCCGCCTTTAAAGGCAATTATCATGGAATTTGAAAAGTCCGCCGCAGAGCGGTGGATAATCAAGGCAGACAGCTACGAAAGCTGCCCCCGCGCCGTCGACATAGTTTCGGCGGCGCTGAGGGCATATCTGCCCTATGTCGTGCCGGTATTCGGGGAAGCTCCGGAGGGCTTTGACGGCGGGATTGTCCGCATTTTTGTCGACCCGGCGCTCGAATATGACAGAATAGTTGTTGAATGCGGCGGCAGAACCGCCGAAATTTCCGGCGGAAACGAAATAAGCGCGATGTACGCCGCTTACCTCTTTGCCGACAGCTATCTGCCGTCTTTCATGACATCGCGGAGGACGGCGGGGGCGCTTGCCGGGCTTTCGCTTCCCCGGTATTCCCATTCATCGGTGCCTGCGATAAAGTCCCGCGGGGTCTGGACCTGGGGACACGTTATCTGCGATTACCGCCGGTTCATGACCGCCATGGCGCGGCTGCGGCTCAACCGCCTGACAATATGGAACGACTTCCCGCCGCTCAATGGTCGGGAGATAGTAAATTACGCCCATTTGCTCGGAATCGAGCTTATCTGGGGATTTTCCTGGGGCTGGGGCGAGGAGCACGACCTTTCCGATCCGGATTCGCTTGAAAGAATGCGCAAAACCGTCGCAAATCGCGCCGACGCCTTTCTTAAAAACGGCGGAGACGGGATATATTTCCAGCTGTTCACCGAAACGACCGACGAATACAAGGACGGCCGGCTGATCGCCGCCGAAGCGGTGAAGTGGGCGAACGTCATCTCCTCCGACCTGCTTTCCCGCCGCCCGAACCTTAAAATCTGTTTCGGGCTTCACGCGATGTCGGTCGACCGGCACCTTGACGAAATCGAAAAAGCCGACCCGCGCATCGACATAATCTGGGAGGACTGCGGCTCCTTCCCCTGGGGCTACGACGCCGGTGAATACGATGAAAAAACCAGAGCCTTCACCGACTCGATCCTCCGCCTGCGGGGCGGCAAGGGTTTCGGCGGGGTATTAAAAGGTCAGACCAACCTCGACTGGTCGAAATTCGAGCATCAGCGGGGTCCTTCTCCGCTCGGGGAAAGCTCGGATATCGAAATAAAAGCAAAAACCGCCCTTCGGGACGGCTGGATTCGCCGCGACCAAGCGGACTGGATAAAATACGGCCGCGGCTGCGCCGAAGCCGTCGCTCAGATAGCCGCCGAAAGCGGAGCCGCTGCAAGCGGAGCCGCTGCCGACCGAGGGGCGGTACTCGAATCGCTGACGGAAGACAACCTTATCGAGACGGGGGCGACGCTGCCGCTGGCGATATTCGCCGAGTCCTGCCTGGACCCGCACCGCAGCTGGGAGGATATTCTGTACTCCTGTCTTAATAACGCATCGGTCAGGCTGAGATAAAAACAGGAAGGGATTTCCCTTCCTGTTGCTGAATGCTTTATTTTTCTTCGCGGCTCCTGTGAAGCTCCGGATTGAAGACGCTCTTGTGTGCGACGTGCTTGTAAAGCTCAAAGTCGGCCTCGCGGAGCATGGCTTCAAGCTCGCCGTCCCCCATTACGGTGGTGCGGCCGGAGGCGTATTCTTCGTTTATCATTTTGTGCATCTGCTCGATTGCCGGATGGCGCTTGTCGACGGCGGCGGGGCTGCCGTTCAGCTCATAAAAGCTGTTCAGCCAGTGCGCAATGCCGGCAAGTCCCGAATGCGAATCGACCGCGACGAGCGGCGGACGCCCGAGCAGCTTTTCGGTGTCGAAGATGTTGTAAATCTCCTCGTCCTTCAAAAGGCCGTCGGCGTGTATGCCGGCTCTCGTAACGTTGAAGCTGCGGCCGACAAAGGGGGTGCGGGCGGGGATTTCGTAGCCGATCTCGTCTTCGAAATAATGGGCGATTTCGGTTATTACCCGAGTCTCCATCCCGTCGGTGGTGCCTCTGAGAGAGGCGTATTCAATGACCATCGCCTCGAGCGGGCAGTTGCCGGTGCGCTCGCCGATGCCGAGCATCGAGCAGTTGACGCCGGACGCGCCGTAAAGCCAGGCGGTGGAGGCGTTGGTAACGACTTTATAGAAGTCGTTGTGGCCGTGCCACTCGAGCATCGTTGAATCGATGCCGGCGTAATGCTGCAGTCCGTAAATAATGCCGGGGACCGAACGCGGCAGCGCCGCTCCCGGGAAGGAGACGCCGAAGCCCATCGTGTCGCAGGCGCGGACGCGCAGCGGCATATCCGCCTGCATTCCCCGTTCGTTCAGCGCCGAAACCAGTGGGATAACGAAGCCGTAGAAATCGGCGCGGGTGATGTCTTCGAGATGTATTCTCGGGCGGATGCCGTATTCAAGGATGCTGTCGATGACGCCCAGATATTTATTGAGAGCCTGACTGCGGTTAAGCCCCATTTTGTTGTAAATGTGATAGTCAGAGCAGGAAACGAGCACTCCGGTTTCCTTTATCCCTATGCTCTTTACCAGAGCGAAGTCCTTTTCGTTTGCGCGGATCCAGGTTGTGACCTCCGGGAATTCATAACCGAGCGCGAGGCATTTTTCGACCGCGCGGCGATCCTTTTCGGTGTATACAAAAAATTCGCTCTGACGGACTTTTCCGTTAGGGCCGCCGAGTTTGTGCAGCAATGAGAAAAGATGCACGATCTGATCTTCGGTAAACGGGGATGTAGACTGCTGGCCGTCGCGGAAGGTAGTATCGGTTATCCAGATATCCTGCGGCATATTTGTAGGCACGAAGCGGTGATTGAAACTCACCTTCGGCACCGATTCATAATCGAAAAGATAACGGTAAAGATTAGGGGTTGCTCTGTCCTGAAGCTGGAATTTATAAGCCGCCTGCTCGAGCAGATTCGATTTTTCGGAGTATTCGAGTTCCCTGTGACCCGTCATTATGTGCGGGGTATGCTCCTCTGCGGCGGTTTCGTTTGTAAGCTTTTTTTCTTCGGACATTTTGCCACCTCTGTTCTGAAATAAAAAATAGGTATTTATTATTTTACCACACAATCAAAGTAAAATCTATAATCTTTTAAATGTTTTGTGTTAATTTTTCCCCAAAAATGACCGGATGTTAAATAATTTCAATCAAAAACAGGATAATAAATGAATTTCAACTCAAACGGCGTTCAACCAGATCGGAACACAAGCGGCGAATCCCGCCTTATCGGCACTGCGGTCACTTCGGCCGACGGCTCATATACCGTCCTGCTTGACAATTCGGAACGGACGGAAGCGGTTCCCCGAGGGGTCTTCCGCCACGACGGCACAACCCTGCTCGTCGGCGACCGGGTGAAGATCGAGCCCCCCGGCGAGAGCGGCGGAAAGGCGGTCATTGTCGAAGTGCTGCCGAGGCTGACCGAGCTTATCCGCCCGCCTGTATCAAACGTCGGACGGCTGCTTATCATGACCGCCGCCGCAAAGCCGGATCCGGTACAGCTCACAGCGGACAAGCTCATCTCAATCGCCGAACACAACGGCATCGAACCTGTAATAATAATTTCAAAAGCCGACCTCGCTCCGGAAACGGCGGCGGAAACGGCGGCGCTTTACCGCTCTGCCGGATTCGAAGTCTTCGTGACAAGCGACATCGGCTCTGCGGAGGCCGGCTCCGCGGAGGCCGGCTCCCGCGGAGCGGCGGAGCTGAAAGAATGGCTCACAGCGAATCCAAAGGTTATAACCGCCTTCGCCGGGGTATCCGGCGTCGGGAAATCAACGCTGCTCCACGCCCTCTTTCCCGAATATGAGCCGCGGCGCGGCGCCGTCGGGCGGCGGGGGCGGGGACGGCACACCACCCGAGAAGTAACTCTGCATATTATCGGCAGAAGAGAGGACGCATCCGACGGCCGCGGGCCTTACGAATTCCTTGCCGACACCCCCGGCTTTTCGCTTATAGACATGAAGCGATTCGACTTCTTTGAGCTTTCCGACCTGCCTTATACCTTCCGGGAATTTCTCCCGTATCTGCCCGAATGCCGCTACACCGACTGCCGGCATCTGCGCGACGAGGGCTGCGCCGTGCTTGCCGCAATATCAGAAGGAAAGATAGCCGCATCCCGGCACGAGAGCTACAAGGCGATGTATGAGGAGCTTGAATCGAAAAATCCGTACTGACGGCAATTATAAAGACCCGTAATTCCGCATATAAAAACACGCAAGGTTATTTTTTGACCTGATAATTATAACATCATGAGAAAAATCGGCAATAATTCACTCGACAGAAAAACAAAAAACAAGCTGAGATTCCCGCATCTGCGGCGGCTTGCCCGCCGAAGGATCGTCATTATCCTGATGCTCCTGGCTCAGCTGTTTATCCTGATCCTGCTGCTTCTCGACGGCTCGCGAAAATCCCAGATAGCCGAGAGAATTCTGATAGTCTTCTCGGTCGCCTGCGCGTATTTCGTCATGGGCACCGACGACAAAAGCGACTACAAGCTGTCGTGGGTCATTATAATCCTGACCGCAAAACTGTTCGGAGGCATATTTTATCTGCTCTTCCGCCTGCAGTCGCTCGAAAAGCCGCTCCGCGGGCGAGACAGGATAAAAAACGAAAAGGCGGCTGAATATCTCGCCGCCGGCGCCGGGTCCCGCACAAGTTACGGAGAATCGAACCGCCCCGGATATGAAGCGCAGATAAACTACCTCACCCGCTCGGTCGGATACCCGATGTATAAAGACAGTGAAGTAAAGTGGTTCCCGACGGGAGAGCGCTATATCGAAAGCATCCTCGCCGACATCGAAAAGGCGGAGAAATCCATATTTATAGAGACTTTTATCATCTCCGTCTCCGATCTCTGGGATGAAATTTATGAGATATTGAAGCAAAAAGCCGCCGAAGGCGTCGACATACGGCTGATTTATGACGACATCGGCTCCTTTCTGCGGCTTCCGACAAACGACCTCGAAGAGCTGCAGAAAGCAGGCGTAAAAGTCGCCGCATACCACCCCTTCAACCCGGTCTGGTCGATGCTGCAGAACAACCGCGACCACCGCAAAATCGCCGTGATTGACGGAAAAACCGCCTACACCGGCGGGGTGAACATCGGCGATGAGTATATAAACCGCGAGGTTCGGTTCGGCCACTGGAAGGACGGCGGGATAAAAATCACCGGCCCCGCGGTCGACAGCTTTACCGTAATGTTCCTGCGGATGTTCGAGACGATCGAAGGTACGGACGAAGACTATTCCCTCTTTTTCGGCGAGCATGAAAAAACGGACGCCGAAAACCTGCTGATCCCATACGACGACTCCCCTCTTGACAACGAACAGGTCTCGGAAAACGTTTATCTGCAGATAATCAACAACGCTCAGAAATATCTCTATATCGAAACGCCGTATCTTATCCTCGACGATATCATGCTGACGGCGCTGCAGCTTGCGGCGAAAAGCGGAGTTGACGTCCGGATTCTCACCCCGCACATACCGGACAAGAAATTCACCTTCCGAGTAACCCGAAGCT
>LSQX01251559.1_pt1 | contig 17965 bp, 11 predicted proteins | sample 654561 | NCBI WGS metagenome assembly LSQX01 (sample SAMN04489861, study PRJNA283612) | anaerobic digester metagenome | isolation source: 4 biogas reactors fed with cattle manure at either 37C or 55C with and... | place: Denmark: Kongens Lyngby | collected 2014
TTTACACCGGCTACCGACGGTTGGAGTTTCTCCCGCGCCACGCGCCCTTCCGCCTGCGTCACGCGCCCTGCTACAATTTTTTCAGTGTTTCACCAATATCCACGCGGGTATTAAACATATCTCTCCACAAATCGCCCACCTCCTTCAGACGTTGCTGCATGCTGTGGATATTAAATCCGGAAGGATCAATTCCCTTTTTCAATTCGTCGGCTGTTACGGGTGTCGAGACGGTTGCGCCGGGCTTGAGACGCAGGCTATAAACTGATGCCATGGTTTTGCCACGCCCATTTTGCAAATAGTCCAGATATATTTTTCCTTTGCGTTTAGAGGGGCTTCGCTCGAAGCTGGTGATTTCGCGAAAGCGGTCGTGGATAATGGTTTCGAGCAGCCGTGCAAACTGCTGCCCCTGTTCGTGGGTATATTGGGGCTTTACCGGCAGATAAATGTGCAGCCCGCGCGATCCGCTGGTCTTGCAATAAAAGGGCAGCTTTAGCTCTTCGAAGAGTTGATGAAATCCTACCGCCACACGCATAACCTCCTCAAAACTTATTTCCACCGGATCGAGATCGAACACCACATAATCGGGCTGATCCAAATTGGGCACCGAAGCATTCCACGGATTTAGCTCTACGCTGCCCCAATTGGCCATAAAAAGCAGCGTGGCCTTATCCTGACAAAGCAAATATTCGGTGGTGCCCGACGAACTTTCTACCGTTACGGTTTCTATCCATTTAGGAACCAAACCTTTTACATCTTTCTGAAAAAACGATTCTCCCGCCACACCATGGGGCGAGCGCAGCAGCGACTGCGGACGGTCGATCAGATATGGCAGCAACACTTCGGCCATCTGATCATAATAATGGTACACGTTCTTTTTCAGAATATTTTCGTCTGGCCAGAATACTTTATCAGGATTGGATAGTTTTGGGTTGTGTGTAGCCTTGCGGCGCCGCGTTTGCTTTGTGGCAGCCCGTTCAGCAGGTTGTGTATTTTCGCTAAGCGCCTGGTGAACGGGGATGGCTGTTTCTCGCGTTATTTCGTCAGGTTTTTTATCGGTGCGCAGGCCACGAAAAGTAGGATGTCGCATGGCGCCATCGCGCGTCCAGCCGGTAAACTGTATTTCGGCAGCAAGCCGGGGCTTCACCCATTGCGCCTGACGCTCCTTGGCCGGAACTTTTACCGGCGGCTCTTTGGTTTTTAATGGCTGTAATTTTTTATAAATATCCTGCAAAGTAGCCTCGTCGAAACCTGTGCCCACTTTGCCGGCATAGCGCAAGTTGCCCTGTTCGTTAATGGCCAGCAGCAACGCGCCAAAAGCTGTTCGCGACCCTTTGGGAGCGGTATAGCCAACTATTACCGCCTCCTGGTGTCGGGCTGTTTTTATCTTGAGCCACGCATTAGAGCGTTTGCCTGGGTAGTATTTACTCTCTGCCCGTTTGGCTATCATGCCTTCGAGTTGGAGTTGCTGCATTTGTTTAAAAAATATTTTGCCCTTTTCGGGGATATGATCGCAGTAGCGTATGCGCTGCAGGTTTTTGGGAAGTATTTGTAGCAGCATCTCTTTGCGTTGCACAAGCGGAACGTCCTGCAGCAGATAACCGTTGAGCCACAGCAGGTCGAAGACATAGTAATAGAGCCGCCCCATCGACTGCGCATCAAGATGTTGAAGTGCCTGGAAATCGGATTTTCCTTCCTGGTCGAGCACCACCACTTCGCCATCCATCACAAAGTCGTGTCCTATTTTCTGTAACTCTTCATGAATCGTCCTGAACTTCTCGTCGTATGGATTTCCGTTGCGCGAAAGCAATTTCCTTTCGTCACCTTTTCGTGTAGCAATAATGCGATAACCATCCCATTTTATTTCAAAAATCCAATCGGGATCATCAAAAGGCGCAGCGGCCAGGGTGGCAAGCATGGGGCTGATATGGGGCATGGCAGCGGGCCGGGCTTCCGCAATTTTGTCCACCGACAAAGCCTTCTCTGTGCTTTTCTCTCCACGGGCAATTTCATCCAGCGTTAGCCCACTGATAACCGACCGCTGACTAAACCGCCGGCTTGCGTTTGCATAGTTATCTTTGCTCTTGGCGATGATCCATTGCTCCTGGTCGCCTTTGTCGTCGATGCGATAAAGCGAATAAAACCCTTTGAGTTTTTGTCCTTCGAGAAAAAATTTCAGGGAGCCTTTTCTAATTTTTTCATCAATGGCTACCACCGTATTTTCCACACTATCTTCGGGACGATAGGTTCCGCTATCCCAAAGCAGCACTGTGCCGGCGCCATAATTTCCTTTTGGAATAATACCTTCAAAGTGCTGATAGTCCACCGGGTGGTCTTCTACTTTCACAGCCAGGTGCTTGTGGGCGGGATTGGCAGAGATGCCTTTGGGTACCGCCCAGCTCACCAGCTTGTCGCCCACCTGCAATCGAAAATCGAAATGCAGCCGGCTGGCATCGTGCTTTTGTACTACAAAGCGGCGCTCATCGCCGTCAGGTTGATCGCCTGCAGGCTCCGGCGTTTTGTCGAAATGCCTCTTGCTCTTATATTTTTCTAATGGTGCCACATCAATTGTTTAGTTTCAGACTTTCTTTGAGCTGGCTCATCAAATCTTTAACGGCAGTAGGCTTTTCCTGCTCTGGGATGGCAGGTTTGTAATCTTTATGTTCGGCTTTTGCTTTGATAATTTTTTTGAGTTTTTGCTGGTACGTGTCTTTGTATTTTTTGGGATCAAAGTTGGTTTTCATTTGGTCGATGAGCTGCATGGCCATTTCAAGCTCCTTTTTGGGAGGATTTTTTTTGGCAGGTAACTTCAGGTCTTTGGGCAGGCGCATATCGGCATCAAAGCGCATCTGTATCAAAAAGATAACCTCATCATCGGCCATGAGCAGCGCCAGATGTTCGCGGTTGCGCATCACAAATTTGGCCAACCCGCCCATCTTCGACTTCACGATGGCTTCGCGCAGCAGGTTGTAGGTGGTGGCAGCACCTTTGCCGGGTTCTATCAGGTAGGGCTTTTCGAAATAGCGCGGACTTATCTGATCGATCTTTACAAAATCGGTGATGTCGATGCTGTCGGAACGCTCGGCCTTCACCTTGTCGAAGTCTTCGTCGGTGAGTATGATGTAGTAGTCGTCTTCTTTATACCCTTTTACGATGTCGTTCCAGGGAACCTCCTTGCCATCGTTTTTACACACACGCGTGTATTTTATCGGGCATGCATCGCCTTTGCGTACCATGTCGAGGTCGATGTTGTGGGTGCTGGCGCCGGTGTAGAGTTTTACGGGGATAAACACCAATCCAAAGCGAATTCCTCCTGTCCATACGGGTCTCATAGTTTTTATGGTTTTTAATTATTAAAATCTTGCTGCGGTTCTTCAAGCAGGCTCAACACTTCCATTTCATGGGTATCGAGATGTTTTTTCTCCATGTCCGAAAACTCCTTCATGTTGATCTGCTCGGGAGCAAATTTCTCATCACTTATCAGTTTTAATATTGCGGGGTGGATGTAGTACTTTTCGGCGACAGCCCGGGTATTTCCCAGCTCTTCGGCCACCTTTTTTACAATGGTTGTTTTAAGATTTTTACGTGGGTTTTCGGCCTTTTCTTCTTTGGCAAAATGCCACTGCTGCATCGCTATGGTGGTGCCGCCCCAGGTGCGGAAGGTTTTGCTGGTAAAGGTTTCGCCGGTAATTTCGCGCAAATATTCGTTTACGTCGTTCGAATCGATGGTGCGTTTGGTTCCGTCATCGTCGATGTATTTAAATAATTCGTAACCCGGCAGCTCTGAGCTTTGTTTTACAAGCCGGATGAGCTGCCGGTTTTCGATGCTGATGCGGCGCATCTTTCCACTTTTGGCTTTGTATTCGAGCATAAGCTTGCCATCTTCTTCTTTGAGGTGTTTGCGCCGCAGTGTGGTGATGCCATAGGTATCGTTGTTGTTGCGATAACTAAGATTTCCTACCCGCAAAAACTTTTTATCCATAAAAGTAACTATCAGTGCAAGTACTTTTTCGTAGGGCCATCCGCGCTTGCGCAGATGAGCGGCGGTGGTTTCGCGCAGCAAAGGTAACGCCCGGCCAAAGCGGCGCAAGGCATTATATTTCTCCTGCTGGCTAAACTCCAGCCATTGCGGATGATAAATGTATTGCTTGCGGTGGCGGCCGTCTTTGCCGGTAGCCTGCAAGTATCCGTTTGGCTTGGGGCAAATCCACACCTCTTGCCAGGCCGGCGGTATTTTCAATGCCTTGATGCGGGTAATCAGCTCCTGGTCGCGCACACTACGACCCTGTGTGTCGAGATAAACGAAGCCGCGGCCATGACGCCTTCGTCGGTAGCCAGGGTTAGAATCGTGTACGTAAATAAGTCCTTGCATTGATTCTAAAACCCAATTACGATTTTTTCTTCTCCTGCATCATTTGCCGATATTCGCGCCCAAGTCGCTCAATTTCCTGATCGTTGAGTACTTTTTTTGCCAGATCAAATACATCTTCTTCCTCCTCGTCCAAATGGTGGTTTATCTTTTCGTGCAGGTCACGGAAATAGATGAGCCATGCCGAAGTGCTCATATCGGTCTCGTCGAGCTTATCAACGAGTTCGTCCATTTCGTGATGTTCAGCCACGCTGTGTCGTGCTTGCTCCTGCGATTTATCCACCTGCATCAGTGGGATGTAGAAATGTCGTTCTTCGCTTTCCTCATGCGCAGTCAGTTCTTTTTTGAGGTTCACCCAAAGTTGCTTACGCTCGGTGCTGTCGCCTTGGGTTTCGAGAATTTGGTCAGCGATTATGCGCTGTGTTTCGTGGTCTTTTACCAGTTCATCAAAGATTATCATACTTTTTAGTGTTTTAAAAATGAAAAATGAATGAGGGTTTTGAAATTCGATAGCCCGAAATCAAAAATTTGGCCAAATCATTTTTCAGATAACTAACAAACAGGTAATGAAGAGGATGGTGGCGATAAAGAAAAGTGTACCTGTGGAATGTTTAGGGTGCTGCTGCCGCAACAGTGTCGAATAAATCCCAAGTTGCAATATGGCAGACGCAGATGGCCGGGGCAAACATTTCCAAATAAATCCCAATAATCAGGTTTCGACAAGTCCAACCTGCTACTCAACCACCACGGCGGGTTTGAAATTTGAAATTTATTGTGATTGTTTAGGTGCCAATTACTTGCTAAATTGCTTCACTCTTTCCGCCTCCAATGACCCATCCGCGGCTTTTCTCTGGCGCGGAGGAAGAGAACACTCTTCTGTAGCCCAGGCGTTCACTTCCGTAGCCCAGGCGTTCACGCCTGGGATTATGGAATAGTAAGGGCAAATTGAGGGCATTTATGCCCTTCCCATAAAACCGATGAAATCTTGAAAGCCGGAGACGTGCTGTGCAAATGTGTAAAACTTTAGCTCCAATTGAATACCGGGCGGGTATGACGCATAAAAAGAAAAACTTCGCACCGCAATCAATCAAATATTCATCATTAGCTGAACAGTTACAATTTATTTGTGATTGTTTACACCGGCTACCGAGGGTTGGAATTTGTCTTTTGTCTGTCACAGCTCGATGCCGAGCTGGTTTATCTTGTTGTAGAGCGTCTTGCGGTCGATCTTCAGAATTTTGGCTGCCTGCGATTTGTTGAAATTGGCTTCGCGCAAGGCGCGCTCTACCACGAGTTTCTCGGCCTCCTGGGTAGCGTCTTTCAAATCGAAGGAGTCGCTTTTGATGACTTCGCTGATGGCTGCAGGTTTCTGCTGTTCCATCAGCTCACCGGGTAAACATTCGCGGGTAATGTAATCGCCACGAGCGATAAGCACGCTGCGCTTCACCACGTTGCGCAACTCACGCAGATTGCCAAACCAGGCATAATTTTTAAAAATCTGAACTACTTCGTCATTCAGACCTTTCACCTCTTTGTTTAGCTCGCGGTTGGCCTCGTCGAGAAAGTGTTGTGTAAAAATCAGGATGTCGTCGCCACGTTTACGCAACGGTGGCAGCTCTACTTTGAACTCGTTGAGGCGGTGGTAGAGGTCTTCGCGAAACTGCCCTTCGGCAACAGCATCCATCAGGTTGCGGTTGGAGGCTGAGATGAGGCGCACATCGATGGGGATAATTTTGGTGTCGCCGACGCGCGAGATAACTTTTTGCTGGATGGCGCGCAGCAGCTTTACCTGTGTTTCGTAGGACAGGTTACCTATTTCGTCGAGGAAAATAGTGCCTCCGTTGGCTTGCTCGAAGTATCCCGACTTGTTGTTTACGGCACTGGTAAAGGAGCCTTTGATGTGGCCAAAGAGTTCGCTGGCAGCCAATTCTTTGGGGATGGCGCCGCAGTCGATGGCCACAAAACCTTTTCCTTTGCGCCGGCTGTGGTTGTGGATAAGCCGCGCCACGTACTCTTTACCCGAACCGGTTTCGCCCTGTATCAGCACCGACATATCCGTGGGCGCTACCAGCTCGCTTTGTTCGATAAGCTGGAGCATCAGCGGGCTGTTGCCGGTAATAAAATCCTGATCGCTGGCGGTTTCGAGTGCTTTTTTTTTGCGCAAAGCTTTTTTGATGATAGCACTTATTTCTTCCGGAAAAATAGGCTTGGTAACGTAGTCGTAAGCGCCCGACTTGATGGTTTCGACGGCAGTGCGAATTTCGGCATAAGCCGTCATCATAATCACCGGGATGTCGGGGCTTGCATGTTTTATCAGCGTAAGCAGTTCGGTGCCGTCGATGTCGGGCAGACGGATGTCGCACAGCACCAGGTCGATGGTTTCTTCGCGCATCAACTGAAGAGCGGGCTTGCCCTTTCCCAGCGTGAAAATCTTGTAGCCCTCGCGCTCGAGATAGTTTTCAAGCAGGTTGATGATGTAATGATCGTCGTCGATGATGAGGATACTTTTTTTCATGTGGCTCCTTGCGTTAATGCGTCAAAAGTACAACAAGATTCTCTGATAAAAATCTTAAAAATTGTTTTCACGGATTTTTGCTTCAGCATCCTTAATTTGTTGCAGTCCGGATTTTATTTCACGCATACAATTTTTGATCAATGCAGCATCACGACGGTAGTTTTCTTTGCGCAGATAGCGATTCTCTATTTTCAAAAGCAAAGGAGTTACTTTGGTAAGCCCCAGTTGTTGTGCCGAAGGCAGGAGCCGATGGGCTGCTTCGGCAATTTGCGGGTAATTATCCTCCAGCAGGTTTTGGTGCATGGAGTCGTGTAGTTCGCTGGTATTTTTAATAAAGGCCTCCAGCATCAGCAACAAAAAATCCTTGTCGCCACGGGTTATCTGAATCAGCTCGCTTAGGTCGAAAGATGGAGAAGTTGGCGACGTTTTTTTCGAAAGCTTATCGATGGGTTTTGGAGTTTCTGTTTCGATAATAGGAACATCGGATGAGTGTAAAACAATCTTTTCGTAGATGTATTCCTCCTTGAAAGGCTTCAGGATTACGTCGTTCATGCCAGCCAAAAGATATTGATCTATATGCTTTTTCAGTACGTTGGCAGTCATGGCAATGATGCGCGATTTGCGTTGGTCGGGGGCGTTGGCTTCCTCGCTGCGCATGGCTTTGGCCACCTCTATGCCGTTGATGCCGGGCATGTTGATGTCGAGCAGCACCACATGGAATTTGCCTGGCTTGAAGTGCCGCAGCGCTGTTTTGCCGGAAGAGGCAAAGACAGTTTTTATCTTTAGCTGTTTCAGAATTTCTTTTCCAAGCATTCGGTTTACCGGGTCATCGTCAACAAAAAGCACGGTAACATGGCGCAGGGGCAGCATCGAAAATGCATGCCTGGTATCATACAATTTGTAATCGGGGTCGCTGTGTTTTTGAAATTTTAAATCGAAAGAAAATTTCGATCCTTTGCCCAGGCGGCTTTCGGCGGTGAGGCTGCCGCCCATAGTCTCTATCAGGTCTTTGCTGATGGTAAGTCCCAGGCCGGTGCCCGAATAGGTGCGACCTATCGAGTTATCCACCTGGTGAAAAGGCCGGAAGATGGTTTTGAGATTTTCTTCGGCAACGCCAATGCCGGTATCAGTGATGATAAATCGCACCGTCAAGACTTTTCGTGTCGATTTAATGACGCGCCCCTCTACGGTAACTGATCCGCGTTTGGTAAATTTTATGGCGTTGCTCACCAGGTTTATCAATATCTGGCGCAACTTGGCTTCGTCGCCCAGGAGCACGGCGTCGAGGGCGGGATCGATATTTGTAAAATAGTCGAGATTTTTCTCTTTGTACCGCAACTCAACCACATCGTGTACGGCTTGCAACACATTGCTAATTTTGAAAGGAATTTCTTCCAGATGTATCTCCCCCGATTCAATCTTGCTCAGCACCAGTATCTCGTCGATGATGGTAAGCAGATGCTGCGAAGAGCTGAGTATGATGTCAAGGTAACCCGCCTGCTTCTTGTTGAGGTTTGTTTTGTGCAATTGTTCTGAGAAACCAATCACCGCATTGAGTGGCGTGCGTATCTCGTGCGACATCTTAGCGATGAAGTTGCTCTTGGCATTGTTGGCTTCGTCGGCTTCTTTTTTTGAGAGTTTTAGTTTCTTCTCCGCCAGTTTGGTTTCGGTGATGTTTTGTAAAATAATCACACACGTCATTTTGCCAAAGTTATCCATCAGCGGGGTAAGGCGCACGTAATACTGTTTTTTGCCCGCTGAAAGCTCACGACTTACCGGCGTGGATTCGAAAGCTATCTTCAACAAAGGTTTCAGGATGCGGAGAATCTCCGTAGGGAAATATTCCTCTATGGTTTTTTCGGTGGTGACAGGGCTTGCCCAGCCTTGTTTGAGGATTTCGCTGCCCACGTTGCACAAAATCCTATAATCATTGTCCACCAGCATCATGTCGATGCCGGGCACATTTTCAGCCAGTACTTTATAGTGATACAGGCGGTCGTATTGCTCGTTGTGCCAGTGCAGGATTTCATCAGAAGGAATGCCCGATTCGATGTACATCACCTGTCCGTCGGGGCGCGGAAACAAAAATATGCCAAACCGGGCGAGGATTTTTACTCCATGACCTTTGCGGTGCAGATGGTGCAGCTCGCGCTTCACATCGTGGCTCTCGTTTTCGTTGGTGATTTGTTGAGTCTCAATGATCTCCGGCAGGCTGCTCTCCATGAAGAGACGTGTGATATGAACCCCCAGAAGATCGCTCAATGATGAATAGCCCGTAAACTCCAATGCCGACCTGTTCATCCACCGTACGTTCCAGCCTGCGTCGTAGATTATTACAGGGTTGGGCAATGCCTCCAGTATCGTCTCTTTCATGTTATTTTTTTATTAATAATTAAAAATCTCTTCCGCAAATTATTTTCTAAAAGAGATCAATTTTTCAACAGATTATTCATTATCCCGCCTGATGCACAACTGTTGAAAATATTCTACAAGAACAGAAGAAAATTTTATTTGTTCTAAAAAGCTAAATCGTTGGTTAGTAGTGGCCTGAAAACTAATCATGTAAATAGCCTTAATGGTATGTTGTTAGATTGGGTAAAAATAGAAGTAATTTTTAAACCTCATGAATCATGTCAATAACAAAAATTTTGGTCACCTCCGAAACCGCGTCAATGTCCACCAAAGTGATGGGTTTTGCTATTCATATTGCCACCAGACTACACATCGACGAAATAGTACTCCTGCACATATTAACACCTACACCTTCACAAGCTTACATGACCACCGGTGAGGTTTATATGGCGCCGGGCGTACAGGCCGCACAAATCGATCAGGAACGGCTCGAAACACAGCGTAAAAAGCTGCAGGCTGAAGCAGAACGATTTTCTACCCCACAATTGCGCATAACGCCAAAAGTCGATTTCGGCGACAACAGAACCCGCCTGAACAGCTACATGCAAAAATACGGAACCGACCTTGTAATCGCCGAAGGCCGCGAAGAGCGCGGATTTATCGAAAACCTTTTCGGAAACGATACCGAGCGTATGATTGCGCAAACCGACTATCCGATGATCATCATCAAAGAGGATTCTGAAATTAGCGATGTGCGGAAAATTGCAGTAGCCATCGATGTCAACGAAGAGCGGCACGGCGGTCTTGAGAGCATCCGCGACTTTGCCGCCGGACTAGGAGCCACCATGCACCTGGNNGACGAGAATACCAACGCCGACGATGCCATCGAAAAAATGCGTGAATTGGCGCAGCATTATCACTTTACAAATCATGCCTTGCATGCTGTCAACAGCAGCACGCTGGAATACGGCCTGCACAGCTTTATCCAAAAGTACAACCCCGACATGATCGCCGTGCTCACACAAGGCAAAGGAAAACTCACCCGCTTCTTCTACGGCAGCGCCACCGACGACATCCTAAAAGAATCCGATAAACCGATATTTGTAAGTAAGATTGTTTGATGAAATAAGTACACGTACCTCACGCCGTTTCAAAAATAAGGCGCCAAAATCCACGGTGGTGAATTCTTCCCCATTTACATTGCAGCCGGTTATCTGCTTACAATCAACCGTGAGGTAAACACACTATTTTTAGTTTTCAAACGGATTAGATAGACCCCCGCCGGCAGTTTTCTGTCGATGAGTTGTACGCGGCTCCAGGCTCCTTCCCGGCTAAAAACACTTTGCCGTTTGCTGTTAAATACAGTAAGCTGAACCAGGCTCTCCGGCTGCATATCTTCGATCAGCAATCTGAAAGGTTCGTTGCCCGGATTAGGATAAACTTTCAGGGCATTGGCAGCATCACGGATTTCTTCCACCGCACCAATAAAAGTTACACATCCGCCAAAAGAATCCAGTGGGAATTCCTCCCATTGTAATGAATAATCAGCGGCACTTCCCACATCCGTAACGGCGGTATAGGTCAGATTTTCAAAAACAGGAACATACGCTTCAAGGTTGACGGTGTATCCATCCGTGCAACTCACACCTTCGCCAGAAGCATCGGTTCTCACAATACCCGTTTGGGGCTGCGACGGGTCTTCTTTTACACCCATCAAAGGGCCGAGTCCCAAAAACAAATATCCGCCATCGGAGATAGTTTTGGCTTCGATTGGTTGCATAAAAACGGTCTGCGACCAACTGGCATTTCCATCAGAAGTCAATTGGCATATCACTCCATCTATTTCATTGCTGCCAAAGGCCATCAGCAAATCGCCATTGGCCGTTGTATTAATTCTTCCTCTGTAAGCTGATTCATACCAACTGCCTGCATAAATGTTAAGAGATTTACTCCAAATGGTTCCGCCGTCGGCATCCATAGCCATTATCATCCCTTCGGCATCATAGGCGTATCCGCGCAGGTAAAATCCCGATGGCGCGGCAATAAGATCACCGATTTGACTTAGAGGAGGATAAGCTCCGGGAGTTACCTTCCGTTTTGCCCACAGTACATCTCCGGAGGCATCGGTTTGGGTGAGGCTCATTTCGGCACTATAAGGCTCTGTGCCTTTGGTGTACCCACCAACAATCAGGTGTTCGTTGGACAGCTCTGCTACCGCCAGCCCACCATCATATAATGAAGCGCTTTCATAGGACTTAGCCCATAAAAGTGCGCCATCGGCTGTAAAGCGCAGTAAAAGCAGTTGCGTTGTGAATCCTCCCGGGGGGTCGCTGTTGCCGGTTACCAAAATATCGCCGCCGGCAGAAAGGGTAATTCCTGAAGGAACGACATCAATATCATGTTCAAACTTTTTTACCCAAAGTATTTCACCTGCTACATTTAGCTTAATCAGTAAAATAGATTTTTTGTAAGTGTCATCCATGGTTTCGGAGGCACAGATGAGGAAATCCTGCTCAGGTGTGTGCACAATATCAATTGGCATTACCCAACTTCCTTCCCTTACCAGGCTTTTCGACCAGTGCATTACCCCCGCGGCATCCATCAAATGCACACCCCCGCTATTGTCCCATTCTTGTCGGCTGATCATCATAAGGCTATCCTGACCCGCTTCGGCGCTCGCCAATACATGCATCCCTGATGCGGAATTGTAGAAAACTTTGGAGAATCGCTCGTCCTGAGCCTGCAATAAAACTGCCCATTGCAACAGCAGCAAGCCCAATAAAAATGAAATAGCAGTAAATTTTTTCATAATACTTGTTTTTGGTGTGAATAAAGTTAGTTGACAAGTGCAAATATAAATATTTCATACAAAAAAAGCTGCTCCGACCAGAAGATCAAAGCAGCTTTTTTTGTTTTAATAAAGCTGTGATTTTATTTTATCACCAGCTTTTGGATGTCCGTTCCGGTTTCAGTTTTAATAAAAACAAAATACAATCCTGCCGGCAACCGGCTGATGTCGATAGTTTGCTCATTGCTGCTAATTTCTGTTTCCATCATCAAAAGTCCGCTTTGGTTGGTGATGCGGATGTTTGCCGCTTCTGCATTGATAATCAAAAAATGATCATTGGCCGGATTAGGGAAAATCCTGAAGGTGGTAACTTCATCAGCACGCAAGCCGGTGAGCGTTTCATCCTCCCCGGGTTGCAGATAAAAAGTGTGCTCGGCATTTTGGCCAACCTCCACAACTATCTGGACAGCTTCGGAAGTCTGGTATCCCTCTGCCGAACAGGTAACATTGTAAGTCCCTGCCGGCAGCAGCATCGAGTAGTGCGAACCAAAAGGAGTGGCAATCGCTAAAGCGCCGTTGTCGTTATTGGTAGCAGTCACTTGCGCATCAGCTATGGAAAGATTGGTGACGGCATCGCGCACAAAGCCCTGGATTTTGCCGGTTTCGTAGATAACTTCCGGTCCTTCGTATGCGCCAAAGAAAGTGCCGTCGGCACGACGCTCGATTCCCAGAATATCAAATGGCACTTCAGTCAGCATTGGGACCAGGTAAAGTGCCGGGTTTGCGATGTCGTCAGGGATGCTCAAATCGCCAATGGAAGGATCCGTTAGCCCGGGCATAAAACTGCTGCTGTTTTGGTTGGTTTCAGAAAAAGCAATAAACTCCTGCAGATTGTTGCTGAATTGTTCGCCTCCGCTCAGCTCGCGGCCAATTCCTCCTAAGTATCCATTTTCGCCATTAGCAAACAACAGGTTGTAATCTGATATCAGGTAACCTCTTTCGGTGTTTCCATCTACCAGCGCAAACGATTGATAATCCGGTGAGCTGGTGCCAATGGTATTTACAATGATATTGTTAAAGACTTCTGCCGGGAATTTTCCGGAAGAGCCGCCAACTAAATTAACGCCTCCGGAGTTGTAACTCAACAATTCGTCAGCTTCCAGGTAAATTGTGTTATGAAAAACACGCGCCAGGCCGTTGTTACCGTTTTGGTCAAAAATCCAGATGCCCTGAAGGCTTAGGCTGGGGTCGACTGTCGACATTACGAAGTTGCTACGTTTCAAACCAGATATTTTGTTGTTCGCAATCAGGGTGGTGTCGCCCAAAAAGGTACTTGTTTTTATTCCAAATACACTTCCGATGGTTCCTTCATATTCGATGTGGTTGATAAAGTTGCCACTCACTTCTCCCGAACAGGCGTCCAGGCTGATGCCTGAAGTAGAAACCGGAAGCGACGGGCTGGAGTTGAGGTTTTCGATACTTGCAATTACGTTGTCTTTGATTAGCATATCTCTGCCGCCCAGCGCGTTGATGGCCAGCGCGCTGCTGCTAAAGTCGTGTCCCAGGCTTTGGTTGGCGCCAAAGGAGCAATTTACTATGGCATTGTTGAAGTCGGGCTGTGTGATGACGCCAAAGAAGCTGGCATTGCATTTAAACTGGATGCCCCAGGCGGAGTTGTCGATAGATATAGCTTCGATGGTGTTGAAGCTGTTGGAGGTTTCCAGGGTGGAACCCGAAGATTTAAAATAGATGCCCCGAGTGGAGGTCTTGGGGCGCTGACCGGGAATGCCCAGTACAATAGCGCCATTGCTGATGGTGTTGTAAGAACATCCGGCTGATGCGCTTCCATTAAAATAATATCCGTATTCGATTTCTTCGCCCGTTACAGTAGAAGCGTCCTTCAGGGTGATGCCGTCGAAGGTTAAGAATGATAATCCGTTAATTTTGAAAATCGCATCCGAACTGCTGCTGGTGCCAACGCCATTATATATCACTGTGGTTGGCGTAGCCTGGAAGGTGAGCGGGTTTTGCTGGCTTATTCCGGCTATATTTTCAAAAACGACAGTTTCTGTGTAGGTACCTGCCTGGATAGTAAATACTGCTCCGCCATCTCCCACACCTTGTGCCTGCAAATCAGCTACAGCCAAAGTAAGGGTTTGGTAATCTGCTTCGTCGGGGCCAATGGTGTAGTTGCCGCTGAGGCCTTGTGCAAAAATGCCCGTACTTAATAATAGTATGGCAATTAGTAGTTTTAAAGAGTTAATCATCATCATGAATTAGTAGATTTAGTTTAGTTAAAAAAATTATAATTTGGCAAAGAAAGTAATAAATATTTGTAATGGAGCTAGCAGAGCGTTTTTTATGATAAAAGCCTTTTCATCAAAAAAGCTGCTCCGACCAGAAGATCAAAGCAGCTTTTTTTGTTTTAATAAGGCTGTGATTTTATTTTATCACCAGCTTTTGGATGTCCGTTCCGGTTTCAGTTTTAATAAAAACAAAATACAATCCTGCCGGCAACCGGCTGATGTCGATAGTTTGCTCATTGCTGCTAATTTCTGTTTCCATCATCAAAAGTCCGCTTTGGTTGGTGATGCGGATGTTTGCCGCTTCTGCATTGGTAATCAAAAAATGATCATTGGCCGGATTAGGGAAAATCCTGAAGGTGGTAATTTCATCAGCACGCAAGCCGGTGAGCGTTTCATCCTCCCCGGGTTGCAGATAAAAAGTGTGCTCAGCATTTTGGCCAACCTCCACAACTATCTGGACAGCTTCGGAAGTCTGGTATCCCTCTGCCGAACAGGTAACGTTGTAATTCCCTGCCGGCAGTAGCATCGAGTAGTGCGAACCAAAAGGAGTGGCAATGGCTAAAGCGCCGTTGTCGTTATTGGTAGCAGTCACTTGCGCATCAGCTATGGAAAGATTGGTGACGGCATCGCGCACAAAGCCCTGGATTTTGCCGGTTTCGCCGTCAATCGTTACCTGAACAGGCGCAGAAGGTACCGACTCGCCCATATCATAAACCGCAGTGACCGTATATACATGCGTTCCGGCTGGTACATTTGCATCAGCGTAAGCAAGTCCGGTAATCAGATTTGTATTTACTTTTTGCCCATCGCGATAAGCATTATAACCCTGCAACTCAACTCTGGCAGGAGCCACCCATGTGAGCGCCACATCATTGTTGATTACTGTGGCCGTGAGGTTTTGAGGCGGATTAACCCCGGCAACAGGCTCATCGGTTATCAGCACGTTGTCTATCGCCCACCAGTAGTCGTAGTCGCCCACGTAATTCCACTTAACCCATACAGTTGGTTCATTTGCAGCTACTGCCGAAATATTAAGTTCTATCGTTACTGCCGGATCGGGATAGCCACTGTTGGACGATACCTCATATACAGTCGTCCAGGCAGTGCCGTTGTTGCTCACCGAAACGGTACCTACCGAACTTTGATATTGACGGAACGATTGGTCAAATTTTAAAAGTACGAAATCGGCGTTACCGCAATTGATGGGGGGCGTAATCAGATCGGCATCCTGGCCGGAGCCGCTGCCATAAAAATCGCTGTCGAGGATGGCAAAGTTGTCGTCGAAACCTGCGCCGGTAAATGTGCGGTAGCCGGGATTGTCGAAAAGCCATGTTTCTCCTGCGGTAGCATTGTCGATATTTTGCCAGCCTTCCGGCAACTCCTGATCATCAAAACTTTCGTTGAAAGGCAACGAAACGGCTGGAATAATATTCAGGCCGTAGGCATAAACACTGTAGCCGCGTGTGCCGGCAAAAATCACATCAGTAGTATTGCCATAAGCCAAATCCCATATTGCCATGTATTGGATGCCGGTGTTGAAAGGCTGCCAGGTTTGCCCCTCGTCGGGGCTGTGGAACACGCCGTTGCCGGCGCCTGCATAGACGTCGGTGCCTGTGGTTCCCAGCACGCTCCAGGCCATGCCACTCAGGTTAGGGCATTGCGTGTAAACGGCGCCGTCGGCAGATTTATAAATCCCTTTGTCCGTCGACTGATAAACCATTTGTGCCAGTGCTCCCGCAGGCCTTACGGAGAGATCGGTGAAATAGCTCACGCCTGTAAATCCTGTGGCAGCAGTATAGTTGGCGCCCAAATCATCCGAGTAGTATGTTTCGGTGGCCAACTGTTCGTAGCTGATCAGCACACGCAATCCGCCACTGCTGTTTTTGCACATATTAAATCGCGGATAAAAAGCAAAAGGTAAACCTGCCGAAGTATTCCAGGTGGTGCCGCCGTTGGTGGTGTATTCCACCGGGCCGGTAGAGCCGCCTACCCACATCATGTCGGCATTGTCGGGATCAATCATCACTCCGGTGTAGTAGGTGGTGGTTTGGTGCAGCACCTGCCAGCTGTCGCCAAAGTTATCGCTATAAAACACGCCATTGTTGGTGCCCACCAGCATGCGTCCGTTTTGCCAGTCGGTATCGTTGGTAGGTGCAAATCCGTAACTCCACCAGCCCTGCAAGCCTGTTGTTTTGTTTTGCCAGGTAAGCCCCATGTCGGTCGAGCGCCAGATGCCGCTGCCTTCGGAGCCTGCCCACAGCTCGTTGCGGTCGGCATAGTAGGCAATGCAATGCACATACACATTGTTAAGCCCTTCCACGCTCATCACATATTGCTGCCCCTGTCCGCGGATGATGGAGCCCCAGTTGCCAAAAAGTGGTCCGGCAGCGGAAACACCCACCGCCTGCCAGGTTTTCTCCGGGAACGTGTTGGCTGCCGCTGTCCATGTATCACCGTTGTTGGCACTTTCGTAGATATCACCACCATACACCACGGTTCTGAAAACGTTGTTGTATTTCACAATGCCGCGGGCGAAATTGCTGGTTGATAATGTCTGCGTCCAATTGACGCCACCATCCACAGATTTATAAATCCCAAATTCAGCGCCCAGTAGCAGAAAGTCAGCATTGGCAGGATCTACATATACGCCGTAGCATTGGCCGGAGTTTGCGGGGTTGATGGCCGTCCAGGTGGCGCCATCCACCGAAGTGAATAATCCGAATCCTGCTGTGCCCGACACCGCCAAAAACATCTTAGATGGGTTGGCCGCCGAAACGGCAAAGTCTTTCATAAAGCCTGTCGCCAGGTTGGTGTTGTTCCAGGTGGTGCCTCCGTCAGTCGAATAGCGGACGCCCTGGTTGGATGCTATGCCGGCAACCATAAGTTGCGGATTGACCGCTTGCACCCCGATGCCAATGATCGTGGTGGAAGGATAAGCAATCTGGTTCCAGCTGGCACCGCCATCCACCGATTGGTAGATGCCATACTTGCCGCCGGCATAAAATTTCCCCGCGTGCGTGGGATGAGCGGCTACGCCATACATAATCTTGTTGTTGATGTTGGAAGAATTCCAGGTAACGCCGCCATCCTGCGAATACCACATTCCTCCGTTGCCGGCGGTAGAGCTTCCACAAGCCACCGTTACTTGCATGCCGTTGGTGGCATCGGTAGCAAAACCACGGATGTTGCCACCCCACGGGCCATGCGCTGTCCATTCGCCGCGCAGCTCTTCGGGCACCGCTGCAAAAGCTTCCATGGTCTGCGGCTTCAGGTCGCGGGCAACGATTGCCTCGCCGGGGATGATGTCGCCATTGAGATCGGTAGTTGGCGTCTGTTGTGCCAGCGCAGCCACGCTAAACAGCAAACCAAATAAAAACGTCAGATAAATGTTTCTCATAATTTTCTAAATTTTAAATGATTAATAAACGATCAGGTATCAATAAAATCGAAACAAAAATGGTCTGCGGTCAGTCTGAAAGGGTGCAGTAAAACTATAAAAGATTTTGGGATGTCCAATAATTTTAATTTGGGCGGCTGACGGGTGATTAAATTTAAATTCCAAATCCTAAATAAATTCCAAACGGCCATTAACGGCGTCGCTTTGAGCGACACTGTTAATTTACTATTACCAAAAGATA
>LSQX01010992.1_pt1 | contig 17964 bp, 15 predicted proteins | sample 654561 | NCBI WGS metagenome assembly LSQX01 (sample SAMN04489861, study PRJNA283612) | anaerobic digester metagenome | isolation source: 4 biogas reactors fed with cattle manure at either 37C or 55C with and... | place: Denmark: Kongens Lyngby | collected 2014
GATATACGCTGTCTTTATATTTGTTGGCAATTTCGTTGACTTGTTCATATAATGTAGTACCTGTGCTGGTCAAAGTGTCTTCGAAAATCTTTTCGAGAAGTAGTTGAGCAAGCGTTTTTTGTTCGTTAGTCCAATCGGATTCTTCGTCTTTATCGTTAATATCAACTAATCCATCTGCATTATAATCCACATAAGCAATTAAATTGAAAACTGAACCTGAGAAATATTCGTCACGAATCTTTTCCATCCGGGCTTTTAGGGTATTCATTGCAACATTATTGGTTTCTGTTAAATCATAAGTATAGAATGTTTTAGCAAATTTTGTTTGGGCATCCGATAAAACATTGATTTGAACCGCTAGTTCGTTTTCATCTTCCACTTGGAAGAATTCTTTCAAGAAGCGTTTCCAACCGTATGATTGAGGGAAACCTTGAGTTTCGAAATAATTCATAGAGAAATAGTAGGAATACATCTTGACATCTTGCTCAATGATTTCCTTTAAACGAGCTTTATCGTAGACTTCTTTGGTTACTGGATTGTAAATTTCGTTGTATTCTTTATTGGCAAGGAAAAGATGGGTATTCATGAAGCTGAAAGAAGCGTTAACGCCATAACGATTGCTTAAGTTCTTGAAGAAGTCAGCAACTTTGTAAGTCACTTTTTGGCCGTTAAGGGTAAAGCTTAATATTGTATCTTTGCTTTTTTCCTTGGTTGGCTTGAATTCTGGGTATTTATCCGCTTCAAGCTTAAGGGTGTTTTTGAAGAAATTGTCATAAGCGTTTTTGTATAGCGCTTCAATAATCGAATCATAAATTACCAATTCGTGTTCGCGACGCAGTTTAAACATTTTTTCGCTAACAACATCGGGGGTAAAGTTTTCTTCGATGAGTTTTTCTTCAATTTCGGCGAACAATTCATCGCTAGGGATTTTTTCTTCGTCGGTATCATCGTCGAAATCAAAAACATATTTTTGAGCGAGGGTTTCTTCAATCTTAAGGGCTAGGAAATATCCGGAAGCATTTTTTTGTTCTGTTTTGCTGGTGGCAAGTTTAACCGGACTATTGGTATAAGACTTGTAGAAGGAATCCTCAAGTTTCAAAGAATCGATAATTGTTGATTTGAATTGAGAGTTTAAGTCATCCAATTCTTTGGCTGTGAAGATAAATTTCGAATACTTGTTGATGTTATCGCTCGATAAATCAAGGAAATTGATGTTTTCGATTGTTTCTTCGTCAACAGTTTCGCTTTCGACTTCATAGTGACTGCCGTTTTTCAATAATGGTTCCGCACCGTTATTGTAATACCGGTACATATAGTTGTACATGTCGATGAAAGTTTGTTTTACTTCCTTTTCGGTCATGGCTTCGCCGGTATCTTTGGAAATCCAACCGCTGGAAGACAACTTTTCGATATCGATGCCGAATAATTCTAACACACTTTTCGCATGTTGTTCTGTGTCAAAGAGTATTGTGATCGCTTTTACGGATGTTAGGTAATTTTGGTCATAATAAGTTTGATATTTCGAGATGTCGAAAGGTCGTCCGTCTTTTTTCTTTTCTTCAATTTCTTCATCGTATTTTTGACGAGCGTATTTTTCGCGGCGGTATTGGAGTTCGATATAAGCTTCTCTTTCGGCCTCTGTAAAGTAGCCGCTAATCGTCATATTGTTTTCGAAGACTTCAAGGATTTCCGCCGGTGTCTTATCGCTGTCTAAATCTTCCAACTTCTTGACACCGTAGATGATTTCGTTTCGGAATTCCTGGTAATCATCGCTATTTTTGTCGACATTGATATCTTTTAATAATTCCGTATCAATGAAACGTTGGATTTCGTCATAACTGTAACTTTGGCGAAGAGCATAATAGAGTTTTTCGTTGGTGATTACGTAATCGCCTAATCTTAAGAATGGATCATTGGGGTTTGATATTTGTGGATTTGCTTTTGGTCCCGAAAAAGCCCAAATCCCAAGGGTAATCCCAAAGATTAAAACTAAACCTATTGCTACAGGAAGTATCGCAAGAAAGGGCTTTTTCTCGTTTACAGTTTTTTTGCTTTTACTCATGGTTATTCTCCTTTTTATTTTTTTATTTACTTTTGTTATTTTATTGTGGATCACAATAATCTTTTTCAAGATAACACTATTATAGTATCATTTTTTGCTAAAAAATACAAATGAAATGTGAATAATTTTGAGGGTTGTAGCGAAAATAAATCCACAAAAAACAAGGGTTATAAAATGCGCTAAACAATTGGGCGATAGTAATTATCGCTATTGCCAAACAAGCGTACAATAATAGCGGAAGGAGGAATATTATGTATCATCGTCGTAACGAATTCGGATTTGCATTCGTTTTAGTATTATTCATCTTGTTAGTAATTATCGGTGCTTGCTGGGCTTGGTAGAGGTGAAATTTCCGCTAAACGCAAAATAAACATATCCACTTCTTGGAAAACTTGCCCTGGCAAGTTTTTTTCTTTTTCTTAGTGTTTGAATTTTTGGCAAAAATATGATATAATTAGCAAATAATGAGGATGAAAAAATATGAAAGTAATAATTTTAGCAAGTGGTTCAAAAGGCAATGCCACATATATCGAAACGAACCAAACCAAAATATTGATTGATGCAGGGATAAGCCATCGACAAGTAAAACTGCGCTTAGCCCGCCAAGGAATCGAACTAAATCACTTGAATGCGATTTTGATTACCCATGAACATATCGATCATACCGGACATTTGGTGTCTTTGCTGGAAAAAACCCGGGCCAAACTTTATATTGCCAAAAAGAGTTTGCGTGGCATCGGTCAAAGAAACCAACCGAATCCCTATCTGCACGATATCAACTTTATCAATCCCGACGTCAAGTACCAAATCAACGATTTGACTTTCGTTCCGATTACTTTATCGCATGATGCGCGGAACAATTATGGGTTTTTGTTGAAAAACAAGGACGCCAGTTTAGCTTACATTACCGATACGGGACATTTGCCCGAAAAGTACGACGCTATTTTGAAGCAAATTCAGATGTTGATAATCGAATCAAACCATGATGTGGAAATGTTACTGAACAGCACCAGAACATGGGATTTGAAACAGCGGATTCTTTCCAATGAAGGACATTTGTCGAACCAAATGTGTAAAGATATCTTAAACCGCATCGTCAGCGACCAAACGAAAATCGTGGTCCTTGCCCATGTCAGCGAAGAGTGCAATACTTATGAACTGGCATATCAAGAAAACTACGACGCAACGGTTCCCAAAGGTATATCTTTGTATGTAGCCAAACAACATGAAGAAACCATCTTATTTGATTTGGAGGATAAAGTGGCGTGATTAGAGTAATAGCAGTTGGAAGTATTAAAGAAGCAGCCTTAAAAGAAGGAATTAAAGAATACCTTAAACGCTTAAGTGCTTTTACCCCAATCGAAATCGTCGAAATCAAAGAAGTAACCAATAAAACAATCAATCAAAACATTGAAAACGAAGGGCTAGCTATCTTAAGCAAAATCGCCTCCAATGATTTTGTTATTACTTTGGAAATTGAGGGCAAAATGTTAACAAGTGAGGAACTTTCGGAAAAAATCAGTTCCCTGTTAACTTACGGAAATTCAAGAATCGCTTTTGTGATTGGCGGTTCCAATGGTTTGTCCGACAAAGTCAAACTTCGCAGCAACCTTGCTTTATCGCTTTCCCGCTTAACCTTTCCCCATCAATGGGTACGCTTAATGTTAATGGAACAATTATACCGCGTATATACCATTTTCAACAATCATGATTATCATAAATAGAAAGAGGTAAAATATTATGAATATTGCTATGAGTGCCGGCTTTTTAGCCTTAAATGTTTTATTTTTGTTAGCTTATCTTTTTAACTTTGCTTTAAATCTATTTCGGGATTTTAAAGTGCAAAAAATGCTCAAGACCAATCCCCAAACAATTCCCGCGGTGGTGAAAGAAGTGCATTCAGCAAAACGGAGAACCCATGTTTTGGTGGAGTTTACCAGCCCTCAAAGTCGGATTCTTTTCAACAACACTTTTGAATTTGTCCCAACCGACAAAGCGGAAGAATTGTACCATGGAGGTCAAGAAGTAAATTTATCTCATATCGACCCGACAAACTTAAAAAAAGTGTATCGTTTTCCGCTAATCTTGGAAGGACAAAAAGCCAAATTGGAAAAAGGTCCGCTTTTTACCAATGCCATCTTGATTTTCTTGGGGGCTTTTAATACGATAAATGTTCTCATAAGTTTAATCAAAGCCAATGCCTTGGTTGACAATACCGTTATGCTTACCGAAGTATTCGGTTCGCCTTTGTATCTTGTGTTAATTATCTTCCTTTATGTGATGTTGTTATCGTATTTAATCGACAGTTTGATTGCAATGCCGGTTGCCCATAATTACAATTATTTAAAAGTATACGGCACCAAAGCCATCGCAACCGTCAAAACTTTTAAATTTGGGGGAGCCAAAAACGCCAAAGGTCTTAGGGAATCGCGCATGGAAATCGAGTATTATACTTCGAAAGGCGAATTTGTGAAAACGCGTCTTAATTCCTATCTTTACAGCGAAACCCAAGAAGAATTTATTAATATCATTTACGATCCAAAGAAAGTGACGAACGTCGTCTATTTGAAGCAATGAATAGCAGCGAATATAAATTTGAAAACAAGTTTGAAAACAAATTTGTAAACAAATTTGTTTTAGTTTCCCCCTTTAAACCGACTGGCGATCAACCCCAAGCGATAGCGAACTTAGTCGAAAACATTCAAAAAGGAGCCCAACATCAGACTCTTCTGGGCGCAACCGGAACCGGAAAAACCTTCACGATAGCCAATGTAATTGAGCAAGTCAATAAACCTACCATCGTGATTGTGCACAACAAAACTTTGGCGGGTCAGCTTTATGCTGAATTGAAGGCGTTTTTTCCCCATAACCGGGTGGAATATTTTATCTCTTATTATGATTATTATCAACCGGAAGCGTATGTCCCCAGTAAAGATTTATACATCGAAAAAGACTCCAGCATCAACGATGAAATTGATGAAATGAGGCATGCGGCGACGGCGAGTATTTTGGAACGAAGAGACACGATTATTGTTGCCTCGGTTTCCTGTATCTATGGTATCGGTGACCCCGAAGAATATAAGGGCTCGATGTTAACCCTCAGGAAAAACCAGAAAATCAAGCGCGACGATTTGTGCGATAAATTAATCCATCGCCAATTTGTCCGAAACAATATTGAATTTGCCCGCGGGACTTTCCGGGTAAAAGGCGACAATGTCGATATCCTTCCTACCTATGAGCGAAATGAAGCCATACGCATCACTTTCTTTGACGACGAAATCGAAAAAATTTCTCTTTTCGACGTCACTACCGGAAAAATCAAATCGAACCTTGAAGTTGTCTCCATTTTCCCGGCCACCCATTTCGTCATGAATGATCAAAAGAAAGAAGAAGCCTTAAGACGAATTGAAGAAGAACTAAATGAACGCGTTGTTTACTTTAAAGCCAATAATCAGTTGCTTGAAGCCCAACGCATTGAACAAAGAACCAAGTATGATTTGGAAATGTTGCGGGAGATTGGAATCTGCAGCGGCATCGAAAACTATTCGCGCCACTTGGCCTTACGGGGCGAAGGCGAAACACCATATGTACTATTGGACTTCTTTGGCGACGATTACTTGATGATTATCGATGAATCGCATGTGACCATCCCCCAAATCCGCGGGATGTACAATGGCGACCGCAGCCGAAAACAAACCCTTGTTGACTACGGTTTCCGTTTGCCTTCCGCTTTGGACAATCGGCCGCTCAATTTTGAAGAATTTGAAAATAAGATTCGTCAAGTGATCTTCACGAGCGCAACCCCGGGTGATTATGAAATAAGCAAGTCTTATCAAGTGGTGGAACAGATTATCCGACCAACGGGACTTTTGGATCCGCTAATCGAAGTAAGACCGACGGAAAACCAAATCGACTATTTGCTTAAAGACTTAAAAGAACAAATCAAACGTAACGAAAGGACTTTGATTACCACCTTAACCATCAAGATGAGTGAAGACTTGACGAGTTACTTAAAAGAAGCTGGTATTAAAGTCGCATATTTGCATTCGGAAATCATGGCCTTGGAACGTCTGGAAATTATCCGCAAACTCCGCCAGGGTGTTTTTGACTGCATAGTTGGAATTAACTTGTTAAGGGAAGGCTTGGATATTCCGGAAGTAAGTTTGATAGTGATTTTGGACGCCGACAAAGAAGGATTCTTGCGTAGCGAACGCTCGCTTATTCAAACTATCGGTCGAGCCGCCCGAAACGCCAACGGACGAGTTGTGCTTTATGCAGATAAGGTAACAGATTCGATGTACAAAGCTATCGAAGAAACCTATCGAAGAAGAAGAATCCAAGAAAAATACAATCAAGAGCACGGCATTACTCCACAAACTATTCAAAAAGATATTCGCGAATCAATCTCCATCAGCAAAGAAGCAACCGGTACGGTTACTGATACCGTTATTGATTTTGAGACCAATCAATTAACCTCTATGACCAGAATCGAAAAACAACAATTGATTAACCAACTCGAAAAACAAATGAAACAAGCGGCGAAAGACCTCCGGTTTGAAGATGCCATGATGCTTCGCGACGCCATTTTGGAAATTAAAACGAAAAATCAAATAACATAAATAAAAACAAAAGGAGGTGACACCTTGAAAGAAAAAGTAATAGTCGGCCTATCGGGCGGAGTGGACAGTGCAGTATCGATTATCAAATTACTGGAAGCGGGCTATGACGTGGAAGCCATGTTTATGCGCAACTGGGATGCTTTTACCAATAATGATATCTTAGGCAACCCGACGATTGAAGATCCCCTTTGTCCTCAAGAAGTCGATTATCAAGACGCGATAAAAGTCGCGGATAAGCTTGGTGTTAAACTCCATCGAATCGACTTTGTCGAGCAATATTGGAATAATGTTTTCCTTTATTTTCTCTCGGAATACGAAAAGGGGCGAACCCCCAATCCCGATATATTATGCAACAAATACATTAAGTTTTCTTCTTTCTTAAAGCATGCTTTTTCACTGGGTGCCGATTTCATCGCGATGGGCCATTATGCTCGGGTGCTACATCAGGATAAGCATTATTTGCTTAGGGGAATCGACGAAAACAAAGACCAAACTTACTTTTTGTCGCAATTAACGAGCGAACAATTAAAATACACGCTTTTTCCGATTGGCGATATGTTGAAAACGGAAGTCAGATCGCTAGCCAAACAGTATGGGTTGGAGGTATCAACCAAGAAGGATTCTACGGGGGTATGTTTTATCGGCGAACGTAATTTTAAGCAATTCCTGCAAAACTATCTGCCGGCCCAAAAAGGTCCAATGAAAACCATGGAGGGAAAAATTATTGGTGAGCACGACGGCGTGATGTATTATACCATCGGTCAACGCAAGGGTCTTAATATCGGCGGACCGGGTGACCCTTGGTTTGTGGTGGGAAAAGACATCAAAACCAACTCGCTTTTTGTCGGTCAGGGCAAAGAACAAGCGCTTTTATACGGCAACCGCGTTATAGTAAGCGGGGTCAATATTATCAATGAACCGTTTATTGACGGCGAAAAGATGACCGCAAAATTCCGCTATCGCCAAAAAGATGTCGATGTTATCGTTAAGTGGTTGGATAAAGGTACCTTGGAAGTAAGAACCTTGCAACCGGTCAAAGCGATTACCCCGGGACAAGCTTGTGTCTTCTACCAGGGGCAATACTGCCTGGGGGGCGGAACCATCGAGGAAGTGTATTTTAATGATGAGAGGAGGTTGTACTAGTGACGATAAAAGGTACAATTTCCCGGATTCAGTATCATAACCAAGCCAACGGTTATACGGTGGCTATCATTGAACTGGCCCCCGACGAGTATAAAATCGTTCGGGAAAAGAGTCGCTTAATCGGCAATCATATTACCGTAGTCGGGGTGTTTGACCGCGCGGTGTTTCCCGAAGAAGAATACCAATTCGAAGGCAATTTCGTCAATTCTCCCCGTTATGGAATGCAATTTCAGTTTACTTCTTTTTCCCGTTTGGAACAAACCAACGAACAGGGAGTAATCAATTATTTATCAAGCGAATTATTTCCGGGCATCGGTCTCCTAACCGCAAAATCCCTCGTCGAAGCTTTGGGGGTAAAAGTGGTGGAGAAAATCCAAGAAGACGAAACTGTCCTTGACGCTTTGAAATTATCCAAAGCTCAAAAAAGATCGCTCATTGAAGGCATCAAGAACAATGCTAACACGCAAGCGATGATGCTTTTCTTAATGAATAATGGCATTACCATCGATATGGCACATAAAATAATCGCTATTCTGGGCAGTAATGCTTTAGAAAAAATCAAGGCGATGCCTTATTGTTTAATGCAAGCTGTTCCCCGCTTTGGTTTTAAGAAAAATGATGCTTTCGCTTTAAGAATCGGCGTGGAAAAAACCGCGCCGGTGCGCATAAAAGCGGTTATTCAATACGTGTTAAACGAATGGATTTTCAACTCCGGCAACAGTTACATCGAAACGCAGGAACTGTTTAGGTTAGTCAATAAGTACTTAAACGGCGAATTGGAATATAATTTATACCGACAAATGATTGATGAACTATCTAAAGAAGGGTCAATCATTTATCACCGGAACAATTTGATTTTTGATGCCCAATTATATCAACAAGAAATTACGCTTGCCAAGCAAGTGGCTATGCGCATCAAAAACGAACAACAACTAATTGAAAGTTTTGATTCAGCTCAAATCAAACGCTATCTGGATAACTTCGAATCCGAAAGCGGCATAAATTTCGATAATGACCAAAGAACAGCCATAATTCATGCGCTTTCGGAACCAATCTCGATTATTACCGGAGGTCCGGGAACCGGAAAAACAACGATTGTCCGAGCGATTATTTATTTATACTTAAAACTTCAAAACAACAATACCACTTGGCTCGATCAGATTGCCCTGGTGGCTCCGACCGGACGCGCAGCAAAACGCCTCAAAGAAACCACAGGCATCGATGCGCAAACAATTCATAAATTCCTAGGCTATCAAGGCGACAATCATTTCACCAGAGGACCGGATAATCCGACTCATCAACAATTAATCATTGTCGACGAAGCGTCGATGATGGATTTGCCGATTGCTTATCGCTTGTTTGTTTCCTTGGATGAAAGAGCCCGAGTCATCATTGTCGGCGATGTCGACCAACTTCCGGCGGTCGGTCCCGGACAAGTCCTGAAAGATTTAATCGATACCAAAGAAATTACTACGGTTCGCTTAAGAACCATTCACCGTCAGGCGGAAGGTTCTAATATCATTCTTTTTGCCCATGCTTTAAATGACGGTCGTTTGGTGGAAAATATCTTGGAACCAAAAGACGACCGCGTGTTTTGGGAATGCGAGGAAGTTTTGGCAACTCAGGAAATCATAAAACAGGTAGAATTGGCTAAGTCTAAAGGTCTGGATATCATCCGCGATATTCAAGTTTTAATTCCGATGTACCGCGGTGAGGTGGGAATTAACGCGATAAATGATCAAATCCAAGCATTGGTTAACCCGCTTGCCCATGGTTCAAAAGAAGAAATCAAATATAACGGACAAATCTTTCGCGTCAACGACAAAGTCATTCAATTAGTCAATCGCAGCGAAAAAAACGTGATGAATGGCGATATCGGTATTATAATGAATTACCTTTATAAAGATAAAGCCATTAACGGAGTGAATGTTTTGTTTGATACCGGATTTGTGGAATACACTTGGGAAGAAATGGAAGATTTAAAATTGGCATATGCTATCAGCGTCCATAAATCCCAAGGTAGCGAATTCGATACCGTGATTGTGCCGTTTGTTACGGAACACCGCTTTATGTTGAGACGTAAACTTATCTATACGGCAGTCACCAGAGCAAAAAAACATCTTGTGATGCTGGGTAATTTGCAAAGATTATATTATGGTATCAATCGCATCGAAGATCCTCGTCAAACAATTCTTGCCCAAAAGATCGTTGAAGCGATTCAAAATAAAAAAATTTTAATTGACGATGCGCAAAGCGCTTTTTCCACTTTGGGAGAAAAATCATTTGGAAATAATAACCCATACGATTTTGAACCGTAAGTGCATAATATTGCTTCTTTTCTCGCATAATATGGGCGCCAATTAGTTGAAACAATTTATCGAAAAAGGACAATTTTTCCAGCTTTTTGGCCGATTTTTTGAAGCGTTAAGGTAAAAGGCTAATCCTAGCTTTTTTAGGGGGAGTGTAGTTTAATGGTGTTTAACTACAATCCAGAACTATTAAAGGTGATTGTCTGATTCACCAATCGGCGCTTCGAAAACTAAACGAGCAAAAGGGGTGAAGTAACTTGTGTAAATCAACCAAATTATGCTTACTTAGTTTTTTGGCGGGAGGGCTGATGGTAGCTGGTATTTGCGCATATCGCGCCAACAAATACCAAATTGAAACCTTTTTGGCAAAACTGCGCGCCAAAACTAAAGAAATGGTCGAGAAGGTAAAACCTACCGACCCGCATGAATATCCCACAACATAACTCGTTTAGGAATGAGGTTTAATGATTCGTTCATTAAACCTTTTTCTAATGAAAGCGTTCTAAACAACTGTTTTTCGCAACCAGTAAAAGTCTATCCTTATACGCAATATCATGATGGAGGGATAGAAGATGTTAAAAAGAAATTGGTTAATCATTTTTCTGTTTGCTTTTGGGCTTTTTGGTTGCGCCCCTCAAGAAAATGCGCCGATATCTTTTGGCGAAAAACCCCAAAATAACAATTTCCTAACCGTGGAAGTTCGAGGAGAAGTCATTAACCCCGGCCTTTACATGATTAAGCCAGGAACGATGCTTTTTGAGTTGATTGAGATTTGTGGGGGTTTTTCTTCCCGTGCCAATATCAAGGATCTCACTTTGGTTTCCGAAATTACACAAAACCAAACGATAACCATTCCTTCCCAAAATCCGGAACAATCAAGCAAAACCGCTAAAATCAATCTTAATGTAGCCACGGTGAACGAGTTAATGCAACTTCCGGGAATTGGACAAGCTAAGGCGGAAGCTATCGTTACTTATCGAAACAAAAATGGAGGATTTCGCCAAATCGAAGAGATAATGCAGGTGCAGGGAATTGGGCAAGCTATATTTAATACGATTAAAACATTCATCACTATATAACGAATTATTATCTGGCTGGCATTTTATTTGTTTTAGTCTTGTGCTTTTTTTAATTCTGGTAAATTCCAAGTCTTTTTTTGTGGGTTTATGTTTGGCAATTCTGTTATTTTATTTATCAANNGGAAGCAAATTGCTAATTTATGAAGGGAAATACCAAAACCGCCATCTGGGCGATTATTATGGTTATGGAATAATCGAAAAAGCCAAGCAAAACGACTACGGAAAACAATATGTGGTTAATCTTAGGCAGGGTAAATATGTGCTTTTCTTAAAAAAAGATCAAGGAGACTTTAAGATTGGCGATCGAGTTTTACTTAAAGGAACTCTTAGGGATGCAGAAAGAGCACATCTGCCCTATGGTTTTGATTACCAAAAATATTTGAAAAACCTAACAATCTACGGTCAAATCGAAATAGAAGAAATTGCTTTTGTCGAACACAAGTTTACCGTAAAAGAAATAAAAGCAAAAATCGAAAACTATTATGACCGCTCCTTTTCGAAAGAATCTTCCACGATTTTAAAAGCTTTAATCATGGGGTCGGAAGACGCTTTTTCCAAAGATTTGAAAACACAAATTAACCAAATCGGCATCAGCCATTTGTTTGTTGTTTCCGGACTCCATGTATCGGTTTTTGTTTTAATCTTGACGAAACTTTTAAAAATCTTCAAGGTTAAAGAGAAGCACCATTTCTATATTTTAACCCCGATTCTTTTTGGTTATTTAATCATCATGCATTTTATGGTTTCCATTATTCGGGTGTTTTTAAGCGAAGTCTTGAAAAGGGTTAATCAACAATATCGTTTGAACCTAACCACTATTGACCGTTTTTGTTTAAATATAATCATCGTGTTAATTATCAACCCAAACTATTTGTTTCAAATGGGGTTTATTTTAAGTTACCTTATTTCTGGTTCTTTAATCGTTTCTTCGCGATTGCTTGGCCGGTTTCACAAGCAAAAGTTTCGGTCTGGTTTAATCATGTGTTTTATCAGTCTGTTGGTATCTATTCCGGTTGTGGCTTGGCTAAGTCCCGAGGTTAATTTATTAAGTGCGCTCTTTAACTTGGTTTATATTCCGTTTGTATCGTTCGTGCTTTTGCCTTTATCTTTGGTTGTAACGTTTTTGCCAATTTTCGACGGGGTGTATCTAGGGGTAGTAAGACCTTTTTTATGGATTACGAAATTGTTAAGCACCATAAAATTTGGGGTTATACGCTTTCCCCACCCCAATTGGTTAATCATCGCCCTTTATTACGGTTTCCTAATTAACTTGCTTTCAAGTTGCGAAAGGAACGAATTTAAAAAAGCAAGAAACGCTTTTTTATCTTTTTTTGGTGTTTGCGTGTTTTGGTTAAACATGGCTTGGTTTAATCCCTTTGATAAAGTCTTGTTTTTGGATTTGCCTATGGGGGAAGCTACTTTGATTGTCAGTCGTTTTAACCAAATGAATATCTTAATCGATACAGGAGAAGCGGGCTATGAAGATGTCCACCAATTGTTAATGAAATTGGGAATAAAACGAATTGATTATTTAATACTTTCTCATGGCGATAGCGACCATGCAGGTGAGGCTTGGAATATCATGAACCGTTTTATGGTAAAAACGCTAGTGGTAAGTAAATACGATGATAGCATAGGCATTCAAAAAGCTTTGTCCGGAAAACGAAAGAACACTTTCTTTCTGGAAGCGGGTGACTACCTTAGGGTAAAAAACCTTTTTTTTCAAGTCCTTCATCCCGAAAAACCCTATTCTTCATCCAACAATAATAGCCTTGTCTTATTTGCCAATCTGTTTGGCAAAAGTTTTCTTTTTACCGGCGATATTGAAAAGGAAGCCGAAAGCGATTTGGTTGATAGATTCCCCCATATTGAAGTTGACTATTTAAAGGTTGCGCATCACGGTTCTTTAACTTCCACGTCTGTGGCCTTTTTAAAAACGGCTAAATTTAGTGAAGCTGTTATCATGAGCGGTTACCGTAACACTTTTGGGTTCCCGCACCCCCTTACGCTGAAAAAAATAACCGTTCCGGTTTGGGATACCAAAGCAAAGCAAACGCTGGTTTTGCATAGGCCTCCCTTCAAGAAAATCTTAAAACCGGCGAAAAACAAAAAGTAAATATAAAAATAGTTTGATTATCAAACAAACCTACGTATTTTTGTTAACGTTATTATTGCTAATTGGGGGTTTTGTGATATAATATAATTAGATTAAAGTAGTTTTTTAATGGAGTGATATATTATGAGCAAACATCGGTTTCAATTGTTTTGTCGATTATCGTTGGCTTTGACTGTTCTCTTCACTTTTGTTTTTACTACACCCCTCAAAGCATATGCCCAATCCAGGGGACTCTCGATTTTAAATCAATACCAATTGGTTGAGATAGACAATGACGATGGCGAATACTTGAAACAGTATGGCAGACTCCAAACCCAATTAAATAAATTTCATCTAATTGGGTTATTTAAAGTGACTGAACCGGGAGATGAAGAAACGTTCAGTTTAAACATACCTGCCATTTATCAACAGCGCAAATCGCTTCGCTTGTGGTATTTGTCCTTGGAGTCAGATGAGAATGAAAGTGTAATTGAAAAAGTGAACGAAGTTACGATCTTGGAAACCGAAATAACCTTTAAGCCTAAGCAGCCAGGATACTATGCGCTTGTGGATTTAAAAGCGGTATCGATTAGCATCTATAAAGAACCGGACAAAATGGCCTTTTCCGCAAACGAAACCCGTGATTTTTCGGGCATGATAATCGAAGCTCAATTGGAAGACGACACCAGTTATTTGACCGATGATTTTACCGTCGGCGATACGGAATTAACCGATATCTTCCACGATGAAGTCGAAATTATTTACGAAAATTGCGTAACTCATTTGGTAATCGGGGTCGGACCAATAGCCTGCGGTTGTTTTACCGGTGTTTATCAACGTGCTTTATCACTCCTCGTTATTGGTTTGCTTGCAATAATGTTGATAAGAAGAAAATAAAAAAGGGGTTATTTTAGTCTTTTGTCTAAAATAACCTTTTATCGATAAAAGGTTTATATATTAATTGTTAAGGGAGAAAATGCACTATGCGNNCAATAAAATAGCAGTAGAAAATGTTTATCTCTTTACCGGTACCGAAGAGGTGCGGGGAAATGCTAAAATCGATCAAATCATTCAAACCATCCCCCCCGCAACCTTTAACATTACCAAATACGATTTAGATATTTCTCCTTTAAGCGAAGTGATTATTGATGCGATTACGGTGCCGTTTCTGGTAGATTATAAAGTAATTATTGTAAAAAACCCCTACTTTATCACGAAAAAGAAACAAGGCAAAGCACAAGACCTCAACAATTTAATTAAGTATTTGAAAAATCCTTCGGATCACACGGTTTTAATTATCAATGCGATTGGTTTGGAACCTGATTCCACCAATGAAATCTATCAACTGCTTCAAAAGGTGGCTTACATCAAAGATACCCAACTGCTGGATGAAGTAGAATATAAAGGCTGGGTCATCAGACTCTTTCGCGACGAGCAAGTTACGATTAAAGATGATGCCTTGGAACTTCTTGTGGAGTTGGTGAAACAAAATTATGTTCGAATGGAACATGAGGTTAAAAAACTTGCTACATTTGTGGGGGCGAACGGAACCGTTACTTCAAAGGATGTACAAAATTTGGTTAGTCGCGATTTGGAAGGCGAAATCTTTAATTTCATCAAAGCGATAGTGACGAAAGACACCAAAAAGGTCATTGAACTTCATCAAGCTTTTACCAATTCCACTCAGGACCTGATGGGAATAATCGCCATGATAAGTAGAACCTTCCGAAATCTGCTTACCACCTTAAAACTATTGAAAGCCGGTTATAAACAACACGACATTGCTCAATTTTATAATGTGAGTGATGGCAGGGCTTATTACATGGTTAAGGATGCCAAGATGTTTGATGAAACGGATTTGGTGAATTATGTTAAAAAAATGGCCGACCTTGATTATCATATCAAAAGCGGCCAAATAGAAAAAAAAATCGGCTTGGAAAGATTATTGTATCATTTCTAAAGCAAACAAAAAAAGACCTTGAAGGTCTTTTTTTATGCTAAAGAATTTAAGGCTTTAGCTAAACTGGATTTTTGGCGAGCGGCATAGTTTTTATGATGGATGCCCTTAGCAACTGCTTTATCAATTTTCTTATTTGCTAAGTTAAAGGCTTCAATTGCCTGTTCTTTATTGCCTTGAGCCACCGCTTCCTGGAACTTTTTGATAGCTGTCTTCATGGAAGAATTGAAGGAAGCGTTTAATAATCTTTTCTTATCATTAGTAAGATTACGTTTCTTTTGTTGTTTGATATTAGCCATTATTTCACCTCCGAAGATTAACGGTATTATTATACCATATTTTTTAAAAAATGGGGAAGAATTACAATAATATTTTTAAAAGAATGCCCTTTTTGGGGGGGATTTTTTGCCTGGGAATAAACTTGTCAATTCATATTTTTGCAAGAAAAGGGCAAAATAAATTGAGGTGATGAAATTGGAACAAGAAAATGAACTTATGCGTTATACCTTACGCACCGACCTTGCCCATGAAGATGTTTCCCGGAGAAAACCGGAAGAACTTCCCGATGTTCAAAGAGAAGAGTTGGACGTTCAGGGATTAAGGGTACAAAAGACGGTAATTGGGGAAACCGCGGCAGAAAAGTTGAAAAAACGCGCCGGAAGTTATTTTTTGATTGAATTGGAACCCGGTGATTACCATGACAGCAAGACCTGTCGAAAAATTGAACTAGCGCTTTCTGAAGTTTTGGACTACATGTTGACAGACCTGGGTGTCAAGGGGAAACGCGCCTTGGTGGTAGGCCTGGGTAATGTCAATGTGACACCTGATAGTTTGGGACCTTATGTTTTGGATAATATCATTGTAACTAGACACCTTTTTGAACTGGGAACCGTCAGCGAAGGCTACAGCGAAGTTTGTGGCATGAGTCCGGGGGTTATGGGAACCACGGGAATCGAGACTTATGATATTATAAATGCGGTCAGGGGACAAGTCGAAGTCGAATTTCTGATTGTGATTGATGCGCTGGCGGCGGCGTCAATCGCGAGAGTCAACCGCTCGATTCAAATTACCGATGCGGGGATTAGTCCCGGTTCGGGTGTCGGCAATAAGCGCAAAGAAATTTCTTCCCAAACGATGGGGGTACCTGTGATTGCGATTGGCGTTCCGACCGTGGTGGATGCGGTGACAATTACCAGCGATACGATAGACTTCATTTTGAAGTATTTAAACCAAGAAGCTTTTGGCGAAAAACGCCTGGCAGAAGCGCTGGCTTCCACGCCTTTAAAGCAAGATTTTTCCGAACTGGAGCTGCCCAAAGAAGATTTACGGGAACAATGGATGGGAAAAATTGGTTTGTTAACAGAAGCCGAAAAACGTAGTCTAATCAAAGAAGTGCTCACCCCACAAGGGTATAATATGATGGTCACTCCGAAAGAAGTGGATGCAGACGTGGAAGATTTAGCCAAATTAATCGCAACCTCCATCGATATCACCTTACACGAGAGTTATCGCAACACCTACCTAAGCGAAAAGCATATTTAGTTTGTTTCTCTCATATTGATTAATATGAAAGTTAAAATTGTGATTATTATATGTTTAACCATTTTTGCGTTTCTTAACAATTTTATTATTCATTTTGACGAAATAAAAACTATGACCAATAACGTGGACATGACGGTTTTTGTTTCTACTCTGGATGCAAGGATTGAAAAAGAATCCAGTGCAACAAAAGTCTTTGGGCAATATTTGCTTTTTTTCCTGTATTTCTTTAATATTACCGATTTGCGAAGTATCTTAAAATTGTATCCTTAAAGGGAGGAAATTTTTAATGGCCAAACGAGCGGGCAAGTTTTTGCTGGTTTTGTGTTTATTTATTTTGGGAATTATTATTGGGGGAAGATATCGGGTTGGTTCAAGTAATTACTTTGAAGAAGCCAAAGAAGAGTTTGAACATGAAATCACCGATCCGAGCGGTAATTACGAACCGATTCCTTTATCCCCGGAAGGGGATCTTTCCAGCGATGTGGCCTTGCGGATTGATAATGCGATTGAAAAAATCGTAGGCGGAATCTTTAGAAGGCTGGCAGGTATTTTGACAGATTAAAAAAATTTTTTAAATGAAGCATTAACCGGAAAACTAAAAAGGTTAATGCTTTTTAATTTGTTTTTAAACCCATAACAAAATGCAAATTTTGCAAATAAAACCATATCGTATAATTAGATTTATTTTGACAAATATGGTATACTAATTGTATCTATGAGGTGCAATATGAATTTGCCTAATCGCATAACGTTATTTCGGATTTGTTTGATTCCGCTTATTATCGTTATATCCTTAATACAATCTTTAAAAGAAGTAACCATCTTTAATTTGATAAATTTGCAAAGCCTAATTATTCTAATCATCTTTTTAATAGGCGCTTTTTCCGATTTATTAGATGGTCATATCGCCCGCAAGCGCAACCTGATAACCAATTTTGGAAAGTTTGCCGATCCCTTAGCGGATAAAATGTTAGTTTTGACGGTTTTGGTATTAATGGTTTCCGAACACTATTTGGAACCTTGGGTGCTGATTATTATCCTGGCACGCGAAATGACGGTCACCGGTTTCCGGGTCGTGGCGGCCAGCCATAATCTTGTTATTGCTGCAAGCACTCTTGGTAAAGTCAAAACCAACTTTCAATTTGCGTTGGTGATAAT
>LSQX01392955.1_pt2 | contig 17964 bp, 14 predicted proteins | sample 654561 | NCBI WGS metagenome assembly LSQX01 (sample SAMN04489861, study PRJNA283612) | anaerobic digester metagenome | isolation source: 4 biogas reactors fed with cattle manure at either 37C or 55C with and... | place: Denmark: Kongens Lyngby | collected 2014
TTTTTTAAAAAGTTTTCTAAAAAGTTTTCTGAATTTTATAGGTTTTCCTTTGATTTCTAATCATCATGTCTATTTTACACCAAGAAAGGACCCTACAAACATATTTTAGCTGTTTCTAGGGTCTTTTGAATCATTTCCTCGGTATTTAAGGGATTCCTGTCTTGAAATGACTTCTTGATTTTTAGATTCTGATGTTTAAAACATTTTTAGGGTTTCCCTTTTCTGTTACATCACCCGTTCAGTTTCTCCAGTAGCTTGAATCAAGATATCCCCTTCTTTGAGTTCATCTGCGCAGTGAGCTGAGAAGTGCATGGCTGCCTTATTAGCCACCTCAATGGGATTGCCTTTCTCGTCTTGGAAGTCTGTTAGGGTAGTGGTGAAGACTTCTCCTTTGCTTCTTAAAACTTCTACTTCGGTGTCAGGGAAGATTCGGTTTTTTTCTAACATGAAGTAGCGACCATCGGCTTCTTTTTTTAGAACATTAGCCACTATGTCGTAATTTCTCACATAATTGGAGGATTCATAGGTTTGGGAATTGTTTCGTCCAAAGTAGAAGCCGGTAAAATATTTTCTGTGGCTCACTTTTTCTAATAGCTCCATCCATTTTGGATTAAATTCATAGTTTTCTGGATCTTCCCAGTAGCTGTCCATGGCTTCACGATAAGCTTTCACGATGGTGGCCACATAAAAGTCTGACTTCATCCGTCCTTCAATTTTAAAGGAAATAATGCCTGATTCCATCAGTTCTGGGATATGCTGGATCATGCACATATCTTTCGAGTTCATGATATAGCTTCCCCGGTCGTCTTCTCGAATTTCCATGGGTTTATTTAAGCGCTTTTCTTCTACTAGATAGTATTTATAGCGGCAAGGCTGGGCACAAGCTCCACGGTTGGCATCACGGCCCACCATATAGCTTGAAAGCAGGCAGCGACCGGAGTAAGCCATGCACATGGATCCATGGACAAAGGCTTCTATTTCTAGGGTATCTGGTGTTTTTTCAATTAAATCTTTAATTTCAACCAAGGTTAATTCCCGGGCTAGAACAATTCGCTTGATTCCATTGTTATGCCAGAACTTAGCAGATTTATAGTTGACGTTATTGGCTTGGGTGGACAGGTGGAGTTCCATGTCTGGAATCACTTCCTGGCAAGTCATGATAATTCCTGCATCAGCTACGATGAGAGCATCAATGCCCAGCTCCTGCACGCCTAGGAGGTAGTCCTCTAAGCCTTTCATATCATCGTTATGGGGAAATACGTTCAAGGTCATATAGACCTTACGGCCCCGCTCATGGGCATAGGCGACACCTTCTCGAATCTCTTCATCATTAAAGTTATCGGCAAAGGCTCTAAGATTTAAACGGCTGCCACCTAAATAGACGGCATCGGCACCGTAGTCTATGGCAACCTTTAATTTTGAAAGGTTGCCGGCTGGTGCTAAAAGCTCTGGTTTTTCTGTTGGTTTCATATTTCTTTTCATAATTTCCTATTCCTTACATTTTATAATCATGAGTCCGTCCCCTACGGGCAATACCATGGAATGGAATCGCTCATCCAAGGTGACTTCTTCAATAAATTTTCGCATATTCATAATAATTGTCGATTGTTTTCTGACAATCCCTTCTTTGGCAATTAAACCGCGAACCAGGATATTGTCACAAAAAAACATAGCGCCTGGATTGGCGATTTCAAGGCAGCGGTCCAGATATTCTCGATAATGACTTTTTCCAGCATCTATAAAGAAAAAATCATAGGGTCCCGTTAACTCTTTTAAAATTTGATCAATCTCACCTTCCATTAACTGAATCCGCTCAGCCAAATCAAAGGCCCGGATATTAGCCCGAGCCAATTTGATCATATTCGGATCTCGTTCAATGGTATCCACCTGAATCTCTGAATCGCTATTTGCCATTAAGATGGATGAGTAGGCCATGGCCGTTCCCAGTTCCAATATCCGTTTTGGCCGCTCAGTTTCAATAAAATACTTTAATACGGCCGAGGCTTCTTTATGGATAATGGGTATAATTTGCCGCTGGGCAAATGTTTCCATTTCGATCATGCCCTCATCGGTGGTGAGGCCTGCAATCATTTGCAGGTAACGTGTTGTATCTTTTTCCGTAATACTCATAGTTTACCTTAAGGTGTGGCTGTGGTGCTAGGTTTCGTAGCTTCTGTACTAGGTGTGATTGGCGTTTCGGTTGTTTCTGTTGGTGTTTCTGCTGGGGTTTCTGCTGCCGGCTCATCGGCTGGATTCTCCTGGATTGGATCTTGCTCCGGTAGAATCTCAAAGGGCAAACCACTGGGCCCTTGGTAGGGGTTTTCTGGTTTGGTGCTAGCAGGTGTTGTTGTTTCAGGTCCTGAAGGAATGGTGGTAACTTCTCCACCGCCATTAAACTGTTTCTTTTTTTCTAAGAACTCATCATAGGAATCCGTGAAAAAGTGTTTTCCAGTTTGTGGGTTTAAAAGATAATAGATATAGTTCGTGCTGGCAGGCTCTAAGACTGCTTTAATCGAGTTGGATGAAGGGTTACAGATGGGTCCTAAAGGTAGGCCTTGCACATAATAGGTTGAATAAGGATCCTCAATGGCCATATCTTTAAAGGTAACCACTTTTGAATCCACCCCTAGGGCATATAAAATGGTGGCATCTAGCTGCAACTTCATATCAATGGCTAAGCGGTTTTCAATCACTGAAGCAACCAGTGATCGTTCTTCCGCATTATTGGTTTCCCGCTCAATCATAGCTGCCTTATTCACGATGTCATCGTAAAGAGCTGGATCAAGGTCTCCTTGATCGCTCTCGGCTAAAAGGCGCTTAAAATTAAAGGTAAACTCACTGCTCAGCTTCTGAACAATGGATTCAGCTGGGGTGCCTTGGGTAAACACATAGGTATTTGGCATCAAATAACCTTCCATGCGGTATCGCCGTTCACCTTTAGCTGGTACATAGTCTGGCGGCGTAAAGTCTTCCACCGCTTTTATAAACTCTTGTTTTTTAAGTAAACCAGATTCTTCCATGCGCTGGGCCATATTCTCAATGGTGAAGCCCTCAGGGAGAGTTACCTTAACATTATCTAGGTTCTCACTCGCTAGAGCATCCAACATTTCTTTTAGGGTAGCCCCTGCAGGAATTTCATGGCGACCTGGTTCAATGCTTAAGTTTAAACCAGATAGACGGTAGTAGAATTTTGTTAAAAAGCCGTTCTTTATTATACCCTCGCCGGCCAAACGATCCACCACAGGATAAAGTGACTCCCCTTCATTCACATTCACTGTGAGGGGTTCACTTGTCGCTGTTAAAGGATTATTGGCATTGCCATGGTAAACATAAAGGGAGCCAAAGATCACTCCTCCGATAAGAGCAATGACTAGGACGAGAACAATTAGAACTTTTTTCAAAAAACCACTCTCCCACACATCCTAAGATGGGTTAATTACTAAGTGAACTCGCACTCAGTATTGGATTACTCAAAACCTATTTTAATCTTACAAAATCTTCGAAATTTTTCGGTAGCATTAAGTTTTCTTTGCTTTTAATCAGATAATGAAGCAAAGCATTTTATCGCAAAACTTACCTCTTATAACATACCATATTTGACTTTTTAATTCCAAATAAATAGGTGGAGAAGAAAAAAGAGAAATCAAAGTCCCCTTTAATAGAAAAGACATCCCGCTAAGGATGTCTTGATCAGCTTTCGCTATTATTTACGAGCTGCTCGTTTCCGCATAGTGGTATCCAGGATTCGTTTTCTCATCCGGATATTATGGGGAGTGATTTCTACTAGTTCATCATTGTTAATGAATTCCAAGCAGTTCTCCAAGCTCATCACTCGAGGTGTAACCAGCTTTAAAGCATCGTCATTACCTGAGGACCGTGTATTGGATAAATGCTTTTTCTTACATACATTAACTTCAATGTCTTCGCCACGTGTACTTTCGCCACAGATCATACCAGAGTACACTTCTGTGCCTGGTGCGATGAATAGGCTACCACGTTCTTGAGCATTATTTAAACCGTAAGCAATGGCTGTTCCGGTTTCAAAGACAATCAAAGATCCTCTGGACCGTTCATCAATTTCACCTTTAAATGGACCATAGTTTTTAAAGACATGGTTCATAATTCCATTCCCGCGGGTATCAGTCATTAATTCAGACCGGAAACCGATGAGGCCTCGAGCTGGAATATTAAACTCTAACCGGGTGTATCCATTCACAGCGGAGGTCATATTAACCATTTCTGCTTTACGGCTACCTAATTTTTCCATCACCGCACCCACAAATTCTTCAGGTACGTCAATGGTTAGGTACTCCATGGGCTCCATCTTTTTACCATCAATTTCTTTTACGATAACCGATGGTTTGGAGACCTGAACTTCATAGCCTTCCCGACGCATGGTTTCTAAAAGAATCGAAAGGTGGAGTTCGCCACGGCCGGATACCTCAAAGGTATCTGGTGTCAATTCATTGACGCGCATGGAGACATTGGTTTCAACTTCTTTTAATAAGCGTTCCCGTAGGTGGCGTGAGGTGACAAAGTCGCCTTCCCGTCCAGCAAAGGGAGAATCGTTAACCATAAAGTTCATGGAAAGGGTTGGTTCATCAATGTGCATAAAAGGTAGGGCTTCTGGATTTAAAGCATCGGCTACCGTGTCACCAATTCCAACATCACCAAGTCCAGCGATGGAGACAATGTCTCCTAGTTTCGCTTCTTGAGCTTCCACTCGTTTTAAGCCTTGGTTGATAAACAAGGCGGAAACAGACCGTCTGGTTTGTTCGCCATCTTTATTCATCACCATAACGTTCATGTTTTTACGAACGCTACCACGCTGGATTTTCCCAATGGCTAATTTGCCCATGTATTCCGAAGCATCCAAGGTGGACACTAGCATTTGGAAGGATCCATCGATATCCCCTTGGGGAGCTTTCACCTTTTCTAAAATGGTGTCTAGAACAGGGATCATATCTACACCCTTTTCATCGGGCTCAAACATGGCATAGCCATCCCGAGCTGAGGCGTAAAGGACTGAGAAATCACACTGTTCGTCTGTTGCTCCTAATTCCAAGAAAAGGTCAAAGACTTCATTGATGACCGCATTGGGTCGAGCATCCACTTTGTCAATCTTATTGATGACAACAATAGGGTTATGACCAAGTTCCAATGCCTTTTTCAAAACGAATTTCGTCTGAGGCATAGGACCTTCATAGGAATCTACAACCAGGAGGACGGAATCAACCATCTTCAAGACACGTTCCACTTCCCCACCGAAGTCGGCATGGCCTGGTGTATCCACGATGTTGATGGTGTGATCTTTATAGCGCACGGATGTGTTTTTAGACAGAATCGTGATACCACGTTCTTTTTCTAAATCATTGGAGTCCATGACTCGGTCAGTGACCTTTTCATTGGCTCGGTAGGTATGGCTTTGCCGTAGCAAGGCATCTACTAGTGTGGTCTTACCGTGATCGACGTGGGCAATAATCGCAATGTTTCTTATATCTTCTCTTGTATACATAGGGTCCTCCCGGTGTGTTTACTGAACACAAAAATTGGATACGCAGTATGTGGTATCCAATTTTTCAAAATTTTGTTTGATTAACCGATGATGTCAACACCAATGGCTTCATTGATAACCTTCATTATGTCATTAAACAGAATGGTAAAGTTCTGCTCTGTTTCTAGGTATGCTGAGACTTCCGTGTTTAACGCAATCACAGACACTAAATCTTCCATCTGCTTTCTTGTTTCATCGGATACATCTCCCTTGGTCATTTTGTCATTATAGGCAGCGAACTGTAAATCTCTGAAATCTTTAACCATCTGTTTTTTCTGCTCATCCTGTTCCAGCTTTTTAACAGCTTCACGGTAAGCCACGACGGTTTCATTATCTTTCATGGCATCTGCCAGTTCTTGTGCTTTCTCATGTACTTTGATCATAGGTTGTTCCTCCCAGATTCATCATCTCTTTGATGCTTCTTATTTCTTCTTCATAATTCCATTTTAAATACTTCTGTTCTTCCTACTAGACTACTTACTATTTCTAGATCGTCTTCTAGCTCTACAAATAAGCTCTTCTATTGAGCACTTCTAATCAGTTCTATTTATGAGTTCTGTTTATCAGTTCTGTTTATCAGTTCTGCTTATCAGTCCTGCTTATTTGAAATCCATCTTATATTCTTTGTTTTGAACAATCTGTTCTAAACATGATCTTGAATTTAATTCTTACTATTCATCTAACGATTCATCTTTTGTTTCATTTAAACTGTTATCTATTTTTATTCGAAGCCGAGTTAAAATCACGTTTTTTTAACGCTTTATTATATCCCAACTTGAGTAATATTTCAATTCTTTTTTAAACTTACTTTATTTAAATGCATATAAATGCTTTGATCTTGAACTACTTTTCTAAAACCATTTCTAGAAATGGTTGCTAAAACTCAACTGATACAGATTCAATGATTGTTCCATCAGATGATGACAAAGGTGATGGGCACTGGTCTTTAAGGACCTTGCCCATTGCCTTGTCTCTCTTAGAACTACTGGTATCAAGGTTGCCCTCTTAGCGTTCATTCTTATTGAATCTTGTCAGCTTTTAAATGTTTGATGGTTTAAAAGTCTGCTGTTTTTTATTTTAGTATTATTGTTATTATCAGCTTGACCTTAGAATCACTTTTTAGATGTCCATAATAATGGGCATGATCATTGGTCTACGCTTAGTCTTGCGGTAGAAGAAGTTTCTTAATTGTTCGCGAATCTGGTTTTGAATAAATTCAACATCCTTCATCTTGGTACCTTCTGCACCAATTAAGACCTTTTTAACAATGCGGCGGGCGTCTTCCATGAGATGATCCGCTTCTTTGACAAAGATAAATCCTCTGGAGATTAAATCTGGTCCAGCAATGACAGAACCTGACTCTGAATCCACGGTGACGACCACGGTAACCATTCCGTCTTCGGATAGAAGCTTACGATCCCGTAGCACTACGCTACCTACATCGCCTACTCCCAGTCCATCAACGAGGACGCTACCAAACTGTACTTTACCGTTCTTACGAACTTTTTCTTGGGATAATTCAATGATATCACCCAATTCAGGGATTAAAATATCCTTGCTTTGGAGTCCCATTTGTTTAGCTAATTCAGCATGGGTTTTTAACATGCGGAACTCACCGTGAACTGGAACAAAGTACTTGGGCTTGGTTAATGCCATGATGAGCTTAAGCTCTTCTTGACAAGCATGACCGGATACATGGACATCTTCTTTGGAATCATAGATCACGTCGGCCCCTAGTTTATAGAGGAGGTCAATGGTCTTAAAGATGCCTTTTTCGTTGCCTGGAATCGGATGAGAGGAGAAAATTACGGTATCATTCGGTTGAATCCGAATCTGACGATGTTCGCCCAGTGCCATACGGGACAAGGCTGCCATGGGTTCTCCCTGGCTACCAGTGGTCATAATAACCAGCTGGTCATCACGATAGCGGCGCATATCATTAACCGGTACGATGTTTTCCTCTTCAATCTCAAGGTAACCCAACTCTCGGGCAACATTCACATTATTCTCCATGGAGCGACCATTAATAACAACCTTACGGCCAGTCTTACGGGCAGATCCTACAACCTGCTGAATGCGGTCGATGTTGGAGGAGAAGGTAGCTACTAAGATACGACCCTGAGCTTTGGCAAAGAGCTTATCAAAGTTCTCGCCCACTGTACTTTCTGATTCCGTATAGCCAGGACGCTCAGCGTTGGTTGAGTCGGACATTAAAGCTAATACGCCTTCTTCGCCCAAACTAGCAAAGCGAGCCAAATCAATGGTATCGCCAGCTACTGGGGTTAAGTCCACCTTAAAGTCTCCGGTGTGAACCAAAACGCCAGCTCCTGTATGGATGGCTAAGGCAGAAGCATCGGCAATGGAGTGATTGGTTTTTATAAATTCAACACTCACATGGCTAAAGCGAATCACATCACGGGGTTTCACCGTAACAAGTTTCACTTTATTAGCAATGTTGTGTTCACGAAGTTTGTTTTCAATCAAACCCAAGGTGAGCTTGGTACTGTAAACTGGCACATTAATCTTTTTCAAAATATGTGGCAAGGCACCAATATGGTCTTCATGACCATGGGTAATGAAGAAGCCCTTGATCTTATCTTTATTGTTCTCCAGGAAGGTAGTGTCTGGAATAACACTATCAATACCCAGCATTTCATCTTCTGGGAACTTTAATCCACAGTCAATCACAATGATTTCATCGCGATATTCAATGGCTGTCATGTTTTTCCCGATTTCCTCAATACCACCTAAAGGCATAATCCGAACGATATCTTTATCGTTGGAGTTTGTCTGGGTGAAGTTAATCTGAGGTTCTGGTCTTGGACGATTCCAAGAGCCCGGTCTTGGCCGGTTCTGGTTGGGACGGCGATTGGTATCGCTTCGACGGGTTGCTTGGCCTGGTACCGCTGGTTTATTTCTACCTTTTGCCGGTACAGTTTTAGCCTGAGTCTCCGGTCTTGGCTGATTGTTAGAAGCATTATTGGTTGCTCCATTATCTGCCGGTTTATTAGCATTTTGATTATTCGGTTTTTGCCGTCTTGGCCGAACGGCCTTTTTAACAGCGCTCTGAATCTTGCCTTCCCTCGGCTCTTGTTCCTGAGCTCTTGGCTGCTGATTCCTTGGCTGATTTTGCCGTGGTTTCGCCTCTGCCTGAGCTTTTGGTTGCTGATTCCTTGGTTGATTCTGTTGTGTTCTTGAATCTCCCTGAGGTCTTGGCTCTTGATTTCTCGGTTGATTCTGCCGTGTTCTTGAATCCCCTTGATTTCTTGGCTCTTGATTTCTCGGCTGATTCTGCTGTGTTCTTGAATCCCCTTGAGGTCTTGATTCTTGATTTCTCGGCTGCTGATTTCTTGGCTGATTCTGCCTTGACGGTGCATTACCTTGAGCTGTTGACTCTTGACCAGCTGATTGATTCTTATCCGTTTGGATGGTTTCACCATACTGGTTTCTTGGTCTCTTGGCACCCCTGTAATTGTTCTTCTTGGCTGCCTGATTGTTTTGATTTGTATTCCGATTGTTATTATTTGCTTGATTATTATTTGAATTGTTTTGATTATTTTGTTGGTTATTCTGATTCTTGTTTTCGTTCATTTGTTTCCTCGCTTTCATTCTGATAGCAGTCACTGCATAATCCATAAAATTTAAGCGAATGGTCCTTTATACGGAATTTGTAGTCGTGTTCGATGATCTGCTCCACAGAGTCTAATAAATCATCTTTAACTTCTTCCACTTTCCCACAAGCAGAACAAACCAGATGGTGGTGACCATGGGCTTCTTCGTCGTGGTTTAATTCGTATCGGTAAATTCCGTCATTTAAATCTAATTTTTTTACAATGCCAAGTTCTTCAAAAAGTAGGATGGTCCGGTAGACAGTGGCGATGCCAGTCTCGGATTTTACTTCCTTCACTTTTTCATAGATCTCTTCGATGGTTAGATGCTCGCCTTCTTCTCGGACAAATACATCCAGTACAGCCAGACGCTGAGGCGTCAATTTTAGGCCACCTTCTCGAAGCATTGTTTTCAGTGTATCTACGTAACCGCTTTCATTGGTTTTCATTAATATTTATCCTCATCCATTAAAGCCAAACTAAAGGCTTCTTCCACTGCTTCCATTTCCTCATCGCTATCAACGGTTGCAAACATTTCTTCGCCGTTTTCATCGATTTCAACGCGCAGTGCAGTGTATACTTCTTCTTCTTCCACAGGGCGGACGATGAAATATTCATTTCCTTCCACTTCCACTCGGTCAATCACTTCTACCTCAAATTCATTTCCGTCTTCATCGGTTAACACGATTAGATCCACTACGTTTTCCATATTAACTTCACCTCGTTTCTTTTTGTTTTATTGTCTACAGCTCTGGGCTGTTGTTTACTTCTTAATTGCCTTATCTAATTCTCTTTTCTAAATCTGCTCGCTTAATTAGATTTGTTTTTTCGCTCTTTAAAATCTATGGAGTCAAGATAGCCCTGCAGTATAAAGCAAGCTGCTATCTTGTCGACATCTTGTTTGCGTTTCTTAATTTTGGTTTTCTTTTGAGCCATCACTTCATGGGCGCTAAAAGTAGTTAAGCGTTCGTCCCAGGTTATGATTTCACCATCCCAAACTTTCTCAAGTTCAGCGATAAATTTTAAAACCTTATTGGCTTGAAAACCGATGCTGCCATCCATATTTTTGGGTAGTCCAGCAACTAATAGTTTGACATCGTATTTTTCAATATAGGCCAGCACTTCGTTGATGGCTTTAATATTATCTTCTGGTGAGCCGTTGCGTTTAATAACGCCTAGTCCAGTGGCGATAAAGCAACTGGGGTCTGATACGGCAACTCCGATGCGGCGATCGCCGACATCAAGGCTTAATATCCTCATTTGAAAACCTCTTTTTTAGTGATTATATTATTCTGTTTTTTCAGCGCTACCCTTGGCATCCCTTTTTTCAAAGGTGTCCGTGCTAGTCACAGATTCCCTTGATACTCATGGCATTTCCTAGGCTCCCTCGATATTTCTCTTGGTATTACCACCAAATTTTATGGGTTATTCCCACCGTACTAGTTGGTTATTGCCAAGAAATATCCAAACTTCTTATCTGGGAGGATGCTGAAAAATTATGGGTTCATTGTTGTGGTTAAGGCTCTTTTTAACGAAATTAAGGGTGCCAGTTTCTTTTTGGCACCCTTAACACTTAGTCAATATCCAGGTAAGTTCTTAAAACTTCTTCCAAAATTTCGTCTCGTTCTAGTTTTCGGATCAGTGCCCTGGCTCCATTATAATTCGTAATGTAAGTAGGGTCTCCGGAAATCAAGTAACCCACCATTTGATTAACGGGATTATAACCTTTTTCTGACAACGATGAATAGACCTCTGTTAAAATCTCTTTGGTGAGAAGCCCTTTGTCTTTATGAAAATCCTCGAACTGCATGGTGTGTTGTAAATTATCTTTCTTTTCCATAGCGTAACTTAAAAAAGTTCCACCCCCTTCGACTAACCTTACATCTCATTATAATCTTTTTACACCTAAATGTATAGGGTATGAGCGATTATCCATGGAATAAGGGGCAAAGGGGGTGTTAAGTTTATGTGAACCGAATTAAATATCTGGTTTTATCTAAGATTAAAGAAGCTCAAAAATGGTATCTACAGCCTCTTGAGCCTTTTCTGGGGACTTGCCACCAGCTTGAGCCATGTCAGGTCGTCCGCCACCTTTGCCATCGGCTACTTGGGCAATTTGACCGATTAATTTACCAGCATGAGCTGTTTTGCCAGCCAAGTCCTTGGACACCATGACGCAGAAAGAGACTTTATCGTCACTTTTTGAAGCCATGACGGATACGCCTGAACTTAAGCGGTCTAAGGCCTTTTCTGTCAGATCGCGCAAATCAGCCCCATTCATGTTATCCACCACTCCAGAGACTACTTTAATGCCATTGACTTCTTTCACGTTATTTAAGATATGATCCAAGCTACCTGAAGCCATGGTTTTTTTAATTTCCGCAATCTCCCGATCCTTATCTTTTAGGTTTTCAGCCAACTTCATGGAGCGGCGTACTAAATCATGGGGATTGGTTTTTAAAACCTCAGAAGCTTCCTGAAGGATTCGCTCTTCATTACGAATGTAGCGAATGGCATTTAGGCCAGTAACCGCTTCAATCCGGCGAATACCAGAGGCAATGCCCGATTCTGCGGTGATCTTAAATAAACCAATTTGCCCTGTATTGCCTACGTGGGTTCCACCACATAGTTCAATGGAGTCTTCTCCAGCTGATACCACTCGAACGTCTTCACCATACTTGCCATCAAATAAAGCCATTGCTCCGGCTTCTTTGGCTTCGTCCATGGTCATAATCCGGGTTTCCACTTCATTGGCTTTTAAAATCATATCGTTGACCACGTCTTCAATTTTTAAGATGTCGTCCTTAGTCACCGCATTAAAGTGGTTAAAGTCAAAGCGTAAACGCTGACTGTCCACTAGGGAGCCTGACTGGTTGACGTGATCCCCTAAGACAACTCGGAGTGCTTTATGAAGCAGGTGGGTTGCCGTATGGTTTTTACGAATAAAGTCACGGTGGTTGACAGCAATCTTAGAAACTACCGGTCCAGCCACAGCTGTCCCTTCCGTTACTTCAACTAAATTCACCGTTTCGTCCAAAGCATTTTTCTGGGTGTCTTTCACGGTGAGCACAAAGTTCTCGCCACGGATTTCGCCCATGTCCCCTACCTGACCACCCATTTCAGCATAGAATGGGGAGCGATCTAAGATCACATAACCATTATTGCCTTGCTCTAGGGTTTCAGCTAATCCATCTTCATTGGCTAGGAGTAGCAGGTTGCCTTCTGAGTTTTCTTCCGAGTAGCCAGTAAATTCAAATTCCGAATCCGTTTTTAAGGTATCCATGACATTGCTGTCTTGGCCCATAAAGTTTGAATCCCCTCGAGCTGCTCTGGCCATTTCTTTTTGTTTTTTCATATTGGCATGGAAGGTATCGTAGTCAATCTTTAAACCTTTTTCAGCCACGATTTCTTCGGTGAGTTCCAGTGGGAAACCAAAGGTATCATAGAGTTTAAAGGCATGATCCCCAGAGAAAATCTCCCCTTTTGTCTCAGCCATATAGTCTGCTAGAACTAAGGTTCCCTGGTCAATGGTTTGATTAAACTTTTCTTCTTCCAAATGAACAATCTTTTTCAAGTAGTCTAGTTTTTCAACTAAGACTGGATAGGCTTCGCCGTAAGTTTTGGCAATTACGTCCAGCAGTTGGTCTAGGAAAGGTTCCTGGCGACCTAACACGCGACCATGACGAGCGGCTCTTCGGAGTAGTCGTCTTAGGATATAACCTCTGCCTTCGTTGGATGGTAAGACCCCATCAGAAATCAGCATGGCAGCGGATTTAACGTGATCCGTGATGATGCGTAGGGAAACATCACTGTCTTTGGAGGCGCCGTACTGAGCACCGGTGAGTTTTTCAGCTTCAGCCATAATAGCCCGAATCGCGTCGGTTTCAAAAATCGAGCTAACCCCTTGCATAATGGTGGCTAAGCGCTCAAGGCCCATACCCGTATCAATGTTTGGGTGAGCTAATGGTGTATAGTTACCTTCTTCATCTCGGTTAAATTGTGTGAACACTAAGTTCCAAACTTCAACGGTTAAATCATCTTCCGAGGCCTGCTCAAATTCTGCCCGGGTAGTGAGTTTACCTGCATTGCCATAATCATAGTGAATCTCTGAGCATGGTCCGCAAGGTCCCACCCCAATTTCCCAGAAGTTATCTTCTTTGCCTAAACGGAAGATGCGATCCTCACCAATGTCTGTCATGGTGGCCCAGATTTCATAGGCTTCGTCATCTTCTTCATAGATGGTGGCATAAAGTCGGTCTTTTGGTAGTCCCAAGACTTCTGTCATATATTCCCAAGACCATGGAATAATCTCTTTTTTAAAGAAATCACCAAAGGAGAAGTTCCCCAGCATTTCAAAGAAAGTAGCATGACGAGATGTCTTACCCACATTATCAATATCTAAAGTCCGGATACACTTCTGACAAGTCGTGATCCGTTTATTGGGTGGTGTTTTAGCCCCAGTAAAATAAGGCTTTAAAGGAGCCATCCCGGAGTTAATTAATAGCAGTGATTTATCTTCCTTTGGCACCAAGGGAAAACTATCCATCCGCAAGTGTTCCTTGCCCTCAAAGAACTGTAAAAAGCTCTCTCTTAATTCATTCATTGTTAGTTTATCATGATTCATAATTTGTTCCTCCCAATCAAAAAAGTCCTTTTGTCCCTGACAATAAGGGACGAAAGGACAAAAATATCTTCCGCGGTACCACCCTGCTTACGGTACAAACATACCGTCACTCACAAAGTCCTGACTCCAGAGTAGCTTCATCTTTAAGGTCCACAGAACGCTTCCACCATCCGTTCCTCTCTATCGTTTATTTCAAAAAGACTACTTATCTCTTTCAACGTCTTTATTCAATTACAAGTATTATATGTTTTTAATGGGCTTTTTGTCAATCTTTTTATATAGCTTAATTTTAAAGTTAAATTAAGTTAAGTTATTTTGAATACACAGCTTGTATTCAATTCAGGAATATTAATATTCCTGCAAAGAATAAAGTAAATAACTACACACTGTTCAAACATATGAACATTAAACACCCAGTTAGAAGTTGGTTGGAGAATCTTGATAAATCTTGCTATTTATCAAGACAGTACTGAAAAACTTCATGCATGTTGGTCTTTTGATTATACTTACTCAGTTTCTCAATAATCGATTTTATAGAATCCTTCTGCGTACAACCTCTTTGCACAAAAATACTTGAGTAGTTTCTTTTTTTAGAACCAGGGTAATTGATTTCGCTTTTTTTTAAAACATCTTCCAAGTTCATTGTATTGTGAATGGGCCAAATATATTCAAATAACCAATGCCCGCGGAACATTTCTTTATTCAAGAAGTTTTCTTTGTCTTCAGAAGTACAATCATCAGTATCCATTACAATAGCGACTTTAAAATCTTGTATTTTACCATTTTTAATTTCCAAACTACCGTACTTATTTATAAAATGTTTGAAAGTATCAAATGGTGCTTTATAAAGAAGATTTCGTAACGATGTAATCTGTATACTGTGAAATTGTTTCCCTTGCTTGCGTGCATATATATATTTCGGCTTTTCTATAGCTTGAAAAATGTACTCAAAGATCTCATACTCGCTTTTACCATGAGCAATGACTAACAAATTACTTGTATTTAATTTTATGGTGTTTCTACTCATCGACTAACTCCGATATTAAATCAAAATCAATCCCTCTAGTAAATGGTACACCTCGATATAGTCCATCAAGATATCGCGTTCTGACATTGTGATTCGCTCTAATTCTTGTTTCAGAATATGAACTAATTTGATTTAACGATTTAGATGTTCCATCATCCGCTAAAACAAATATATTCCTATCGTCTATTTGTTCCATAATCATAGTATTGTGCGTTGTAGCTATTAATTGACCTTTAACATCTTCTAGGTTAATTATGGATTCAATTATATCCTTAATTAGTAAGTCATGAATTGCATTTTCTATTTCGTCAATCAAAACAACCCCACCACGGATGTACTCTGAAATGAATGGCAGTAGTTCAATAATATTCTTTGTTCCAGAGGATTCCGATGCAAGTGGTATCTCCCTTTTTTTCTTAGAAATTATTTTAGAAATAAATAACCGATACTCTAACTTATCCTCTTCTAAATTTGTTTTATACTTGACATCTACAATGTCACTAAAAAGAGGTGATAAAAAATTAAATAATATTTCTTCTGCTTTTTCTAACTTATTTCTCGACTCTTGTGAATCGGGAAGATGCCCAGATCCTAGATCGTACAAACTTTCGCTTTCAATTAACCTAGCTGACAGAGTTTTTAAACTTTTTTCACCTGGTAAGTTCTTAACGAAAAAATGGTCGAAATAGTTTAACACGTCTAAAACATTAGGATTAATACCATCTGTCCAAAAACTAACATTTCTTGTTTTAACAATATTATCAATGATACTTAAAAGTGAATATCTTCCCCAGAACTGATTGATCTGATTATCAATTAATTTGCTAAGATCTTTATCGGAACTTAGCTGAGGCGAGATAGTTTTGTCAATTCTACCTTTATCATTTAGTTTAATATTATACAATTGACCTCTGTTTTCATTTAAAATATAATAAAGTCTTTCCCTAACTAACCCCTCTTTATTGAATTCTAAAGTATACTCAGCATTTTTTTTATTAATTACAAATTCAAGGGTTATACTTCCAGTTTCCTCTCCAATAGTAATCATTTTAGAAAATAATGATTCAATAGATCCACCAATATTGAAGAGTTCATTTATATTTTTGAACTCGGGCAATTCATCACCTATGTCTCTAAATTCTTCCATTATTAACGTTCTAATATTTAGCGAATTTGTTTGTAGAGCAATCGCTTGAATCGCTGAAAGAAAATTTGTTTTTCCTGATCCGTTTTCACCATATATAATAGCTATATTACCTGAATCTGTTGTTTTACCAAAGTTAGCTGTGAAGTTAACTAGGGATTTATAATTTTTAATTTTTACTTTATTAATCAAAATATTCCCTCCTTAAAATATGTCGCTTATTAATTTAAGCTAATAGATTTAAATCTTAAAAAATTTTATAAATAGCTTATTACTTCTCTTAAAACTATTCGATTTTAAATCATGATTTAGGGATGACCAATAAAATCCTAGTTTAAACCACAAATAGATGGTATTCCAAGAGTTCTCAATCACTGTAATAGATAAATATCGTTTTGTTTCTAATGCTCAAACAGATTTGAAATATGGATACTCTTTTAAGGTCATTAGATGTTCATTCCTTTAAATTCAATTATTATCGCTAGCCTTTGTCTTGTGCTAGTCTTTTGTAGATAGCTTTTTTGATTTAAAATAAACCGCTTTTTTTATTTCACTTTATTTTATGCTTCAGCTTATTATACCATAATTTACCATTTTTAACCTTAATTTGTTTATAAACGGAACATTTTATGCCGAATATAGACAAAGTAGGGAATTATTACAATCAAAAACAAACTAATTAGGAATGAATCTAAAACCTAGTAAAAATTAAACTCCATGAACCTTCAGAAAATTTAGTCGCTAATTGTTTTTCGCGAGAAACTTTAACTAGAACTGGTTCCAGCAAGCGTTTAATTGAAAAAATCTCTAAAAGAAACGCCTAAGCTTATCTTTTAGAGATCTTTGTTTAATATATTTCGCGGATGATTCCGCCACCAAACACTTTCAGCCCATCGTAAAAGACGGCGCTTTGCCCTTTGGTAATGGCTCGTTGCTTATCTTTAAAGACAGCTTTGATGCGACCGTCTTCCATTGGATAGAGGGTGCAGGCAGCTGGTTTCGCTGCATAGCGAATCTTACCCGTTAGTTCTACCGGTTCGGTTAACTGATCCACCATGATAAGATTGACTTCGTCAATGATTAAGGTGTCATTCATGAGGTCCTGATCGGTTCCGATGATGACTTCATTTTTTTCTTTATCAATACCCATGACAAACACTGGTGTACCTAAAGCGAGGCCTAGGCCCTTGCGCTGACCGATGGTGTAATAGGCGATTCCCTTGTGGGTACCTAAGACTTTACCGGTTTTATCAACAAAGTTTCCTGGGTTTTTCTTTTCTGGCACCATGGAGTAAACAAAGTTCCCGTGGTTGCCATCTTCTACAAAACAAATGTCTTGAGAATCTTTCTTGTTGGCCACAATCAGGTCCAAGTCATTAGCTATTTCTCGGATTTTATCTTTAGTATATTCGCCACATGGCATTAGGGTTTTTCCTAACTGTTCTTGGGTCAGGTTATATAGGGCATAGGTTTGATCTTTGTGATCATCCTCTGCTTTTTCTAGGACAAAGCGTCCATCTTCTTCATAAATTTTGGCGTAGTGGCCAGTTGCAACATAGTCTGCGCCGAGACCTTCGGCTCTCCTTAAGAGCTCATCAAATTTGATGAAGCGGTTGCAGGCAACGCAAGGGTTGGGGGTCACGCCCTCCAAATAATCTTCAATAAAGTAGTCAATGACCTTTTCTTTGAAAACCTCTTTAAAGTTCATGACATAGAATGGAATTCCAATTCGATCTGCCACCATCCGTGCGTCATGAACAGAAGAAAGGGAACAGCAACCGCCTTCCCTTTCTGTATACTCTTCATTTTCCTGCCATACCTGCATGGTTATTCCAATTACTTCATAACCCTGCTCTTTGAGGAGATGAGCGGCAACAGAGGAATCTACTCCCCCGGACATCCCGAGGACGACTCTTTTTCCCATCATAATCTCCTTGTATCTATAATTTAGTTTTATTTTATTTTATTTTGTTTTTGAATAATGTTTCGATCTGTTTCGATCTGTTT
>LSQX01066144.1_pt1 | contig 17963 bp, 9 predicted proteins | sample 654561 | NCBI WGS metagenome assembly LSQX01 (sample SAMN04489861, study PRJNA283612) | anaerobic digester metagenome | isolation source: 4 biogas reactors fed with cattle manure at either 37C or 55C with and... | place: Denmark: Kongens Lyngby | collected 2014
CAATAATACGCAGCGGATGTATCGTACAGGAGACTTGGCACGATGGTTGCCCGATGGCAATATTGAGTTTATAGGCAGGATGGATAACCAGGTTAAGGTAAGGGGATATCGAATAGAACTGGGCGAAATAGAAACCAGATTGGTAAAATACGATACTATCCAGGAAGCGGTCGTGATGGTGGGGGACGGGAAAAATGGGGTTCCGTACCTTTGTGCTTACATCGTATGCGACCAGCCCGTTGATGCGGCCGATATAAGGGCGTATTTAGCCAAATACCTTCCAAATTACATGATTCCTTCGTTCTTTATTCAGATCGATACAATACCTTTAACACCGAACGGCAAGACAGACAGAAAAGCCCTTCCAGAGCCTTCGTGGGATAACAATGCAACAGAGGAATATGTGCAGCCCAGGACCGCACTCGAGCGGGAGCTTGTACAGATCTGGTCAGAGGTCTTGGGGGTTGACAGGATAGGTATCAAGCACAATTTCTTTCATCTGGGAGGCCACTCCATCTATATGATGCAGGTAATTGCAAAAATTGCAAATCGCCTTGGCATCGATGTGAGTATCGCTGAATTTTTCAGCCATAGCACAATAGAAGAGCTGGCATCATTGATTTCAGACACAAAGGCAGAACGGGCGGGGAATGCGGTATATCCATACAGAGAACCCGAGCCGGAAAGAATCCATGAACCGTTTCCCCTCACCGATATACAAATGGCTTACCTTATGGGACGTGATGAAAAATTCGAAATGGGTGGTATCTCTACCCATATGTATATGGAAGTGGAGACAGAGCTTGACATGAACAGGTTCAATCGGGCGATCAACAAGCTGATAGAGCGTCACCCAATGCTGCGCGCCATTGTATTGCCTACTGGTCAGCAACAGATTCTGGAAAGTGTGCCCGAGTACAAGATACAGGTTCAAAGCCTTGTGGGCATGAATGTGGAGGAAAGACAAACACGCCTGGAACAGGATAGACAAAGGATGTCCCATCATATATTCAGGACCGATCAATGGCCTCTGTTTGAGATCAAGGCATATCAGGTTGAGAATAACAAGACCCGTCTTCATATTGGATTGGATATGCTTATTGCCGATGCTGGCAGCATGCAAATTATTCCGGGCGAAATTCTGCAGTATTATCAAGAAATGGATGCAAAGCTTCCGGAATTAAAGTTTACGTTCAGAGATTATATGATGGCATACACAGCGTTTAAGACGTCACAAAAGTACCTGAAGGATAAGGAATACTGGATGTCTAAGATAGAGGACTTTCCGAACGCACCCGCGCTTCCCATGAAAACCGATCCTGCAAGGGTTACAAAGCCACATTTTAATCGGTTAAGAAAGACTGTGGACCGGCAGAAATGGGAGCGTCTTAAGAAAAAAGCACGGGAGTATAAAATTACCCCGTCAGCCCTCTTATGTGCGGCTTATGCTCAGGTGCTCAGCTTTTGGAGCAATCAGCAGAGACTTGCGTTAAACCTTACCGTGTTCAGCCGTTATCCGTTTCATGAGGATGTGGGAGCAATTATTGGTGACTTTACTTCCGTTCTGCTGCTGGACCTTGCTATAGAGACCAGTACGTTCTCCTGGCAGAGCGCTGCTGATGTTCAGACAAAATTTATGGATGCCTTGGAGCACAGGCATTATGATGGTGTCCAACTCATAAGGGAACTGTCCAGACGCAGGGGGTTTGGCAACAGGGCTGTAATGCCCGTGGTGTTTACAAGCATGCTGGTGGAAAGCAAGCAGGTGGATGAACAGACACTGGGACAGCTTAAAACGGCAGTAATCCAAACCTCCCAGGTTTATATCGACCACCAGGCTTCCGAAGATAACAGCGGGCTTGTACTCGTTTTTGACTATGTACAGGAGCTTTTTGATGAAAGCATGATCCGCACCATGTTTGAGCAATACATTTGGCTGCTTGATAGTCTTCTGGAAGGCTCCGATGCCATAATCGGTGTAAGTGAAGAAGACCGCCGGGTTATTGAACAGTATAATGATACCGCAGAGGACATTCCTGCAAGCACCCTTACAGCATTGTTCAAAGAACAGGTCCGAAGAGTTCCCGAGCACGTTGCTGTTATTTGTAAAGACCACAGCATCACCTACAGAGAGCTTGACGAAAGGTCGGCCAGGGTTGCAAGCTACCTGAAGGCCCGTAAGGCAGGCAAAAATGAAGCAGTTGCGGTACTGGCGAAGCGTAGCATAGAAACCATTGTAAATATAATGGGTATACTCAAGGCAGGAGCTGCTTACGTACCGATTGATCCTGAGTATCCTGAGGATAGAAGAAAAGCCATCATTGAAAACAGCGGATGCCGGTTTGTGCTTGATGGTGAAATTCAACCCGTCAACATCCCACAACAGAATGACACAAACCATAAAGGAATGATGAACCATCCCGAAGACACAGCTTATGTCATATACACTTCGGGAAGCACAGGCCGGCCCAAAGGAGTTGTAATATCGCATCGGGCTGTATCCAACACCATCATTGACATCAACCGCAAGTTCAACGTAAATGAGAAAGACCGGATCATTGCGCTGTCTTCCATGTGCTTTGACCTGTCGGTATATGATATCTTTGGTGCATTATCCTCCGGTGCGGCCATGGTGATGGTTGAAGACCGCAGGGATATATTCGAAATTATGAACACGATACAGGACCATCAGATCACTATATGGAATTCGGTACCGGCTATCATGGATATGGTGGTGGAGAATGCTGACAAAAGCTTTATAAACTCAAGCTTAAGGCTCGTAATGCTCAGCGGAGACTGGATTCCCATCGGTTTGCCTGATAAGGTGCGGCTGCATTTTACGGATGCATCGGTAATAAGCCTGGGAGGGGCCACCGAGGCTTCCATATGGTCAATCTATTATCCCATAGACGAAATAAAAGAGGGGTGGAAGAGCATACCCTATGGCATGCCGCTGGCAAACCAAAGGTTCTATGTATTAAACTATGAAATGCAATTGTGCCCCATTGGTGTTACAGGAGAACTATTTATTGGAGGAACTGGTGTTGCAGAGGGGTACATGAATGATGAGGAAAAAACGAAGGCCACCTTTGTAACCCATCCTCAGTTCGGAAGGCTTTACAGGACGGGAGATTACGGGGCACTAAGAATAGATTCGGAACGGCAACAGGTGTATATCGAGTTTCAGGGCAGAAAAGATCATCAAATAAAAATAAGAGGACACAGGATAGAGTTGGGTGAGATAGAGACCTGCCTGTTAAAGCATGACTTCATAAGCAATGCTGTAGTTGCAGATAAAATCGATGCCAGAGGTAAACAGGTTTTATGTGCGTACTATATTGCGGACGAGGAGTTGACGGCAGAGGAGTTGAAAACATTCCTGGCACGGCACCTTCCCGAATATATGATACCGTCCTTCTACATAGAGATGGATGAAATGCCCCTTACACCCAATGGCAAGATCGACAGAAAGAAGCTTCCTGTACCTGAGCTTTGTAACATGAATACTTATGAGCCTCCAACCAATCCGGTGGAGGAAAAGCTGTGTCGCATATGGGAAGAAATATTGAAAGTGGAAAGGGCAGGCATCAATGACAGCTTCTTTGACCTCGGAGGCAATTCATTAACAGCTGTTCAGCTGATCACAAAGGTGAGAAAAGATTTCAATATCAATATCCCGCTAAGAGAAGTTCTCGGATTGTCCAACATCAAAGAAATCGCAAAATACATGATAGAGCAAAGGAATCCAGGTGAATATAAACATGATGATAACCTGATTCTGCTAAAGAAGGGCTTAACAACCGATAAACACTTATTCATAGTTCATGCTGGAAGCGGGGAAGCAGAGGGATATATGGGACTTTGTGACAAACTCGGCGGTGGCTTCAACTGCTGGGGCATCCGGGCAGACAGGCTCCGAAACTACACACCCGAGAACCTTACCATAGAAGATATCGCCAGTAAATACATTGAAAAGGTGAAAACCATTCAGCCCAAGGGCCCCTATCACATCGCGGGGTGGTGTGTTGGCGGAACCACAGCCTTTGAGATGGTCAGGCAATTCGAGCAATCGGGTGAGCAGGTTAAATTCTTTGCACTGATTAATTCTTATGCGCCCCAAAAGGGGTTCTATGAATACATGGAGGCGTTTTCAACCGAAACAGAAAAAGCACTGGTGGAACAGTTTTTAAAGGATAATGATATGAATGGCAAAATACAGATGCAGGGCTTGACCGATATCGATACAATATGGCCTTTCCTGATAACGTATGCACATGATCACCATCTGGAGCAAGATATATTAAGTATGGCCAGAGAAAAAATCCCACAAAACATCGCTTCTATTATCCCTGACTACAATCATATCAATCTTGAAGGGCTGGTGTATTACATGAATGTCATCAGGATATATGCTGCTGCCAGAGCGAAATATATCCCTTCCGGTAAAGTAAATACAAGGATACATTTTTTCGAAGCAAAAAAGTCCAGAATATCCAATAAAGAGAACTGGAAGATGTACTGTAATGAAGACATAGATTATGATGAGGTAAACGGGACGCACTTTTCTATTTTTGATCCCGAGAATGTTCAGGAGCTGGCGAAAAAAATAGGCAACAAGCTGGAATGATGCTGCGGTCTGCGTACCATTCAGCAGAGCTGGAGGTATACAGGCAGCAAAGGCAGGGAGTTTATTTTGCCGATAGGCGATAAGGAGTTGATTTGTATGTTTCATGAACCGCCGACGCTGGAGGTTTGTATCAACCGGGTTGCCGTGAAGACCTTTGCAAGAAGGTACTATAAAGACTTGGTCAATGCGGTGAACCTGAAGGGGAATGAAAGAGTTCTTGATTTTGGATCGGGTGCGGGAGGCCCGGCCGTATTTATTGCAAAACAATTGGAAAAGGCAGGCGGGTGGTTAACCTGTGTTGATGTGTCCCACAAATGGATTCGCTGTGCAAAAAGAAATCTGCAAGCCTATAGGAATGTGGACTTTAAACTGGGTTATATTGGGGATGTTGATATTCAGGAGAACTCTTATGATATGATCAATATTCATTTTGTTATGCATGAAATTCCAGTAGAATCAAGAAGCGAAACAGCAGCGGTCTTATATAAAAAGCTTAAAAAAGGAGGACTCGTTTTTATGCGGGAACCCGTATATGATGACAATGCGATAAAGGAGCTGGTGGCATTATTTGAAAAGCAGGGCATGAAGAAAAAGTACATCAAAGAGATAACCGTTCCTGTATCTGGAGAATCCTTCGAGGTATGCCTGGAGAAATAACCATACACACATTCGTAACGCTTCGACAGACAAAAGGATAGAAAAAGATGGACGCAAATTTATTAAAAGCTTATCAGTTATTCAATAACATCAATAATACTGATTTTTCTATGGGGGAAAAAGGCATCGGATAAAAGAATAAAGAGCCAGTCACGCATTATTCTTATTGCAAAAAACCTTGGCATGCAGGTATTGGCTGAAGGCGTAGAAACAAAGGAACAGTATACGTATTTAAAAGCCAAGAATTGTGATGAAATCCAGGGTTATTACTTCTATAAACCGATGCCGATGGATGAAATCGAAACGATCATGTCTGAAGCTTCCTCCTGATTTACTCGTCCCCTGGCTTACCTGAAAGGGTCGCATCCTTCTCCAGTTTCTTTTTTTTCCTTTTTTCCTTACCCTGCAATTTTTTTATCAATTTTTTATACATTGTTGTGTTGATATCATCCATATATGAGATTAACAAACCACAGAAAAAACTCTGCTCTGATTGTGTAACCCATATTACGGAACACTCAGCTGTTATAAAGCAACCTCCCGGACATTTCATGCTGATTTCAATCACATCATCTTTAGCAAGCTGGTCTCTTGTCATAATACACAGCCCGCTTAAGCTGACATTGATCACTAAAGTATATTTTTCACCCATATCCTCCTTTCTATGAAATGTTGCACTACAGGAGACTTCATATCGTTTATGGTTCCTTGAGTTTACATACTCTTGGGCTTTCAGAATTTTCAGTACGATACTGTTTGAAACCAATTTGATATTATATACCAGGGCGTCCATAACGATTATGCTTTCATTGTTAATCATTCTGCATTCCAGATTATCACCAATCATCAGCGCATTCGAAACATACCTCTCAATTTGGCTCACCTCCAGGTACTCATTGTGAACATTCAGAACAACTGTTTGAGCCCAGTTCTGCTCGTTTTTCATTTTGGTTTCAATGATCGAATATAAATCCAGCTTTTTAGCCACTTGAAAATCCTTAGACATACTTTCACCTCACGTATCAGTATACAAGCTTGTTGTTTTCAATTCGTGCACGAATTCTCTTCTTTTCTGATAAAAAGGTATATGAGAACGGCCCCACTTTAATGGTTGTGTCAGCGTATGCTGTTTGGATGTGGATATACCCATCACTCGGAACCACAAGTAAAATCTTCGACCCCCTTTCAGAACCGGCAATGTTGATTTCAATACCTTTTTCGGCTTTTATTTGCCCACCCCTGACATAACCATTTACAAAAACCTTGCTGTTACTATAGAGTGATGAGTTGATACAACCCTTCCCTAAAACAGTTATATTGCCAAGCGCTGCAACTTCACAATTCGTTATGGAGCTTAATTCGATGTCTCCTCTGATCGGTGCACTTTTATGTCTCGATAAAATGATTTTCAACTCGGCGTTTAACTGACACAGACACTCTATATCAGGGATATTGGAATAATTCCCCATAAGCGACCCCGTTTTTTTGATCAGCGAGAGAATCATTTCGTCCTGTATATCGTAGTTGTCTGTTTTAAAGGCATATAATGTTTCGTATATCTGTGACGGTAAATCTTTGTTCTTTGAATTTAACAGTTTCTGCAATACATCATTGAAATCCTCCGAGTTCATATTATGAACAGGAAGCTGATTCAGATTATTGATGAGCTTATCAATTTCTTCAGTTAAATTTTCAATTAAGGGTGCGGGATCCTTTGCAGTGATATCATTCAATGAAGCATTAATTTTACTTGATATCGCTGCTCCTTTGATCATAATACTGTTCCCGGCATAAATGCTGGAAAAAATTACATTCCCCCTGACCAGAACATTTTGTCTTGCAGCGACTTCCATGGACTCATATACATTCGTTTTAACTTCAATATCACCTTTAAACCGGACATTCCCTGTTTTCATGCTTACTTCATCCACGAAAATACAGTCATAAATCTGAAAGAGAATGCAATTGCCCTTTTCCTCGCGGAACGGGCGCCCTGTTTTCGTGGCTTTAATCGTTCCGGACTGTTCATCATACCGGATTGAAAAAGTCGGAGCAATGTTGAGCTCTTTCCCTGGACGGGGATGCAGAATGTCACCTGTAACAGTTATGCCATTAACTCCCGGGTTGCCTTTGTGAAGCTTCGCGATTGTCTGTCCTGCAGAAACGGTTTCATATTTTCGGATATTCTTATAGTCGATCCTTTCCATGGTGTTTTCATCCGGTATAATAAACTCAGAACCGCTAACGTTAAAAAAGTATTCAATGCGGTCGTCTGTAGCATCTTCAGGCAGTAAACCCTCGGCTATCAAAAAACGTCCGGGTTCATTCTTTTCACATATCTCTTTCAGTGTATCCATCAGGATACCATAGCAGATGTTCGCTTCGGACAGGAAATCAAGAATCTGTTGAGGATCGGTACTCCTCTTTTCAAGAATGATTTGTGTGGTTTTTATGTCAAGTTTATTTGCAGGTTGACTGTCGATTACAGAATGGACAACGCGCATAGCAGGAGAAAAGATGAGGTAAGATTTCATTTTATCTTCTGCTACATCCACATCCATATGCAACTTCTTTTCGATGATAACAGGCTTCAGTTCAATAACATCATCTTCATTGACTGACCTAAGATGATTGAAAATTCTACCGTTTACATACAGCTCTATTCCTTCACATGGGTTAATAACCGGCGGTATTCCATCCTTTTGTTCATTTTTAACGAATACCTGCCCATTCTGTATCCATACCAGTCCATCATTTTCACGATGCTTAATCTTCTTGTCCCTACTATTCGTTGTCATATATCTCATCCCTATATTCATTCGTTTTGCTCATCGATCCTTTGTATGTCAACATGAGCTCAGTCAGGACTGCTCCCGATTCTTCAATTATTGATATAATTATAGTCTCTTCCAGCGCTTCAACTTCGCATTTTCCTTGCTGGTTTTATTTCCCAGACATGTTCAGCATACCACGCCTCAGGCATCGGCACTCCTTCCTGGGAGTTTCCGGCGTAGTTTTACTTTATTTATACCCATATACCATAGCAGTGAAAAACATATTTGTCGAACGGAGTCGATGGCAACAACTTACTTAGTTTCAGTATTGCTCATACACATAGGGCAGAATTACCCATGTAATATCATCGGCAGCAATAGTTTTTGTGTGAATTTCAGGTTTTAGCCCTTGATATAGATGATGTGCCTTGTTGCAAGGATTTTTATGGCAATCCTGGCATCTATCAACTTCATTTTCAGCCGCAGACCATTAAGTCATGGCTTAAGTTTCTTCATAAATTTCGTCGGTGACGACAGAGTGTATTTTTTGAAAACACTGCAAAAATGCTTGTAATCTGTGAAACCGGTCAAATCGGATATTTCACATATCCTGTATTTGCCTGTATTCATCAGTTGTATAGCTTTTTGCACCCGATAACCGTTCAAATAATCCAAGAATGTATGCCGGACCGCATCCTTGAATTTGCGGCTCAGATAGCTGGCACTGACGCCCAACTCGTCGGAGATGGTTTCAATGCTTATTCTTTCCTGCCAGCTTTCCCGGATCCTTTCAAGGGTTTTAGCAACATAGAAATTGTCGGTTTGTTCTAGTTGTACATTGATGTCATAGCTGTTATTTACGGCAGCCTTGTTGTTTTCCAGCATCAGTGCCATTTCCCTGTCCTTTTTGATGTCCCCGTGTACGTTTTGCATCAACTCCCGAATCCTGTCTTCATCCACAGGCTTCAAGAGGTAGGCGTATGCCCGAAGGTCAATCGCCTTTTTCGCGTACTCGAATTCAGTATAGCTTGTGAGGATGATGGTTTTAAAAACCGTATGCTCCAATGCTTTATCCACCATCTCCAAACCATTCATTACAGGCATTTTAATGTCGGTGATCACAACATCGGGCAGGACGGTGAGGATCTTTTCAAGGCCGTCCTGTCCGTTTTCGGCATCCGCGCAAACAACACAGCCCATACTCAACCAGTCGATGGTATGTACAAGGCCCTTGCGGATAAAGCTTTCATCTTCTACAATTACTATTTTCAGCATATGACTCTCCTCTGCTGAGGGGTTCTGCATGCAGAAAACTCTGGTGTGACAGTGCGCCCGCCCGTATTGTTTAATGTACGCTTTGGTGAAACGTCAAAACATGATCTGAGGCAGCGGTGTGGTACCTTTTGGGAAAACACTGTTAGCCCGAGTATTTCACCGGCAAAGTTACCGTTAAGATTGTTCCAACCCCTTCCTTACTCTCAATATTCACACCATATTCGTCTCCATACCGTAACTGCACCCTCCGATGGATGTTGAACAACCCTGAATGGTTCGTTTTATTTGTAGAATTCCGCAATAGATCCCGAATTGCGTTGAGGTTTTTTGGATCCATACCAGCACCGTCATCCTCACAGGTTAAAATCAGCTTATCCTGTTCAATACGTGCTGCGATGATAACCGTCAGGCAGGTTCTATCCGTAAAACCATGCTTGATGGAATTCTCGATCAGGGGTTGAAGGATCAATTTTGGGATGATACATGCATCCAATTGTTCCGGAATATCGATTTCATACCGGAAGGTTTGACCAAACCTATACTTCAGTATACTGAAATAGTTTTCGGTATAGTCCATATCTTCTTTCAGGGAAACTTCTTCTCCAATATTGCCGATGCTGTAATGCAAAAGAGTGGATAGATTAAAAACCATCCGCTCAGCCGATTTGGGGTCCATCTTGCACATAAAACGGATGTTCTCCAGCGTGTTGTATAAAAAATGTGGATTGAACTGGGAGGTCAGCTGTCTGCGCTGTGCTGTTGCCACTAGGCTGGCCATCTCGCGGTTTGTCTCGATTTGCTTTTTCAAGCTGTCCAGCATCAGGTTCCAGGATTCACTGACTGCTGCAAATTCATCATTTCCGGAAACATATACATAGGTATTCAAATCTCCTGCACGGATCCGTTCAAAAGCATCAAGGATGATATAAAGGTCTCTGGTTTTTCGGGCCGCGATTTTCTTTGAGCTGAACAGAACAATGAGTATTAAAAGCGTAAAAACAAAAAGCAGAATGAAAAGGATATAACGGAAGATTGCAACCTGGCCTTCAAGGGCAGAAATGGAGTGTATGATAAGCCGGCCGTCAAAGATAGGTGTTGAAGTGACATACACTTTCCCGTTGCTGCTATTGATATAGGTATAGGGGGGTGTGGCGTTCAAATCGAATCGGTTCATAGTGTTCAGAAACTGATAATTATTTGTGACATACACCCATCCGTAGGTATCGGTGATTACAGTGTTGGAGGACAGGGCAGCAATGCTTGTCTGAAATTGCAGATTATCCATCACGAAAAGCACATAACCGTGGATCTCATTGTCTGTTGCGACAGACTTTCCTATCACGAGCCGGTAATCATTTTCGTCTTCAGAATTGTCAAGCTTAAGTGCCACATCCTCTGGGTTTTGATTCATCATTCTGAAGATGCCCCAGTTTTTATAATTCACGCCATCCATAAATTCAGGTAATTTTTTCGTAGCTGAAATGACGGGGGCTAGATCTTGATCCAACACATACAGTGAAGCCCTTCTGTCAAGCAAATTTGCAAGGCTGTAAATGCCTTCAAAGATTTTTGCCCGGGTTTCAGCATCCATCTGCCCGATGAAGATATCCTGCTGGTCTGCAAGCTCTTCTGCCAACTGCATATAGGAAGAAATTGTAGTTTCTACATCGTTAACCATAACGGAATTGTCGTCACGGTTCGTTTTCTCGGTCTGGTATGTAAGGGTACCGCGGATAATGCCAAGGCAGACCAGTGTCAGCAGAGCGACTGGTACGACAGCATGCATCAGAAGAATTCGACGGATATCCTCTTTGAAATAATTATGCCTGCTTCTTTTCACGCGATTTGTTTCCCTTTTCTATATACTTATATCTTTTTTACCAGATAATCGGAAGAATATCAATAGCGAGACGATCGTCGTCAAGGTTAGCATGGCAGCCAAAGCCGCTGCGGTGCCATAGCTTGCCCGGATTACCTCGGTGTAAATGGAGACCGACATGGTTCTGGTTTTTCCGGTGTAAAGGATAACCGATGCGCTCAATTCATTAATGATGGTGATCCAGCTTAAAATCGCTCCCGATAAAACACCGGGCATCATCAGGCGTGAAGTAACCTTAAAGAATGCTTTCGGCGGGGTGTCCCCCAAGCTGATCGCTGCCTCTTCCAGACTGGGACTGATCTGATATAAAATCGCCGAGCTTGATCGAAGGGTATAGGGCAAGCGACGGATTACAAAGGCAATGATGATAATCGCAGCCGTGCCGCTTAACAGAAAAGGTTTTTTGTTAAACGCGAGCAACAGTGTAATTCCCAGTACCGACCCGGGGATTATGTATGGAAACATGGTCAGTGAATCGATAGCATTCGTCAGCCACGTTTTTTTCCGTATGGTGATGTATGCGATAAATATCGCGATAAGAACGATGATCGCAATGGCTGTCAACCCAAACAGATAGGTGTTCACGATGTTCCTGCCAAGGTTTGAGAATATTTTCCTGTAACTCTCCAGAGAAAATCCAGTTGTAAAAATAGCTCCCTTCGTGGCCTTGAAAGAGGTGAATATAACGGTGATCTGCGGGATGATTGCCAAAAACGTGACAAAATATATCACAAGATGAAGGGCAACATTTTTCGCACCCTGAAGTTTTTTCGGACGGATCGGATGCAGTGAACTCATGGTATAAGATCGTTTGTTGACAATACTTTTTTGCCCCCAGAACATCAGCCCGGTAATGATGACCATGATAACCGCCAAAGCAGCGGCAAAGTTTGCCTGACCACCAGTTTCACTGATAAATTCGCTGTAGATCAAAACCGGCATGACGGTGTACCCTTCTCCGATGAGCATTGGCGTGCCAAAGTCAGCCAGTGCATTCATGAATACCAGCAGCGCTCCAGCCAGAATTGTCGGTGTGATTAGGGGGAAGATCACAGTGAATACTTTTTTGTAACCACTGCAGCCCAAGCTTTCTGCTGCTTCAAACAGAGAGGAATCCACCTTTTGCAATGCGCCTTTAGTATAGAGGTAGATGAATGGATACAGCTTTAGGGTTAACACCAGCAAAATTCCGCCAAAACCGTAGATTGAAGGGGTCTTAATGTGGAAAAGGTTCTCCGCCAATGCGGTAAGAATTCCACTGCGTCCGCACAGCAGGATCCATGAGTATGCACCAATAAACGGAGGAGAAAGCATGGAGATGATGATCAGGGTATTGATCAGCCCCGTCCCCTTTGTTTTATAGACGGTTGTCAGGTATGCCAGAGGTGCACCCACCGCAACGGACAGCAGGGTTGTACAGGTTGTTACCAGGAAGCTGTGCCACAGTGCCCGGGTATAATACTTTTTTGTAAAAAATCGTATAAAATTATTCAGTGTAAACTGCTGCGTATTCGGATCACGGAAACCTCCCGCAAAAAGAGAGAACAACGGATACGCAAGAAAAAAAGCAAACAAAATGAAGATGGCTATTGTTACAACAGACCAGAAATCCAGCTTAAGACGGGTTTTCCTACCCATTGGCATTCACATCCTTAATCATACTGAGTTGATCTTTTTCAGAAAAAATATTGATCTTCGTAATATTTGGCTTCAAAAACACAGTGTCACCTATCGCAAGCAGATGTGTAACCTGCCCTGAATCTTGGGAGTACTCGACTACATTGGTGTTGCCGTATAAGTTTTCACACACTCTTACCTGATAAATAATGTATTTGCCTAGAAAAACACGGCTTGTAACCGTTCCGCGGATCCCTTCATCGTGCAGGGAGAATTCCTCCGGCCGTATGGAGACAATTACCCGGCCGCTTTTTTCAACGTCCTTACAAAGGTTTGCAACAGGGATGGAATATCCTCCTGCGAACCGTACACAGGGCAAATCGTCGGTATCACTAAGGCTAGCATAAATAAGGTTCGAGTGTCCTATGAATGTAGAAACGAATAGGTTTGCAGGCCGGGTGTAAATGTGCTCCGGCGCACCGGTTTGCTGAATCACACCATCACGCATCACAGCGATTCTGTCGGAAATGGCCAGGGCTTCCTCCTGGTCATGCGTGACATAAACCGTCGTAATCCCTACCTGCTTCTGAATTTCGCGAATTGCGCTGCGCATTTCTACACGTAGTTTTGCATCCAGGTTTGAAAGCGGTTCGTCCATTAAAAGAACATTGGGATGAATGACAATGGCTCTGGCCAAAGCAACTCTCTGCTGTTGGCCACCCGATAATTTCTCAGGAAACCTATCCTGATAATCCTGAATTTTAACGATGTCAAGAATCTGATCAACCCGTTCCTTTATTTCGGCGGGCTTCATTTTTCGCATTTTCAGGCCGTATTCAACATTCTGCCGCACGGTCATGTGTGGGAAGATGGCATAGTTCTGAAAGACCATTCCAATGTTTCTTTTATGGGCAGGAATGCTATTGATAATACTATCATCAAAACGGATATTGCCTGATTCAATGGTGTTGAACCCGGCGATCATCCGCAACAGGGTGGTTTTACCACAGCCCGAAGGCCCGAGCAGCGTAAAGAATTCTCCATTTTCGATTTCCAGGGATAAATCTGGAATGATGGTCATATTCCCAAATCTTTTTACCACATGGTCTATGCTGATGGAATTGCTCATAACTTAATTCTCCTCTACCGTGTTCCAATAAACAAACCCACAGCTATTTGTGGGTTTGCTTATGGATAAGTCAGTTTGGTGAAGCTCATATGCCAGTAAAAATTTCAAGAAACCTATCTATCCATTCCTGTTTCTTTTCAACAACTACCGCTTCTTCATCAAAGATGATGTTCATATCTTCTTTTGCAGTCATATAGTCCGGCGCTGGCACATCCTTCCGTACTGAACGTCTGTTCAGCTGTTGTACGATAATGGTCTGAGCTTCCTTCGAGGTCACGAAATCGATAAACCCTTTTGCATTTTTCATGTTCTTCGCATTTTTAATGATGTATACACCATCCGGCTTTGAAATGACGCCTTCCTCCATATAGACCAGCTTTACCGGTGCTCCGTCGGCTACATATTTTGCGCCACCCTCTTCAAAGGTAAGCCCCACAACATATTCACCATCTGCTACACCTTTGTATACGGCGGATGAACCACTAAGCAGCTTGCCATCCAGGTTTTCGCAGAATTTCTCAACATACTCCCATCCATCTTCCGGGTTTCCATTTCCCATGGCATACAAAATGTTGATCAAGTGCTCAAAGGAGGAGGATGATTTTGATGGATCGCAGTGTGCAATTTTTCCCTTCAGGGCGGGATTTAGCAAATCCTCATATCCGTTGATCTCAATATCTCCAATCAAATCGGTGTTGACCATCAGAACGCTGGGGATATCGGTGAATCGGGTTAATGGCCCTTCTGTGTTTTTCATGGTATCCTGTACGAATTCTTCATTGGCAGACTGATAGTTTTCAAACAGATCCATTTTTGGTTTCATTGTGGAAAGGGAACCTCCCCAAAAGATATCGCCCAACGGATTTTCCTGTTCGGATTCCACTCTTTTTAACAACTCGCCTGTTCCTGCAGCGATAACTTCAACCTTTACACCGGTCTGGGATTCATATTCGCTGACCAATGGATTGATGAATTCGAGGGGGTGAGGACAATAGATGACCAGTGTGCCGGTGTCTTTTTCTGGGGTATTTTCGGTTTGGCCATTCCCGGCAATATCGACGTTGTTACCCGTGCTGTCTCCGTTTGATGTAGTTAAGCCGCTGCATGCAGTCAGCCCAAATGCAAGACATAATAGCAGACAAATTGAAACCAGCTTTTTCATAATATACCTCCAAATCCTTCATGAACTGATCCTTATCGTAATATAATGAAACGAAATAAGAAACCTGGAAATCTGCAAAAATGTCACAAAAAGTGAACTCTTTTACTGAAGCCGGATGTCAAACTTTCCCTCACCTATTCCCGCTACTACTCATTTTTTAAAAACTACTTGTACCCTCATGAAGTAAATGATAAAATGAACAGAAGAAAATATTTGTAATAACGCACAGGTTGTTTGTATACATAATATTAATGGCTGAAAATTGGTACAACCAATAGCGGAGGATAAGAAAAGGCGAAGTAGTTGTTATACCTTAGTACCCGGGTTCACAGGCGGGATCCGCAGGCCAATCAGGGGGAATAATGAAAAACAGGGTTTTATTACGACGAGGTTCGGAAATTCTGGCTGCAGTGGTAATAATCGTATCCATAATAATATATAGTTTTGCGGCGATATCAGGTATTGCAGATCAAAGCGGCCCCGAAGCAGTTAATGCATCTGCAGGGGATCAAATGGCCATGCAGGCTGCAGAGGGGGAACTGGAAAACTATCCATCAAACGAGATTTCCGATACTACACATCACAACGAAGGCGATCAATCAGACGAAATCGTTGTAATGGCTGAGAAAAAATCCAGCCCTCAAAGTTTAGACAGTATGGGTGCTATGCTGGCAGCAGCAGCTTCCAACGGCTTAGAAAAAGTTAATAATAATGTGATTGAAAATGAACCGGTTACAGAGGATATTACACAAGATGTCAGTGCCGAGACTGCTACAGTGCAAAAGGCAGAGGATATCATCCAGGAACCGGTTTATAAATATGTCCAGATTGATTCGTTGAATGTGCGCAGTGGTCCTGGTTCCGACAATGAAAAGCTGGGAACTTTGGAAAAAGGCAGTCGTGTTCAGGTGCTGCAGCAGGAAGAGGATTGGCTGCAGGTGATTACACCGAACGATGTAAAGGGTTATGTTTTTGCAGAATATACCGCCGATACGATGCCACCTGTTTATAATTATGTTACCGTGGATTTACTGAATGTACGAAGCGGTGCAAGCTCCGATACCGATAAATTGGGCACGCTTCCTAAAGGAACCCGCATACAAGTATTGGAGAAGATGGAGGAATGGATCAGAATAAGCACACCGGACAACGTGAAAGGGTATGTATGGGCTGAGTATGTTTCCGATAAGGCCCCCACGGTTTATAACTATGTAAACATCACGGCGCTGAATGTTCGAAAGGGGCCCAGTTCAGACACCAAAAAGCTGACAACCCTTCAGGCTGGAGAGCGGATTCAGTTTCTCGAAAGCAAAGGCGACTGGTCCAAAATAAAAACCAGCAATAATATTGAGGGATATGTCTATTCAAAATATGTAAGCGCCAAACCTGTTTCCCGATCCGACAGCTCTGGCAGCGTTCAACCCCATAATCCCGACCTTGCATCGCAGGTTTTGGAGTATGCGAAGAAATATGTTGGTGTGAAGTATGTATATGGCGGTGAATCGCCGAAGGGCTTTGATTGCTCCGGGTTTACCCAGTACGTGTTTGCACATTTCAAGATTAAGCTCCCGCGTTCTGCGGCAGAATATTATAGTGTTGGTACAAAGATATCCAGAAGTGATATGAAACCGGGCGACATTCTTTTGTTCGATCGCTGGGATGACTGGACATTAGGACATGTGGGCATCTATATGGGAAATGATAAGTTTATTCATGCTTCTTCCAGTAAGGGCAAGGTCGTAATTGCTTCACTGTCAAAGTACGGCGGGAACATCTTAGGTATCCGTCGGGTATTGAAGTAAGCCGCTTTTTAATAGAGTTTCTTGTTTCTCTGTAAAGGGATCGAACATAATGAAGCAGGCGCTTCTTAAAAACCTCGGGTACTTTGTACCGTCAGGGGTTTTTATCACGTTATGAAATCTTAAGTTATTGCAAGCCTTTGAGGTGTGACAGAAAAAGGAGTGTTCTCGGTGCAAAAATCCCGGAAAAGAAAAATAATGATTATCATATTTATCGATATTCTTCTCGTTGCTATACTAATCAGCTGCGTTAGCAGAAACATAAATAAGGATCCCGATCGAACCCCTCCAATATCACAAAATCCTGTTTCAACTCCTGTTGCAACGGTGAATCCAGAAAGCACGCCTCCACTTCAAGAAGAGCAGGAACCGGAAGCTTCCACAATATCGGTAACACCTGCGCCAGACAACGTGGGTGATATTCCGGATAATTCAGAATTACCGTATTACAAACAGGACAATGCCGAAAGGTATGCCCAATACCAAAAGGATAACCCGGACATGCCCTTCGAGCAGATCGTTGTATATGTAAATATAGGGCTGGACATGGCGTTTTATGAAGGGGTCAGGCAGGTGATGGACACAGACAGGCTGGATGTTTTGGTGAACAAATACAACAAGTTGCCAGATGATTTCAGCCCCGAACTGGTTAAGCTTCCCGAAACCCTGTGCGTATCCGGTGTTGGCGATCAGTATCTCAGAGAAGAGGCCAAGCAGGCTCTTATGAAAATGCATGAGGACGCGAAAAAAGAGGGCTTGGATATTCGTGCATATGGCACCTACAGAAGTATACCTACCCAGCACTACATCTGGAACAATGCCGTTAACAGCGGCCGAACCAAGGAGGATGTGGATAGCCTGAATGCCAGGGGCGGTCATAGTGAGCACCATACCGGGCTGGCTGTAGATGTGATCATGAACAATTACAGCGTTGAAGATACACCCGAGTATCAATGGTATAAGGACAGAGTCCACGAATATGGGTTTATTATCCGTTATCCCGAAGGGAAAGAGCATATCACCGGATACAAGTATGAACCATGG
>LSQX01027376.1_pt1 | contig 17962 bp, 16 predicted proteins | sample 654561 | NCBI WGS metagenome assembly LSQX01 (sample SAMN04489861, study PRJNA283612) | anaerobic digester metagenome | isolation source: 4 biogas reactors fed with cattle manure at either 37C or 55C with and... | place: Denmark: Kongens Lyngby | collected 2014
GAGGGTGTATTATCTAATGAGTTCTTCAGGACTGAGTCGCGGATTACGGAAATGCAGTCTAAAGAATATATGCAGCGTGAACGCCGCGCTTACGTCAAGCTATAAGATTAAATTAATAAATGGAGTGTTTTTCCAATGAGTGCCAAGCCAGAGCAAAGCAAAGTTCAACGAGTTTTAACCGGTGTGACTACCTCGGGTACCCCTCACCTCGGTAACTACGCAGGGGCGATTCGTCCGGCCATTGAGATGAGTAATCAACCCGATGTTGATGCTTTTTTCTTTTTAGCAGATTACCATGCCTTAATTAAGTGTGATGATGCTGATCGTGTCGAGCGTTCACGTTTGGAAATTGCTGCCACTTGGCTGGCTGCCGGTTTAGATACTGAGCGGGTGACTTTTTATCGTCAGTCAGATATTCCAGAAATTCCTGAGCTTTCGTGGATCCTGACTTGTTCTACACCCAAGGGCATCATGAACCGTGCTCACGCGTATAAAGCCAGTGTCGATGCCAATACCGCTGCTGGTGTGGAACCGGATGATGGCGTGACCATGGGCTTGTACTCTTATCCTATTTTGATGGCTGCGGATATTTTAATGTTCAATGCGCACAAGGTGCCGGTCGGTGCGGATCAGATTCAGCACTTGGAAATGGCTCGTGATATTGCTCAGCGCTTTAATTATCACTATGGTAAAGGTCATGAGTACTTTGTTTTACCGGAAGCTCAGGTAGATGAGGAAGTGGCTACTTTGCCAGGACTAGACGGCCGCAAAATGTCCAAAAGCTATAACAACACTATCCCTCTTTTTGAGGGGACAGCCAAGGACTTGCAGCAAGCGATTGCACAAATCAAAACGGATTCTAAGTTACCTGGTGAAACTAAAAACCCGGATGATTCAAATCTTTTTGCAATTTACCGAGCCTTTGTTGAACCGTCAAAAGCGGAGGCCTTTGCTCAAGAGTTGCGTGATGGCTTAGCTTGGGGTGAAGCTAAGAAAATGCTTGGTGATGAGTTGGAAACGATTATTGCCCCAATGCGTGAACGTTATACAGAACTAATGGCTAGACCTGAATTAATTGAAGATATTTTATTAGCAGGCGCAGAGAAAGCTCGTAAAATCTCTCAACCATTTATTCAGGAAATTCGTCAAGCGGTGGGCTTAAGACGTTTTCATGCAATTGCTAATGATTCATCGGCTAAGGCGCATGAAAAGGCTACTAAAAAGTCCAATAAAACACCGCGCTTTGTCAGTTTTAAAGATGAAACCGGGCAATTTATGTTCCGTCTAATTAGTACAGAGGGTGAGGAGTTGTTGCGTTCAGTGTCTTTCCCTAATCCAAAAATTGCCGGTCAAGAGATTAAGGCGCTGCAAAGTGAACCTAGCGCTATTGAGTTTGAGTTGGTAGGTGAGTTTTATCAATTATCACTTAATGGTCAATTAGTGGCCCTAGCGGTAGATGAGGCCGGGGTAGGGGCTGAAACTTGGAAGGCTAAGTTGTTAAACCAGCTCGCATTATTCAGCGAAGCATAGAGAATCATTGCAGGATATAGGGTAGGATGAGCAAAAAAAATACTGAATTAACCGCTCAGGAAACATGGGTAGCGTTTAAAGAAATGCTACCTATTTCTGTCTTTGTGGCAATTTTCGGCCTGGCTTTTGGACTCGCCTCAATACAGATCGGACTGGATGGTTTTCATACGGTATTGATGAGTGCTTTAGTCTTTGGCGGTGCTGCACAATTTGCTACCCTGGAGTTGTGGGGCCAGTCTGTTTCTGTGGTGCCGCTAGTGGTGACGGTATTTTTTATTAATGCCCGTCATATCTTAATGGGTGCTTCTCTCTATCCTTGGCTCAAAGATATTCCGGCATTTAAGCGTTATAGCTATATGCTGGTCATTTCTGATGCCAATTGGGCCAAGGCCTTGCCTAAATATCAACAAGGCAAATCGGGCTTAGCTGATATTGTCGGTGGTGGTCTGGCCTTGTGGTCAATGTGGATTGTTGGCACTTGGTTAGGTATTTACTTTGGCTATTTAATAGAAAACCCACGCGTTTTTGGCTTGGACATGGTGATGGCTTGTTTTTTACTAACCATGGTCATGGGCGGTCAAAAGAATTTGCGTATTGTGGTGATTTGGATTGTTGCTGCGGTAGTCGCTATTTTAGCCTATTGGTATTTACCGGAAAATATGCATGTGGTGGTCGGTGCACTTGCTGGTGGTTTAGTTGGCGTGCTTTGGAAGGATGGTGTTAAGTCATGAGCTGGGAAATAAGTATGACACACGCACTGCTGATTATTGTAATAATGGCGGTAGTTACTCTGGTAACTCGCTGGGGTGGCGTTTTTATCATGTCATTTGTACCAATTAGCGATGGCGTGCGACGCTTTATTGGCGCCATGTCCGGCTCAGTATTAGTGGCGATCTTGGCGCCGGTTGCGGTAGAGGGTGACCTTGGTGCAAGATTGGCACTGCTGACTACCTTAGTGCTAATTTTGGTGGTGAAAAGACCGCTAGTCGCCATTACCTCGGGATTTGTCATGGCTGCGCTGGTGCGGTATTTTGTTGCTTAGTTTTAAGTTGGGGTTGAGGTCTAGCTCTAACCCAAGGTCAGGGCGCTAAATTTAGACCTCAATTCCTTTTTCTTCCAAGATCTTTTGGATAGCTTCGGCGGCTTTTTGTGAGGCTTCGAGATTATCGCCATCAATGTATTGTGGTGGTATTTTTTGTTTCTTAAGATAAGCTACTACAGCTTCATAATGAGCATCTTTGCTCTCTTGCATAGAAGTGTTGCGTTTTGCAAGAATACCATTGATTTCTGCCACCGCTAACATGGCAAGATTGGGCAGTTGATTCGTAGATGCTAATAGCAAAGACTCCCGGTTGCGCAGACCCTTATTGTATTTAATCCAGTGATTGGCGATAGTGGCGTAGGCGATACCATAGTCTCCATTAACCTTTTTAAATACCTCGCTAATGTTTTTAGCGACGATTTTGGCGTCGTTTTTAGATAAGAAGCTGAATATTCCCATAAGGTACTTTGTATTATTAAATTGATATCAAATCATAACCTAAACTTTAGTTCAAGCGCTAATTAAAGTGACTTAGAATAACAGGTATAAAGCCGTATAGCTCTCAGCAGTTTTACTAGGTACAATTTGAGTTTTTAAGTCTGACTAAAAACAAAACGAGACCTTTGATGCTTAAAGATATTTCCCTCTCAGCAGTTGTCGCCGGTTTATTGGCCGTGATTATTGCTTACTCCGGTCCCTTGATTATTGTCTTTCAAGTCGCTACCTTGGCAGGAGTTTCTACTGACATGATGATGAGTTGGGTTTGGGGTATCTCGTTTGGCGTGGGTATTAGTGGAATTATTCTAAGCTATCTTTCCAAAATGCCCATCATGACCGGTTGGTCAGTGCCGGGTACGGTATTGTTGCTCTCACTTTTCCCGACCCTTTCTGTGGCCGAAATGGTCGGTGCCCATATGGTGGCCGGACTGATAATTGTCTTAATCGGTGTCTCTGGAAGCTTCGATAAGTTAATGAGCTGGATACCCCAAGGTGTTGCCGGTGGTATGTTGGCAGGTTTGTTGTTCCAGTTCGGTGCAGCGGCCTTTAATACCATTGGTAGTTCGCCATTGTTGTTAGTGGTGATGCTGACAGTCTATTTGCTAGGTAAACGTTATTTTTCTCGTTATAGCATTGTGGCGGTTTTTGTTACTGGTTTGTTGTTTGTTATTGTGACGGGGCAATTGCATACTGATGCGTTTAATTTGCAGTGGGTGACACCCAAGCTGATTGTGCCGGAATTTAGTATTTTTAGTTTATTGAGTTTAAGCTTGCCTTTGGTTTTGGTGAGTTTAAGTGGTCAATACTTACCCGGCATGGCAATTTTGCGGGTGGATGGTTATCGTAATGTGAAGTCTAGGCCTATTATGGTTGTGACTGGTGGTACTTCTATTCTGAATGCTTTAACCGGTGCACCTAGCGTAGTTTTAGGAGCTATTAGTGCGGCCATTGCGACCGGTACAGATAGTCATCCTAATCCAGATAAGCGTTATATCGCCGGTATCAGTAACGGTGTGTTCTATATCATTGGCGCTTTTTGTACCAGTGCGATCGTCACGTTATTTGCGGTATTCCCTGCCGAGTTGGTAGCTATTCTGGCAGGTTTGGCGTTGATGAACTCGATCAATGCCAATATCGTGTTGGCGGTTGAGGATAAAGAAAATCGTGAAGCAGCCTTGTTGACGTTTATTGCGACTGCTTCGGGCATGAGCTTTTTGGGATTGGCATCGGCTTTTTGGGGAATTGTTATTGGCATGGCAGCGGCCTTGCTCTTTAACCCTAAATTACGGGCAGGGATTAAACCTTTGTTGTTCAAACGTTAGGGCGTTATAATTCTCCACATGGAAATTATTCAAGTAGACTCTATTAATATTCATCTGCAACGCAAGGCGATTAAGAACCTGTATATTCGGATTAAGCCGCCGGTGGGACAGGTGACGGTATCTATTCCCAAACGTCTGAATGATAAGGCGTTGATGCAGTTTATCACTGAGCGCTTGCCGTGGATTAGGGAGCAGCAGCAAAAATTTGCCGATTATCAGGTGCCGCTTGATCCTAGTTATATTGATGGTGAAATGCATTGTTTATGGGGTGAAGCTTTGCCGCTAAAAGTGATTGAAAGTCACGCCAAACATGAGCTTCTCAAGACTCACGATGAATTGCATTTGTACGTGCGTTCCGGCACCACGACAGAAAATAGAGCATCGGTTGTAGAGTCTTTTTATAAAGAGCAGATTGCTGAGCAACTGCAAACTTTAGTCCCTATTTGGGAAGAGAAAATGTCTATATCCACACCGGAAATTCGTCTACGTACCATGAAAACCCGTTGGGGTAGTTGTAGAGTGGATGGCAAGAGGATTTGGCTAAATACGGAGTTGGCTAAAAAACCAGTGGAAAGTTTAGAGTATGTGCTGGTTCATGAGATGGTGCATTTATTTGAACCCAGTCATAATCATCGCTTCAAAGCCTTGATGGGTAAGTTTTTACCGGATTGGCGTGAACGCCAGTTGCGTTTAAACAATCGTGCGCTTTAGTTTTTTAGAAGGCGCAGATAAGTCACATCGTTGTATCATAGACCCTTCATTTAAAGAATATTAAGGACATTTTGATGGAAGTGGCGTTAACTTACATTTCAAATGGTTTAGTTGTTTTTGGCGTGATTATCGCTTTTTTTGGCGTGTTTTGTATGGTTACTCTACACGCTAAGCCGAGTGGTAGAAATAAAGAGCAGCTTGAATTATTAACATCCGAGCAAATTGCACAAGGCAAGAAAAATGCCAAGCAGGCTTTTATGTATATCATCGCAACCGGGATTTTGATCCTGCTGATAGCTTATGTGTTGAGAGTTTTTGTTGGCAATACCTTTGGTTCTTAAGATCTAAAAAGCAGGCTCTTGGCCTGCTTTTCTTATATTAAAAAACTATTAATAAACTACTTTTTCAGTTTAGCAAAAGCCGCAGCCATCGCGCCCATAGGTTCAGCTTCACGACGTCTTTGGCCTTGACCGCCTTGGTTGCCACCACGCGATCCGTCTCTATTAGCATCCCGACCACCGCCAGTACGCTTATTATCGACACGAGCAGGGCGATTGCTACCACCTGCACCTAATTCGTCATCTAAGCGCATGCTGAGGTTGATACGCTTTCTGTCGACCTCAACCTCTAATACTTTGACTTTAACCGTTTGACCGACACGTACCACTTCACGAGGGTCTTTAACAAACTTGTCAGATAGGGCGGAAATATGCACTAAGCCATCTTGACCAACACCAATATCGACAAAGGCACCGAAGGCAGCGACGTTACTTACTACGCCTTCCAGGACCATACCAGGAATTAGATCATTAAGCGATTCAATACCTTCCTGGAAGCTGGCAGTCTTGAATTCAGGGCGAGGGTCACGGCCCGGTTTTTCTAATTCACTAAAAATATCTTTAACGGTTGGCAATCCAAATTGTTCATCGGTAAAATCAGTCGGTGAGATGCCTTTAAGTGCATCAGTTTGACCCGTGATGTCTTTAATATCACGTTGGACTTTTTCTAAGATGCGCTCAACCACAGGATAGGCTTCCGGGTGAACCGCCGAAGCATCCAGGGGGTTATCGCCATTTTGAATACGTAAGAAACCGGCTGCCTGCTCAAAGGTTTTAGGACCAAAGCGAGCGACATCCAACAGCTTTTTACGGTTACTAAATGCGCCATTAGTATCACGCCATTCGACTATGTTTTTAGCCAGGGTGCTATTAAGGCCGGACACACGAGCCAATAAAGCGGCAGAGGCGGTATTAACATCAACACCGACGGCGTTAACACAATCTTCAACGACAGCGTCGAGTGAGCGTGCCAGTTCGCGTTGATTGACATCGTGCTGGTATTGGCCGACGCCGATGGCTTTAGGCTCAATTTTGACGAGCTCTGCCAAGGGGTCTTGTAAGCGACGAGCGATCGAGACTGCGCCGCGCAAGCTGACATCTAAATCAGGAAATTCTGCGGCGGCTAATTCAGACGCGGAGTAAACTGAAGCGCCGGCTTCAGAGACGACGATCTTTTTAACTTTATCAAGTTTAAGATCTTTAATTAATTCACTGACTAAGCGCTCAGTTTCGCGTGAAGCGGTGCCGTTACCGATAGCAATTAAATCGATATCATGTTTGGCAACTAAAGCGGCAAGTGTTTTAAGACTGCCTTGGCGATCCTTGCGTGGCTCAAATGGGAAAATGGTTGCTGTATCGAGTAACTTGCCGGTGGCATCAATAGCCGCTACCTTAACGCCCGTGCGAATGCCCGGGTCGAGACCGAGTACGGATTTAGGACCGGCAGGAGCTGCCAATAATAAATCTTTCAGGTTGTCGGCAAATACTTTAATTGCTTCTTCTTCGGCGCGCTCACGTAGTTGGGTGATGAACTCGCTTTCAAAAGCAGTCAGCAACTTCACACGCCAAGTCCAACGAGTGACATCGGCAAGCCACTTGCCGCGAGGAGTGGCATTAGCTTCAAACTCAGCTCCGATATCCAGGTAATCTGCAATGCGTTCTACACATGGATGTGGTGTTAGTTCTTCCTCTTCTGCCTGGAGGCCGATACGCAGATCTAAAAATCCTTGTTGGCGGCCACGTAGCATGGCTAAAACTCGGTGTGAAGGCAGGGTGGCTAGACGTTCACTAAACTCGTACCAGTCACGGAACTTGTCACCTTCCTCTTCTTTGCCTTCAACCACTTTAGAGTATAAAAGACCTTGCTTAGAGAGAAATTCACGCATTTGCGCCAAGAGATCGGCGTCTTCAGCAAAGCGTTCGGCCAAGATATCACGGGCACCATCAAGCGCTGCCTTGGTATCTGTGATTTTGTGCTCTTCGTTAAGATAGTTAGCGGCAAGCTCTTCAGGGATGGCATTTTTATTTGCTAAAATTGCATTTGCTAATGGCTCTAGACCTGCTTCAATCGCGATTTGGGCGCGGGTACGGCGTTTAGGTTTATACGGTGCGTATAAGTCCTCTAAACGTTGCTTAGTGTCAGCTGCCATGATTGAAGTGTACAGCTCAGCACTCAGCTTTTCTTGAGAGTTAATAGACTCCAGAATAGCCAGACGGCGCTCTTCCAGCTCACGCACGTAGAGTAGGCGAACCTCTAGTTGGCGTAATACCGTATCATCTAAACCACCGGTTACTTCTTTGCGGTAACGGGCAATAAAGGGCACGGTAGCGCCTTCATCCATCAATCCAACGGCAGCAGATACTTGACTGGCTTTGACCGATAATTCATCAGCTAATTGCTGAATAATGCGGCTACTATCAACTTCCTGTGGAATGTCCAATGATGAATTTTCAGGGCTTTGGCTTACAGATTCTGTCATCTCACTCTCAAGCATTTAATTAGTAAAGTTAGTCATTTTGCCATAATTAGGTAGCTAAATATATTCATTCAGCAGGATTGCTACAATTGCTTGTGTCAAAATAAGAATAGCTTGTTTTTAATCATTTTTTAGGATGTTCCTTTGAGTTTCAACGTTAGCCGGTTTTTTTCTGATGATGGTCCTTTTGCAGGGGCGGTTTCTACCTTTACTAAACGTAAGGCACAAACTGAATTGGCACAGGCTATTGAGGAAACCTTCAGTAAAAATAGCATTTTAGTTGCTGAGGCCGGTACTGGTACGGGTAAAACTTGGGCCTATTTGGTACCTGCTTTGTTAGCGCCTGGCAAGGTCATTATTTCTACGGGTACTCGTAATCTGCAAGATCAGATTTTTAATAAGGATGTGCCACAGGTCTGTAAGGTCATGGGTATACCGGCATTAGTGTCGGTGCTCAAGGGGCGCTCTAACTATGTCTGTCATCACTATCTAAAAGAACTGGAAGAATCAGAGGCCGGCTTGCGCTCTAAAGCTGAGGTACCTCAGTTACAGGCAATTCGTCGCTTTACTGACAGAACGTCAACAGGTGACAAGGCTGATTGTACTGCGGTGCCTGAAAATGCTGATATTTGGCATCGAGTGACTTCTACAGCTGATAATTGTTTGGGATCCGACTGTCAGTTTTTTGAAGACTGCTTTACTAACAAGGCCCGCGCTCGTGCGCAAGAAGCAGATGTTGTGGTGATTAATCACGCCTTGTTTTTAGCTGATATGGCCTTGAGACAAGAGGGTATTTTTGATTTGTTGCCGGGGGCTGATGCCGTGGTCTTTGATGAGGCTCATCAATTGCCGGACTATGCGACTCGTTTTTTAGGTGAGCAAATCAGTGGTCAGAAAATTGCTGATTGGGAGCGTCGTAGCTTAGCGACGGTGCGCTTGCAGCTCAAGGGAGTGAGCAAGGAAGTTGAAGCGCTAATTCAAGCGGTAAGCAGTGCTTTGATGGAGTTTAGGTTGCAATTAAAACCACTCGAAGAGATGCAAAATCAACAAGCCTTGGTGCAGAATTTACCTAATTACGATAGGGTGATGGGGCGTTTTGATGAGTTGACCGAAGCGATTCAACTAGTGGTTAAAGCGCTATTAAAGTATCAAGAAAAGCATCCGGATATTCAAGCGGCGACCCGTGAGGGGGCGACAATTTATGATGGGTTGATGCGCTGGTCTCGTAGTCATAAACGAAATGAAGAGCTTGAGACCGAAGCGCAAACTAGAGAGCGGATTCAATCTAAAGAGAAAAACCAAGACATTGAACAAGCTCAGCAATCGGATAGTCTCAGTGAATTAGTCGCCCAAGAAATGGCAGAAGAGGTTAAAACGGTCACCGAGTTCAAGGAAACTCCCTATGTTTGTTGGATTAATCTAACCCAAAATGCCTTTCAGTTGCAACGAGCGCCACTGAGTGTACGTCATTTTGGTAAGTTTAAGCGGCCCGAACAGGCATGGGTATTTACTTCTGCCACCTTGTCAGTCAACGGTAATTTCGACCATTTTATCAATAACTTAGGTTTATATGGTGCAGAGCAGAAGGTCTGGGAGTCACCTTTTGAGTATCAAAACAATACGATTATGTTGATACCGAAGCTACCTTTACCTGACGATTACTCTTTTAGGGACAAGTTTATTGATGTTTTAATGCCCTTAATCAAAGCCACGCATGGTGGCGTACTTATTCTATGTACTTCCTTAAGAGCGGTGGATGATTTTGCTGAGAAGTTCTTGGAACGCTTGGATACAGAGAGCATTGACAGGCTCTTGCTCAAGCAGGGTGAGAATTCTCGTGCTTATCTGATGGATAAGTTTCGTGAAGAGGGTAATGCTATTTTGGTTGGCAGTGCGAGTTTTTGGGAAGGGGTGGATTTTCCAGGCGACTTGTTGACTTTAGTTGCTATCGATAAAATTCCGTTTATGTCCCCTGATGATCCGGTACTGGATGCACGTATCAAGGATTGTGAAGAGCGCGGCGGTAGTCCGTTTTTTGAGATCCAAATCCCTCATGCGGCTATTACTTTAAAGCAAGGTGCCGGGCGTCTAATCCGCAGTGAAGATGATGCCGGTGTCTTGGTCATTGGTGATGTTCGTTTAGTGGAAAAGGGCTATGGTAAAAGATTATGGAAGGGGTTACCGGATTTTTATCGAACGCGCGAACCTAAAGATGCCTTGCAGTTTTTAACTTATTTAGCTAGCCACAAAAAATAAAGGCCTAGTTAAAAAACTAAGCCTTTAGCAATGTGCAACTCTAATAACTACTAGTTGAACCAACTGGATGGTTTAACAAAGTCATACCATCTACCGTCTTTATCCAGGCCGTTAACCAGATAATCAGAGTTAGGGAAGTTCTGCATAAAGACGCGTTCGGCGTCGCTAGCCTGATCCTGTAGACCAAGTGCTTCGTATGACTTCATCATGATATATAAAGCGCGCTCTGTCGCACTGACTCCTGAGAAATCACGAAGTACAACTTGGGCACGGTTAACCGCTGCCACATAGCCATAACGCTTATAGTAATACTCAGCGACGTTAACTTCGTTTTCGGCAATGGTATTAACTAGCCAGTTAAGGCGTAGTTGAGAATCCTCAGCATAGCGACTTTGAGGGAAACGCTCTACTAATTGGCTAAAAGCCTCATATGATTCACGTAAGCCCTTAGGGTCACGCTCACTTGGATCCTGACCGGTATAACTGCTTAGAAAAGCGCTCGGCGGTGTAAAGGTAATTAAACCCTTGAGGTAGAGCATGTAGTCTGCGTTAGGGTGATTAGGATATAAGCGGTTAAAGCGATCAATAACTACTAAGGCTTTTTCCGGCTCATCATCGCGCCATAACACATAAGCTTCATCAATCATCGCCTGCTGTGCATAGCTGGAATATGGGAAGCGTGTGCTTAGCGTATGAAGATAAGTGCTGGCTGTGTTCCAGTTTCTACTGCGGACATTGTCACGTGCCTCTTCATAAAGCTGAGGTGCTGACCAGCCGATAGTCTCATCGTTAACTTTATCTTGGGTGCTAGAGCATGCTGCTAGTAGGCTAACACCGAAGATTAGCATTAAGGACTTTAAGGTTTTGTTCTGCATATTGTCAATTTAAAATGAGAATGCTTGCGTGATATGATGCGTTATTCTAATAAATACAAACAATGATAACAGCCTTTTTGCATTGCATCGCAACAGTTGTTAATTATAGTTGAAAAATCAGAGTGATTATTATTTCTACGTTAATCAAAAAAATGTAGAAATTGTATATTTTAAAGAGAGTTTAATGAGCGATAATTCCATTGAATCAGTTGAAGAGTTTGATGAAGGCTCGACAGAGCGGGGGGCGCAAGAGTTCGAGATGCCTTTAAGTTTTAGCAGCGAGCGACTGGATAAGGTGCTGGCTACTTTGTTGCCGGAGCACTCACGTGGTCGCCTGCAGCAGTGGATTACAGATGGTTGGGTTAAGGTCAATGACCAAGAAGCCAAGGTGCGTCAGACGATACGAGCCGGCGATAGGATTTGGGTGCAACCACAGCCCTCACCAGAGCAGGTGGCCTTTGCCCCTGAGGCGATGGATCTGGATATCGTTATGGCAACTGAGCATTTTATTATTGTTAATAAGGCCGCCGGTATAGTGACTCACCCGGGGGCAGGCAATTGGAGCGGGACTTTATTAAACGGCCTTTTATATCATTTTCCCGAGTTGGCACAGATACCACGTGCAGGTATCGTTCATCGTTTAGATAAGGATACTTCCGGCTTGCTGATGGTTGCTCGTACAGAAATTGCTCAGACGCATTTAGTGCGACAACTTCAAGAACGTTCCGTTGGTCGCCAGTATTTAGCCTTGGTAAAGGGCCATATTAGTGATGAGGGTGTGATTGATGCCGCTATTGGACGGGACCGTCGGGTCGCTGTGAGGATGTCTGTTGATGCACCGATTGCTGCCAAGGAAGCACGCACACGCTATCGATGTGAGGCTAGAGGTCTTTGGGGAAACCATCCTGTTAGTTTGGTTGAATGCCAGTTGGAAACTGGTAGAACGCATCAGATTCGAGTGCATTTGAGCAGTTTAGGTCATCCGCTCATCGGTGATGGTATTTATGGTGGTCCGGCTTGGGCCGAAGCGTCACGACAGATGTTACATGCACAGAGTCTTTCTTTTGTTGACCCTGCAGATAGTAGCGAGCGACAATTTACAGTGCCTGTGCCTGATGATATGCAAAGCGTTCTTGATGCTATTGATTGGTCCTAATTTTTTAGTATTTGGAGTAAATACTGATGTCTATTTTGCAACAATACCCTAAACCTTTTGCCGCTTATGATGAGGTACAAGGCTTGCCGATTATCAGTGGTCCCAAGGTTTCAGGCCTAGGTTATTTTACGACAACTGCTAAAAGTGGTAGAAAAACTGCCGCCTCAAATTCCGGTGATAGTGATGCTTTTACTGAGGCAGGGTTTAATTTGGGTTTATCCACTGGCGCAGATGTCAGTTTGGTTTTAGCTAATCGCGCGTATTTAACTGAAAGATTGCCATCGGAACCGTTATGGATTTCGCAGGTACACGGAGCGTCAGTTTTTGATGCGGATGATTGGCAAGCCGGTGATGAAATTGCTATTGCAGATGCTTCTGTTACAACAAAAGCGGGTCGTGTTCTCGCGATACAGACAGCCGATTGTATGCCTGTTGTTATGCTGGGATCCGATGCCAAGGTCTTGGGAGTAGCCCATGCCGGTTGGCGTAGTTTGTTACTGGGAGTCATTGAAAATACTATTGAAGTTATGCAGCGTAAGCATGGTGGAGCAATTAGTTATGTCTGGATTGGTCCTTCGATTGGAGCTGCCGCATTTGAAGTGGGTGTAGAGGTGAGAGAGGCGTTTAGAGAGTTTAATCCCGTGTATGAAAAGTTTTTCACGGCCAAAAAAAACACTCCTGACAAATACTCAGCAAATTTGGTCGGTATTGCCAATCATAAGCTTTGCAAACTGATGGATTCTCACAAGGTAGCTAAAGATTGTCAAATATACTTTTCAGGACTTTGTAGCTACTCGTTGAGTGACTGGTTTTACTCCTATCGACGTAACCCCGAAACAGGGCGTTTAGCGACGGTGGCTTATCTTATCTAATGTTATGCCAAAATTTAATTATGTTATGTCAAAGGAGCATTTGGAAGAATTGAGTTTGATGTGTTAGTTTGATAGGTTGTATTTAGGTACAAAAGCTGTTGATTTTATGTATTTGGCTGTCTAGGCAGTTGGTTTGCACAATAATGTAACATTTTTGTATTACAATAAAATATTACCAGTGATGCTAATGGTCGATACATATATTGAAACGTTTAGGCTGATATACTGATAAGCAGACAAATACCAGATGGAGATGATTGATGCAGCAATTTGATTTACATAATAATCCATGGTTTTCTTCGTGGGATGCTCTCACGAGTTCAGCCGATTGGAAGATGTTAAAAACAGATTTTTTAAGCAAGTATCAGGAATTAGTTAAGCTTAGCCAAGAGGGCGCTTTACCTGAGCTTAAAGACAGTCGTTTCAAAAATGAAGCATGGGCTGAAAACTCTCAGTTGCATTTGCTTGCTCATATATATGTCTTATCTTCAGATACAGTAGAAAAGATGGCATTGCAATTTAATTTGCCTGAGAAAATGCAAAATAAATTGCAGTTTTCTATTGAGCAGTGGCTTGCTGCTGTCGCTCCATCAAACTTCTTTGCACTTAACGCTGAGGCGCTTAAAGTATTCCAGGAAACTTCGGGTGAGTCTTTACAGAAAGGTATGAAAAATTGGTTGGCTGATTTGCGCAAGGGTCGCATGACGCAAACCGACGAAACTGCTTTCCAAATTGGTGAAAATATTGCCACGACCAAAGGTTCTGTCGTTTTTGAAAATAAACTGTTCCAATTAATTCAGTACCAACCGACAGCTGAACAAGTCTTTGAAACTCCGTTGTTGGTAGTACCACCTTGCATTAACAAGTACTACATTATGGATTTACAAGAAAATCAATCCATGGTTCAGTACTTGATTGAACAAGGTCACAATACTTATTTAATTTCATGGCGTAATCCCTTGCCGGATGATCAAGACGGTATCTTAGAAGCTACTTGGAATGATTTCATTGAAGACGGTGTGATTAAGGCCATGGATGTGGTCCATGAGATTAGTGGTCAAGACAAACTTAATCTAACTGCTTTTTGTGTTGGCGGTACGATGTCAGCAACTGCAATTGCAGTGCAAAAAGCACGTGGTATTGATAACGTGAAATCATTAACTTTATTAACTACGCTCTTGGACTTCACTGAAACAGGTGTGATGGATGTCTTTATTGACGAGGGTATGGTTCTTAGAAATGATATTAAACTGGGTAAAGGCGGTTTAGCGACTGCCGGTATGCTCAATAGCACTTTCTCTTGGTTAAGACCTAATGAGTTAGTGTGGAATTATGTGGTTAGTCATTACTTCAAAGGTGAAGCTCCCAGCGCTTTCAATATTCTTTTCTGGAATGCTGACAGTACTAACTTACCCGGACCTTTCTACGCATGGTATTTACGTAATACATACCTAGAAAATAACTTAGCTAAACCGGATCATTTGAAAGTGTGTGGCGAGAAAATTAATTTTGGTCGTATTGATGTGCCGTCATTCGTTTATTCATCCATTGCAGACCATATCGTCCCTTGGAAGTCAGGTTTTGAGTCGGCTAAATTAGTTTCCGGTCCCGTCCGATACGTTTTAGGTGCTTCTGGTCATATTGCTGGAGTGATTAATCCACCGCACAAAAATCGTCGTAACTACTGGGTCAATGAGAATCAAACAGAAGACATTAATCGTGCGCAAAGTGCCGGTGATTGGCTTGCAGAAGCCGAAGAGAAGCCGGGCAGTTGGTGGCCGGTTTGGGCTGAGTGGCTAGAGCAACAAGGTGGTAAGAAAATTCGTCCTCGCAAAAATATGGGTAGTAGACAGTACCCTGTTATTGAGGATGCGCCTGGACGCTATGTTAAAGTTAAAGCATTAGGTTAATTTAGCAAGCTTAGAATAGATTTTAAGCTTGATGTATTTAAATTTTTCCAATTAACCGTATCGGTCTTAAATATCGCAAACATTTTAATTTTAAATATTGCGTCGTCTGTATCAGGTTTTACCTTATAGACAATTAGATACAGTACGGTTTACATTAAAACTGAAATCATCAAATCTAAAAGGAGAGTGGCTTATGAACTCAACAAAAAAAGTTGCCTATGTCACAGGCGGTATGGGTGGTATCGGAACGGCTATTTGTCGTCGTCTAGCTGATGATGGGTTTACTGTAGTCGCCGGTTGTGGTCCTACACGTAATTATCAAAAGTGGTTAGATGAACAAAAAGCTGATGGTTATGAGTTCCATGCATCTGCAGGTAACGTAGCGGATTGGGAGTCAACTGTTCTTGCTTTTGAAAAAGTGCGCGAAGAGGTCGGTCCTATTGATATTTTGGTCAACAATGCCGGTATTACTCGTGATGGCGTTTTCCGTAAAATGTCAGTTGAGGATTGGTCGGCCGTAATGGACACTAACCTTAACAGCTTATTCAATGTGACTAAGCAAGTCATTGAATACATGTATGAGCAGCGTTGGGGCCGCATCATTAATATTAGCTCTGTTAATGGTCAAAAGGGTCAATTCGGTCAGACAAACTACTCCACGGCCAAAGCAGGTATTCATGGCTTCACAATGGCCTTGGCTCAAGAGGTTGCGAGCCGTGGTGTGACGGTTAATACAGTTTCACCGGGTTATATCGGTACTGATATGGTGCGTGCTATTCGTCCGGAAGTTTTGGAGCAGATTGTTGGTACTATTCCGGTTCGTCGTTTAGGTGAGCCTGAAGAAATTGCCTCAATTGTCGCTTGGCTGGCTTCTGATGAGTCGGGTTTCTCAACTGGGGCTGACTTCTCTGTCAACGGCGGCCTACACATGGGCTAATATAGCACCAGAATTTTATGGTAGTTTGGTAATAAAAAATGTCAGAAGTTAAGCAAGATAATTCGCGTGTAATTAAGAAGTATCCTAATCGTCGTCTATATGATACTGCGACCAGTTCGTATATTACTTTAGCCGATGTCAGGGAGTTAGTGGTAGCCTCAGAGCGTTTTACGGTTATTGATGCTAAAACTGACGAAGACATCACGCGGAGTATCTTGCTGCAAATTATTCTGGATCTTGAGAGTGGGGGTGTGCCTATGTTTAGCACCAACACTCTCAAACAGATTATTCGGTTTTACGGACATGCTATGCAGGGTGTTATGGGTAATTACCTTGAGCACAATATGCAGGCCTTTACTGATATGCAGCAACAGTTAAGTAAACAATCCGAAGAGCTATATCAAACGCAGTTCAAACCCGAGGCTTGGGCTGAGTTGATGTCTATACAAAATCCTATGATGAGTCGCATGATGAGTAGTTATGTAGACCAGACAAAGGATATTTATCTAAACATGCAAGAGCAGATGCAAAATCAAACACAACAGCTCTTTAATGTTTTTAATCCCCTAAGCACAAAAAAAGATTCTGAAAAAGATAAATAATTTTATTATTTGTTTCAACTTTTACTCTTTTTGCTTTTATATTAATTTTTTAATAGCAAAAAGCTTGTTTTAAGATCCCTGAAAAGTCATAATATTATAGACCTTACACACAAGATGGGTATATTGTTACTTTTAAGTTACAATCTTGTGTCTAAGCGCTTATACAAGGTCTTAAGTCGGTTCCAATAATCGTGTTTTTAGGGTATACACCTATAAAACTTGATTAGGATCAACTCAAAAACTAACTACTTTATATATCATAGTAATTAGGTTACAACGTCCTTACAATTCTAGGGGGAATCTTATGAAGAAATTAACTGCTACATTACTTGCTTGTGGTGTTTTCGGTTTTATGGCGACGCCTGCTTTAGCTCAACAAGCTGACGGTGAGCGTTACAAGCCTAATAATGAACTAATCCAACCAATCGATCCGCATGTTGTTGAAAATCAAGCGGAAGTTGAATTAGGTAAAAAGCTTTGGTTTGACCAACGTCTTTCACGTTCAGGTTTTATTTCCTGTAACTCCTGTCACAACTTGATGCTAGGTGGTGCAGACCAATTGGTAAGCTCTGTTGGTGACTATTGGGCGCAGGGTCCAATCAACTCGCCAACCGTACTTAACTCTAGCTTGAACTTCGTGCAGTTCTGGGATGGTCGTGCTGCTAACTTACGTGAGCAAGCAGGTGGTCCTATTGAGAACCCTCTAGAGATGGGTTCTACTCACGAATTAGCCGTAAGTATTTTACGCACAATTCCTGGCTATGTGAATGAGTTTAAAGAGGTTTATGGTGATGACGAGATCACTATCGAAGAGGTTACTTCAGCATTGGCTGCTTTTGAAGAGACCTTAGTGACTCCAAATGCTCGTTTCGACCAATGGTTAAGAGGTGACGACAATGCGATTACCGATCAAGAGCTAAATGGTTACTTACTATTCAAAAACAGTGGCTGTGTAGCGTGTCACAATGGTCCTAACTTGGGTGGTAATTCTTTCCAGCGCATGGGTTTAGTTGAGCCGTATGTGACTGATAATGAAACTGCCGGTCGTGCTGGTGTCACTGGTCAGGACGTTGACCGTATGAACTTTAAGGTTCCAACTTTACGTAATGTCGAGCTAACTTATCCGTACTTCCACGATGGTGGTGCTGAAACTTTAGCTGAAGCAGTTGATATCATGGGTCGCTTACAGTTAGGCAGAAAGTTTGAAGAACATGAGATTGTTGATATCGTTGCATTCATGAAGACTTTAACTGGTGATCAACCTGCCTTCGTTACCCCTGTATTACACCCTAATGGTGAAGAGACTCCAATCGGTAATCCTTGGGCTCCTCAAGAGAAAGCTGAAGGCTAATCAATATTGATTTAGTTTATTCCGTTAAGTAGTACAAAAAAGGTCGTGGTATTAATTATCACGACCTTTTTCTTTTTAAAGTAAA
>LSQX01207494.1_pt1 | contig 17958 bp, 11 predicted proteins | sample 654561 | NCBI WGS metagenome assembly LSQX01 (sample SAMN04489861, study PRJNA283612) | anaerobic digester metagenome | isolation source: 4 biogas reactors fed with cattle manure at either 37C or 55C with and... | place: Denmark: Kongens Lyngby | collected 2014
TTTTCTACATCTTCAGTATAATCTACGATTTTGCGATCGGAGTTGGTCGCTCCATACTGACTACACAAAATGTCCCTTTGTCTCCTGGTAGCCCTTGTTTTTCGATCGCCTCGGGCTGGCTAATAATCTTTTTGCATCCCGCATCGTGGTTGGGCAAGTGGCCTCCTTTAGCGGAAGGGTAGCTGCGCGTTGCGTCGTGCTTTTCGCCTCATGTCGCGTTGTGCATTTCGCCGCATGTCGCGTTTTGCATTTCGCTGCGCGCGTTTCCGCTACTGATACATCGGCCGCTTTTCGGGAAAGTTTCCTGTTGAGCGCAAAAAAGATTCTTTTTGAGGTCTTTTTCGACTTATCGCCCCGGTTCGTCTTGGCTGCTTTATCCCCTGTTTTTTATCCACTCAGAGTGATTCGAAAGCATTTAAACCGAGTGATTTTGGGCGAACGGTGCGATGCGTTTTTGGGGCGTTTTCTTGGCTGGAACTGGGCTGGGCTGAGCCGGGGCGGGACGGGACGGGACGGGAGGGCGCGGGCGCATCAATCCCAGTCGATCGCTGTATTGAAGCTGTAGCTGCTGATGCACCAGGTTTCGCCGTTGTACACTGGGGTGGTCACGAAATTCGGGCCGAGGGTGACCTCGACGAGGCGGGCGTTTGTGAGGGTGCCCGCAAAGTGGCTGTCCCAATGGGTGACCTCGACCCGCTTTTGAATTTGTTCGGACTTGGAAAAAAACGAACATTCCCGACACCTTACGAAAACTTCGGCGACAGTCAATTACTCGGCGCTTTCCAGTCGCTCCGAGTCATTTTCTTTGTCATTTTCTTTCGCCTGGCGGGCTTGCACTTGGCGGGGCTTTCGCATAAATTTCACGCGCTTTGCAAACGAGCCGTCATCGGCCGCCCTTGGGCGCAACCACGAAAAAAGAGGACAACATGGCCACGAAATCAATCGCCGATATGCAACTCCAGGGAAAAACCGTCTTGATCCGGGTCGACTTCAACGTGCCGCTGAAAGACGGCGCGGTCACCAACGACAAGCGCATCACCGCGGCCCTGCCCACCATCCAAAAAGCCATCTCCGACGGCGCCAAGGTCGTGCTCATGAGCCACTGCGGACGCCCCTCCGGCCAGGGATTCGAAGCCGACTTCTCCAACGCCCCGGCCGCCGCCCGCTTAAGCGAACTCCTGGGCCAGCCCGTGCTGGTGGGCGACAAAGAGGTGGGCAGCGACGCCGACCTCGCCACGGTGCAATCCATGAAACCCGGCGACGTGCTCCTGCTCGAAAACGTCCGCTTCAACGCCAGCGAGACCCTCATCGACAAGGCGAAGAAAAACCCCGACAAGCAGCCCACCGCCGAGCAAGACGCCGCCATCGCCGCCTTCACCGCCAAGCTCAGCCGCCTAGGCGACACCTATGTTAACGACGCCTTCGGCACCTGCCACCGCAAGCACGTCTCCATGTTCAGCGTGCCCCAGGCCATCCAGGCCCGCGGCGGCGCCGCAGTGGCGGGCTTCCTGGTCGAAAAGGAGATCCGCTACCTGGCCGAGGCCGTGGCCGAACCCAAGCGCCCCTTCGTCGCCATCCTGGGCGGCGCCAAGGTCTCCGACAAAATCAAGCTCATCTCCGCCCTGCTCGGCAAGGTCGACCGCATCATCATCGGCGGTGCCATGGCCTACACCCTGCTCAAGGCCCAAGGCGCCGACGTGGGCGGCAGCCGCGTCGAAGAAGACCAAGTCGAAGAGATGAAAAAACTCCTGGCGGGCGCCCAGGGCAAAATCATGCTGCCCGTCGACCACCTGTGCACCGACAGCTTCGACTTCAAATCCCTCACCGGCAACGCCCCCCGCACCACCGAGGGCGTCGACATCCCGGCGGGCTTCATGGCCCTCGACATCGGCCCCAAAACCATCGCCGCCTTCACGGACGAAATCCAACGCGCCGGCACCGTGGTCTGGAACGGCCCCATGGGCGTCTTCGAGGCAGCGGACTACGCGGCGGGCACCCGCACCGTTGCCGAGTCCATCGCGGCGGCCACCGACAAGGGCGCAGTATCCGTCATCGGGGGCGGCGACTCCGCCACAGCCGTCGAGCAAATGGGCTTCGCCGACCGCATGACCCACGTCTCCACCGGCGGCGGCGCCAGCCTCGAGTACTTGGAGGGCAAGCCCATGCCCCCCATCGAAGTCCTCGACGTCAAGTGACCCGCCCCGCGCATCACATCATTAAATAGCGCCACTCCACTCATCAGCGCCGCAGCGCCACACCGCCGCGCCACGCATCGGCTTTGCGGCCCCATGTTGTTTTTTTGGCGGAATGGGTTTTGTCCGCCGCGCGCTTTGGGTAGTGTGAAACCATGATGCCGCCACACACCAGCGATGCCGACGACGTCCTCGAAGGGCTGCTCGACCTGCAGCACGACCTGGCCAAGTACCTGCGCATGCCCGTGGCCATGCTGCCCGCCGACGCATCCGCTAGCGACCTGCGCGCCGCTTTGCACCAGGCCCTGCTCGAGACCCGCCGCCGGGGCACGGACACCCGCACCGCCTGGCAGCTCTGGCAAAGCTTTTTGGACAACGCGCCCCCCGCCCTGGTGTCGCACCCGCGCTTCGCCGCCCTGTCGCAAAGCGTATCGGCGGCCTGGCAACTGCGCGAAGCCCTTGATGAATCCCGGCCCATGCCCCCGCGCCAAACCCTGCTCGACACCCTGGGCGCCGTGGCGACGCACCTCCAACACCTCATCGCGGAGTGGACCCCATGACCCGCGCCGTCCCCCAGGTGTTGCTCATCGACGACGGCGATCACTACGCCGAGGTCATCCAGCGCCACATCCCAGAGATCGCCCTCATCCAGCCCCTTCCCGATGCCCCGCGCCGCGCCATCGGAGACGGCCCCGCCGCCATCGCGTATCTCTCGCAACACAGCGACGCCGTCGACGCCGTGCTCCTGGACATGCACTTCGACGTCCCCGAGACGCACCTGTATCCCCTGGCCGACGGGGCGAGCCTCCGGCGAACGCGCCGCTTCCAAGGGGTGGCCATCCTCCGCGAAATCCGCGCGCGCTTTCCCCACCTGCCCGTGGTGCTCCTCACCTCCCGCGAAGATCTTGCCTTGGCGGACGCCTCTTTTGCCCTGGCGGGCCAATCCATGACCTACGTGCTGGGCACCAACGACCTCGACACCCTGCGCATCCGCATCCATGCGGCCCTCAGCGACGCCGGACAAGTGGCGGAGGAGGCGCACATCCTGTGGGGCGCCGACCCGGTCATGCGCACCCTGCGACGCCGCATGCAGGTGCTGGCCCGCGGCCGCATGCCGGTCATCCTCGAGGGCGAAACCGGCACCGGCAAATCTTGGCTCGCCGAAAAGTTCATCCACGTCCACAGCGGTCGCAGCGGCGCCTTCGTCGTGCTCGACCTCTCCACCATCCCCACCGACCTCATCCCCGCGCACCTGTTCGGCGCGGTGAAAGGGGCCTACACCGGCGCCATCGAGACCCGCAAGGGCGTCTTCGAAGTGGCGCACAAGGGCACGCTGCTCATCGACGAAATCCAAAACGCGCCCCTCGACGTGCAAAAGCAACTGCTCTTCGTGCTGCAGGAGCAGCGCATCCGACCGGTGGGGGCGCACCGCGAAGTGGCCGTCGACGTGAAAGTCGTCGTCGCCAGCAACCGCCTGCTCCACAGCGAGGTGGCACAGGGCCGTTTTCGTTCCGACCTCTACATGCGCCTCTCTCCCGCCACGCGCATCCACATCCCGCCGCTGCGCCAACGCCCGGGCGACCTGCGCTTTTTGGCGGAGCGCTTTGTCGCGCGCACCGTGGCCGACCCCGATGTGGCCGCCCTGCGCGATGAAGTGGCGCGAGGCCTGGGCATGGCCGCGGGGATGCCCATCGCCTTGGACATCGGCCGCACGCCGCCGCACCGCGACAGCGACACCGGCATCTCGCTGACGATCCCCGAGCCCGCCTGGCGCACCATGCACGCCCACGCGTGGCCGGGCAACATCCGCGAGCTCGAGACCCTCATGCACAACATCGCGGTCTTCACCCTGGTGGGCGCCGTGGACGCCATCCGGCAAGGGGTGCGCATTACGTCGCCCCAACTGCAGGTCGACCCCGGGCTCATCGGCGAATTGCTGCGCGCCACCCAGTTGTCCCTCGTTCCCGACACCGCTCCCGGCCCCGGCCCTGACCCTGCTTCCGGCACTGACACCGCTCCCGACACCGACACCGACGGCGCACACCGCGACCAGGTGATGGTGCACATCGCGCGCGCCGACACCCTCAACAGCGTGGCCAAGCACGTAGAGCGCCAGTACTTCACCGCGCTATACCAGCGCTGCCACCGCGACTTTGCGCAGATGGCCCGCGTCCTCTTGGGCGACGAAACCAAGGCCCGGGCGGTGCGCCTGCGCTTCAACCAGTTGGGCCTCAAGGTCCGCGACTTCGACCGCTGATGCGCGCTTGTTGTGGCATCGCCGCCCTCTGGCTGGCCCTGGCGCCCCTCTCTCTCGCCGCCGATGCGCCCCCGCCGTCCACGATTTTCCACCCCGACACCGCCGCCGACACCGCCGACACCGACGATGACTTGGCCGACGCCGACACCGCCGACACCGACGACGACCAGACCCAGTCCGTCGCGACCCCCGTCGACATAGACATCGACACCGACGACATCGCGTCCATCGACATCGAGACCCTGCTCTCCGAATACGGGGTGCCGTTAATCGAAACCCCGGCCTCTCCCGATGCGCCGCCGGTGGACCCCCAGGCCATCATCGCGTCGGTGCAGCGCCTGGCCGCCCAGCGCAACGCCGAGGCGAAAAAAAACATGGACGCGCGCCGCTATCCCCGGGCCCTGGCCCTGTACAAAGAGGCCCACGCCCTGTGGCCCGAAAACCCGGAGTTCACCAACAACCTGGGGCACATCTACTTCTTGCTCGGCGACATGGACGAGGCCGAGGCCCACTACCGCGAGGCCCTGCAGCTCGATCCGGAGCGCGGCGCGGTGTACCTCAACCTGGCCGACTTGCTGGTCGAGCGCTATCCCCGCGAACCCGCCCCGCTCGCCGAGGCCGAGGCCCTGCTCAAACAAGCCCGCGCGCGCATGGGCAACCTGGCGCGCATCATCATCCGCCAGGCGCGGGTGTCCGTGCGCTTGGCCGACTACCCCGAGGCCGAACGCCATTACCGGGCCTACCTGCGCCTCAAGAAGCCCAACGACAAGCTGCGCCTCGAGCTGGGCGACTTCTACCAGCAGCTCGGCCGCATCGACGACGCCCTGTTTTGGTACCGCCAGGTGGTGGGCGAGGCGCCGGGTCGCGAGGCCGCGCAAAAAATCTGGGACATCGAGCTCGAGCAACAAAACCTGCAATTCGGCTGGACCTCCGGGGCGGCGGTCATCCCCGACAAGGCGCAAAAGCGCGCGGCCCAGGCCCGTGAATCCCTGCGCCGCAACGATGTAGAGACCGCCGTGCGCTTGCTGCAGGACGCCCTGTCCGTGTCGCCGGCCTTCGCCGCGGCCCACGCCGATCTCGGCGATCTGCACGCGCGGACGGGCCACCCCGAACTGGCCGAGCTCGCCTACCTGCGGGCCCTGTCCTTCGAGCCGGACAACCCGGAGTTTCTGGCGCGCCTCGGCAAGCTCTACAAGGGCATGCGCCTGCGCTCCACCAACGCCGTGATCTTTCTGTCGCGGGCCCTCGACCTGCGCCCCCAGTGGACAGAGCTGCACCTGCAACTGGCCCAGGCCATGCGGGCCTCCGGCGACTTGATCGGCGCCCTCGAGCACGTTGAGGCCTACCTGGCGCGGGTGTCCGGCGACGCGAGCAAGCGCGAGAAAGCCCTGGCCCTGAAGCGCAGCATCGATCCCCTGATACCCACGGATGCCCGCGGCGCGGCGCGGCACCTCGAAGCGGACAACCCCGCCATCCCCGCCGAGCTCTCCGGTGCGTTGCGCGCGGCGCGGCTGCACGTCAAGCACGGCAACCTCGACCAGGCCATGGCGGTCCTCGCCCGCATCGATCCCGCCTTGCGCGACACCGCGGTGCTCAACCTGGAGGCGCGCATTATGTTGGCCGCCGCACGCCCCGATGCCGCCATCGTCGCCCTGCGCCGTTCGCTGCAACAAGACGAAACCCAACCCCTGGTGCACCAGCAGCTCGGTCAGGCCCTGGCCGAAATGAACGACCCGGACGCCGCGCGCCAGCACTTCCTCCGCGCCGAAGCGCTCGGGGACGCCGTGGCCACGTTTTTGATCGCCAGCCTGGACGCCATGCCGGTCATTGAGCGCGCCTTCTCGCCGGGCGACATCCGCTCGTGGTCTGCGTTGCGCGCCGCCAAAATGCGCTTGGGGCAGTTCTTGACCAGCAACGCCGCCGCGGTCTTCGAAGAGGAGGCCACGGCCCTCCTGCAGCAGGTGCGCACCCGCATGCGCGCCATCGTCATCGTGTACGGCATCGCCTTCGGGCTCGCGCTGGCGCTCTTGATCGCCATCCTGGTGCGCCGCCTGGGGGGCAGTGATCTGCGCCGCCTCATCGCCAAGCACCCGGAGGCCGGTGTCCACGTGCAGCGCATCCTCTCGGCGGTGCGCCACGAGGTGCTCAAGCACAACACGATGATGCTCTCGGGCCTGGTGACCGCCATGCAAGACGGCGAAGACGTCGCCCTGCGCCTGGCGCGCTTCGAGGAGAGCTTTTTCGGCACCGGGGAAGAAAACGCCGTGGCGTCGCGTTTGCAGCGCTATGTGGATGAACTCGAAAAAATTGGCCACGCCCACCGCTGCCACCTGGCCCTGGCGCGCAAAGACCCTGCCTTGGCACCCCTGATGCGCGGCATGCACCTCGTGGGGCAAACCCGTCCGCAACTCTCGCGCTACGCCCAGCTCTCGCCAGCGGGCCGCCGCCGGCTCCTCGTCAAATTGCGCCGGGCCGCCGATCTGCTCAACCTGCACGGCTACGCCGCCGTGTGCTCCCTGCTCGACAAGCTGCGCCACCTCGACATCACCGCGCGCCTGCTCACCGACATCTACGAGCGCTGCATCCGCGAGCCCGCCTTTGCCCCGGTGTCCTTCGCGCCGCTCCACCTCGAGATGCCCGACGGGGAGCCCCTGGCCATCTCGGTGCCGCGCACCTCCTTCGAGGACATCCTCACCAACCTCATCCGCAACGCCGTGCAATCCACCCTGGCGTCGGCAGGGGAGGGGGCTAAGCCCGTGGCCATCGGCCTCTCCTTGGACACCGAGGTCGACATGGTGACCGGCATCGAGCGGGCGGTGTTCCAGGTGTGGGATCAAGCGGCGCAATCCCTCACCACCGAGATGCTGCGCGGTCGTTACATCGAAGAGGGGCTGGGCCTGACCGCCGACCTGGTCACCCGCTACGACGGCACCCTCGATGTCCGCCCCGGGGAGGGCGCGTGGTCCAAGGCCGTCATCGTCAAGTTGCCGCGGGCCGACGAAAACGTGCCGGGCAAGGGAGGTGCGTGACGTGAGCGAGCCCTCATCCCTGCGCGTGCTCATCGTCGAAGACGGCGACGAGTACCTCGAAAACCTGCGGCGCTTCGTCATCGGACCGCACTACCTCCAGGCCCACAGCGGGGACGAAGCCATCGCGCTCTTGTCCCGCGAGCCCATCGACATCCTCTATCTCGACATGCGCTTCGATCGCATCCCCACCGCCGATCTCATGGGCGATCTCGACGCGGCCACCCGCGAGCACAACGGCGACTCCCTGCGGGCACTGCGGTTTTTGCAAAACAACCAGGGGCTCTTCATCCTCGAAGGTTTGCGGCGCGCGGGCTTTGGGCACGTCCCGGTAATTTTGTCCTACGACTTCTCGCGGGAGCCCAAGCGATGGATACACTTAAAGGGCATCCACCCCTCGTTGGCCTGGGTGCCCGACGCGGTGAGCCCCGGCGAAATCTCCGCCCTCATGCACCAACTGCGCCCCCCGCAGACGCGCGCTGCCAAAGACGCTTGTGATTGAAGATATCGAGAAAGCGCACTATAAGAAAGCGCACTATAAGGCGGGCGGAATTATGCACTCACTGAAATTTGCCTTATCGCTTGGCGGCAAGGCTTCTTTTTAAAACAGCATCAACACCATGAACATCGACGTTTCCACCGAATTCATCTTCCTAATTGGGTCCTTTCTATTCTTTGTCAGCATGCTGGTTGGCAAGGCGGGACACCGGTTTGGCGTCCCGGTTTTGTTGTTGTTCTTGCTGGTGGGCATGGCCTTCGGCGGCGACGGCTTTGGCCTGAAATTCGAAAACATACAGGTCGCGCAAGCCATCGGCACCCTGTCGCTGGTGATGATCCTCTTCTCGGGCGGGTTGGACACCAAGTTCACCGAGGTCAAGCCCGTCATCGGCCCCGGGGTTGTCTTGGCCACCCTGGGCGTGCTCCTGACCGCCCTCATCACCGGGTTCTTCACCTGGTGGTTGGCCGACCAAATCTGCGCGGGCCTGGGCATCGGCTTCCTCACCGCCATGCTGTTGGCCTCCACGGTCTCCTCCACGGATTCGGCGTCGGTCTTCGGCATCCTCCGCTCCAAGGGGCTCAGCCTCAAAAACAACCTGCGCCCACTGCTCGAGCTGGAGAGCGGCAGCAACGACCCGATGGCCTACATGCTCACCATCACGTTCATCAGCATCATCCAGTCCGGGGGCCACCCCAACCCTTGGGTGGTGGGGGGCGTTATCTTGGTGCAGTTGGTCGTCGGCACGCTGCTGGGATACCTGCTGGGACGCCTCGCGGTGATGATCATCAACCACATCCGCATGGACAACGTCGCGCTCTACCCCGTGCTGCTGCTCATCCAGGGCATCTTCATTTTTTCGCTGACGTATTACTTAAAAGGCAACGGCTACCTCGCCGTGTACATCGCGGGCTTGGTCATCGGAAATTCCAAATTTGCACACAAGCGCACCGCCATGAACTTCATGGACGGCTTCGCCTGGATGAGCCAAATCTTGCTCTTTTTAACGCTGGGGCTCTTGGTCAACCCCAGCGAGCTGGTGCCGGTGCTGGTGCCGGGCATCGTCATCGCGCTCTTTATGGTGTTCGTCGCCCGGCCGCTGACGGTCTTCTTGTGCCTGGTGCCCTTTCGCAACATCGCGCTGCGCGACCGGGTGTACATCTCGTGGGTGGGGCTGCGCGGCGCGGTGCCGATTATCTTCGCCATCTTGCCGCTGGCGGCGGGCGTGCCCGGGGCGCGGGTGGTCTTCAACATCGTGTTTATCATCACCATTGTCTCGTTGGTGTTGCAGGGCACATCGCTGCCCATCGTGGCCAGGTGGCTGGGGCTGGCGAAAAAGCCCAAAAAATACCGTAGCTTCGAGGACTTTGATGTCGAGTTTGCCGAAGACATCAAATCGGTGATGACCGAGATATTGATCTCCGACGAAACGCTGACCCACGGCAAAAACCTGATGGAGCTGCCGCTGCCGGACAACACCCTGGTGGTCATGATCAAGCGAGACGAAAAGTTCTTCGTGCCCACCGGGCAAACCGAGCTCGCCATCGGCGACAAGCTGCTGGTGATCTCCGACAACGAAAAGGCCCTCAAGGACAGCTACAAAAAGCTGGGCATCTCCAATTACTCCTACCAGCGCAACCAATGACAAATCCCGGCGCGTTCGCCCTGGCTTTCTCGGCTGTTTTTGCCGTTTTGACACCGCAAAAGGGCCGCAAAAGGCATTGACGGAACCAGCGCACTGTGGAAACCTTCGCGCGACTGAACCGGCCCTCTCTCGGGCCCCCTGGGAGGAATTATCATGAACAAAATCCAAGTGTTATGCCTAACAATGGCGCTCTCTCTCGCGGCCCTGGTGGGCTGTCAACCTGCGGCCCAACCCGCCGAGAAGAAAGCCGCGGCGGCGCCCGCCGAGATCACCAAAGATTCTCTAAAAACCCCCAATGACAAGCTCAATTACGTGCAGGGCCTCGACGTCGGCCGCAGCATCAAGCGCGGTGGGATGGTCTACCAAAGCGAAATTTTCCAAAAGGGCTTGCTGGACGGCATGAACGAAGCCGAAGACCTCCTGGTCAGCGACGAAGATCAAGCCGAGATCAAGCGCGAGCACATGCGCCAAATGATGGACCAGCGCCGCAAGGAGCGCGAAGAACTCGCCGAGAAAAACAAAACCGAGGGCGAGCAATTTCTGGCCAAAAATAAGGCGCGCGAGGGCGTGACCACCACCGAGAGCGGCCTGCAATACGAGGTCATCACCGCGGCGGACGGCCCCAAGCCCAGCCTCAAAGACAAAGTCAAAGTGCACTACGTCGGCACCCTCATCGACGGCACCGAGTTCGACTCCTCCGTCAAGCGCGGCGAGCCCTCCACCTTCAACATCGACCGCGTGGTCGCGGGCTGGACCGAGGCCCTGCAGCTCATGCCCGTCGGCGCCAAGTGGAAGCTCTACATCCCCTCCGAGCTCGGCTACGGCACCCGGGGCGCAGGCCGCCAAATCGGCGCCAACGCCGTGTTGATCTTCGAAGTCGAACTCCTGAGCATTGAGCCCGATTCCGCTGGCCCCCAATAACCCGCGTCGCGCGCACGGTTCGCGTACGTCTTCATCCCAACAATAGGTGTCCCCATGAACCTCAGATTCGACAAACTCGACGGCCTGGTTCCGGCCATTGTCCAAGACCACAAGACCCGCCAAGTGCTCATGCTCGCCTTCATGGACGAGGCCGCTTGGCAAACCACCCTCAGCTCCGGCAAGGCGGCGTTCTACTCGCGGTCGCGGCAAAAGTCCTGGATCAAGGGCGAGCAGTCGGGCAACTTCCAAATCGTCAAAGAAATTCACGTCGACTGCGACGAGGATACGGTGCTGCTCCTGGTTGAACAGGTGGGCGGCGCCGCGTGTCACGAGGGCTTCCCGTCCTGCTTTTATCGCATCTACAAAGACGGCGAGCTGCAAATCACCCAAGAGCGCGTCTTCGACCCGGCGCAAGTCTATCAAAAGAAGTGAGGTCCCCCATGTCCCGCATCATTAAACTCGGCATCCCCAAAGGTTCCCTGCAAGACAGCACGGCGGCGCTCTTCAAGCGGGCCGGTTACAACATCACTTTTCGCTCGCGCTCCTACTACCCGTCCATCGACGACCCGGAGATCGAGTGCATGCTCATCCGCGCGCAGGAGATGTCCCGCTACGTGGAAAACGGCGTGCTCGACTTCGGCCTCACCGGCCAAGACTGGGTGGTGGAAAACGGCTCCGACGTGCACGAAGTGGCCGAGCTCGAATACGCCAAGGTCAGCTACGGCAAGGTGCGCTGGGTGCTCGCCGTGCCCAACGACTCCGACATCAAGGGCCCCAAAGACCTCGAGGGCAAAACCATCGCCACCGAGGTGGTCAACATCACCCGCGCCTATCTCGCCAAGCACGGCGTGTCGGCCAAGGTCGAGTTCTCCTGGGGCGCCACCGAGGTGAAGCCGCCCAAGCTCGCCGACGCCATCGTCGAGATCACCGAAACCGGCTCGTCCCTGCGCGCCAACAACCTCAAAATCCTCGACGAGCTGCAGGAGTCCACCACGCGCCTCATCGCCAACAAGGCCTCCATGCAAGACCCGTGGAAGGTCGAGAAGATCAACCGCATCTCCATGTTGCTCAAGGGGGCCATCGCCGCCCAGCACTACGTCGGCCTCAAGTGGAACTGCGCCGCCGACGCCCTCGACGCGATCCTCGCGGCCATCCCCGCCCTCAACAACCCCACGGTGTCGCACCTCTCCGACCCCAACTGGCGCGCCGTCGAGATCATCGTCGAAGAGCGCCGCGTGCGCACCCTGATCCCCGAACTCAAGGCCGCCGGCGCCGAGGGCATCATCGAGTACCCCATCAACAAAATCATTCCCTAACACACCGCCATGCCACCCATGGCTGCGCGGCCCTTGCCTCAGGCCAGCCGCGTTATTATAGTGCCGCAAACAGGCGCTCTTGCCTGCCAGCACAGGAGACAAACATGACAACGGTCAATGTGGGGGTTATCGGATACGGCACGATCGGCACGGGCGTCGTGCGCATTTTGCAAAAGGACGCCGCGCTCCTCGAGAAGCGCTCCGGGCGGCCCATCGCACTCAAAACCGTGGCGGAGCTGCATCCCACCCCGCGCGAGGGCATCGACGCGTCGCGCTTTGCCCTCACCGATGACGCGCTCAGCGTGTGCCGCGACCCCGACATCCACATCGTGGTGGAGGTCATCGGCGGCGTGCAGCCCGCGCGCCAGTTCATCGAAGAGGCCCTGCGCAACGGCAAGCACGTGATCACCGCCAACAAGGAACTCATGGCCAAGCACGGCCGCGAGCTGCTGGTCCTGGCCCACGAACACAACGTCAACCTGGGCTTCGAGGCCTCGGTGGGCGGCGGCATCCCCATCATTAATGCGCTCACCTCGTCGCTGGCGGGCAACCGCTTCGCGCGCATCTACGGCATCCTCAACGGCACCACCAACTACATCCTCACCCGCATGTACAACGATGGCGTCGATTTTGACGCCGTGCTCCAAGAGGCGCAGGCCCTGGGCTACGCCGAAGCCGACCCCTCCTCCGACGTGGACGGCCACGACATCGCCTACAAGCTCTGCCTGCTGGCCACCATCGCCTTCGACACCTTCTTCGACATCAACGAGATCTTCCGCGAGGGCATCCGCAGCATCACCGCGCGCGACATCGCCGTGGCCAAGGAGTTCGGCTACGTCATCAAAATTCTGGCGGTGGGCGTGCAGCGCGGCGACACCGACGTAGAGCTGCGCGTGCACCCGGTGATGATCCCCACGCGCCACCCGCTGGCCTCGGTAAACGACGCCTTCAACGCCGTGTTCGTCGAGGGCGAAAACGTCGGCGAGTCGATGTTCTACGGGCGCGGCGCCGGCGAGCTGCCCACGGCCTCCGCCATCATGGGCGACATGGTCGAAATCGTGCGCACCCTGGCGTTGCAGCGCAGCGGCATGGCCTCGCGTTTCGGCGGCAGCACCCACCGCATACGCCCCATGGGCGACATCGAGAGCCGCTACTACCTGCGCCTCAAGGTCGCCGACGCCCCCGGCGTGCTCGGGGCCATCGCCCAGGCCTTCGGACAGCAGGAGGTCAGCATCCGCTCGGTGAAGCAGCAGGAGGGTGACGGCACCGCCGCCGAGCTCATCATTATGACCCACGCGGTGCGCGAAGCCCGCATGCAGGCAGCCCTCACCGACATCCGCGCCCTCCCCACCGTCGACGAGGTGTGCAGCCTCATTCGCGTCGGACTGTAATTTCTCCCACAGCGCATGTTGTCCCGGTTATGGCGGCGATTTTCGCGGTCGTTTCTGAATAAATATTCCTTTTCCAACCCGGTTCTTAGGTTACAATAAGGCCACATAATTTTTGTAGGCCTGCAAATGCCGGGTCGAAAGGAGCGAAAAATGATGAAGCGACGTTGGTTTCTGTCAGAAGCGTTTCTGCTCTTGGTGGGGACGCTGCTGCTATCAGCGGGGTGTTATGAATCTTCGACAGTCACGGTGTCGCCGGATGACGGCGCAGATGACACCGGCGCTCCTGACACCGGCGCTCCCGACACCGGCGACGAGCCAGCCGACACGGGCAAAGATCCCGCTGACACTGGCAAAGATCCCGCCGACACCGGTGACGACCCGAAAGACACCGGCACTGAGCCCGACGACACGGGACCGGCAGACACCGGTACTGAGCCCGACGACACGGGACCGGCAGACACCGGTACTGAGCCCGACGACACGGGACCGGCAGACACCGGCACTGAGCCCGACGACACCGACCCGGTTGGCACCGACGACACCGACCCGGTTGGCACCGACGACACCGACCCGGTTGGCACCGATGACACCGACCCGGTTGGCACCGATGACACCGACCCGGTTGACACCGACGACACCGATCCGGTTGGCACCGACGACACCGATCCGGTTGGCACCGACGACACCGACCCGGTTGACACCGACGACACCGATCCCTTGGCGGTGGACGGAACGCCCTGCGGCGATGGCGCTGAGTGCGAAAGCGGCTTTTGCGTGGACGGCGTGTGCTGCGAATCGTCCTGCGACGGCGACTGCGCGGTGTGCAACGAAGTGGGCTATGAAGGCGCTTGCGTGCCCCAGGCACCCGATGTGGTGTGCCGCGCTGCTTCCGACCACGCGTGCGATGCCCCCGAGGTCTGCGATGGCTTTCAATTGGATTGTCCCTCCGAAGACGCCTTCAACGACGGCGCTTCTTGCGATGTCGACGACGCGCCCTGCGTGGCCAGCGGCACGTGCACCGCACCCGACACCTGCGCTCCGGTGTTTGAAGAAGACGGCGAAACCTGCGCCGCTGCCGGTGGCGAGTGCTTCGAAGACAGCACCTGCCAAGAGGGCGTCTGCGTCGTGAACTACGCGGGCAGCGAGAAAGAGTGCGGCAATTACGATGAGAACAACCCGTGCGACGCGCAAAACTACTGCGACGGCGCGGGTGCTTGTACCGAGAACTACGCGGGCAGCGACACGGTGTGTCGCGACGCCGTGGGCGGTTGCGACATTGCGGAGTACTGCACCGGCGACTCGCTGGACTGCCCGGACGATGATTTCAACGACGGCGCTTTTTGCGATGTCGACGACGCGCCCTGCGTAACCGGCGGGAAGTGCACCGCGGCCGATACGTGCGCTCCGGTGTTTGAAGAAGACGACACGGTGTGCGGTGCTGCGGCAGACGAATGCTTTGCCGAGAGCACCTGTCAGGAGGGCATTTGCACCCCGCAATTCGCCGATCCCGGTGATTCTTGCGGCAACTACGATGAGAACAACCCGTGCGATGCGCAGGACACCTGTGACGGTGCTGGCGCTTGCGTGGAGAACTTCGTGGCTGCGAACACGGACTGCGGCGATCCCTTGGAGGGCGAATGCGACCTCTCGGTGTGCGACGGCGCGGGCGCTTGCCAGCCCGGTTACCCCGGTGAAGAGACCACTTGCGGCGATGCGCCCAGTGGCGACTGCGACGCGCAAAACACCTGCGACGGCGCGGGTAAGTGCGCCGACCGCTACCAGCCCGCCACCGAGCAGTGCCGCGTGGCGGCAGGCGAGTGCGATGAGGCCGCCTTCTGCACGAGCGCCTCGGCGGTTTGCCCGGACAACGCCCTGAAAGCGAGCACCGTGGAGTGCCGCCCGGTCGCCCACAGCGAATGCGACGTGGCGGAGTTCTGCACCGGCGACTCGGCGTTTTGCCCGACCGATGTCTTCAACAGCGGGGATACCTGCACCATCGAGACATCGGCCTGCGTGACCGGCGGCATTTGCAACACTGCCGATGCCTGCGCCCCGGTGTTTGCCATTGAGGACACCTTCTGCGGCGACGCCGCTGAACCCTGCGACACCTCCAAGTGCGACAACGCGGGGCAATGCATCCCCGCCAGCGCGGCCGACGATACGACGTGCGGCACCGCCGCGGATGTTTGCTTTGCGGACAGCACCTGCCAATCCGGCGTGTGCACCGTGCAGTACCAGCCAGGCACCTTCGTGTGCGCCACGGGCGACGCCGAAGACATCACGGGCGAAGACCTCTACCGCTGCTACGAAGAGGACACCTGCGGCGCCGAGCTGCAAATGCGGGTGCGCAACAGCTACTGCGACGGCGCGGGCGCGTGCCACAAGGCCGCTGCCGACGATTGGGCGAAGCTAGATACCTGCAATGACACAACGGAGATCTGCTACGCGGACGCCACCAACGGCGCGTGCGTGCCCTGCGGCGCCAGTGACATCCCCGACGACACCTGCGACGGCGACAAGGCCATCCAGTACTACGCCGCTGGCGAAGACGGATATACCAACGGCACGTGCGTTGCCAACGCGTGCGCGAACTACAACTACGCCGAAGAGGATTGCGCGGCCACGGGCCTGGTGTGCGACGCCGGCACCTGCGTCGACGCGCCGGTGGCATTGGATTGCGCGCTATGCGGCGGCTTTGACTACAAGGGCCACTGCTGGTTCTTGGGCGCCGCAGGCCAGAGCTGCACCGATGCCTGCAATGCCAACAACTTGGTGTACGACGGCGCCACCCGCGACGTCGCCGGCGTGAGACGCGACCAGAACCATATATTTTACAACGATGGCATTTGCCAAAATCTGGTGCACGCGCTCTCGCCATCCACTGGTGAAATGCAGATATTTGAAGGCGCCGATAACAACTATGCGGTGGGATGCACGTATCTCGGAACCCTGCTGGGCTTTTTGGTCAATCTACCCATTTTGCACCTTGAGATGGAGACGACGGCCGATGCGACGCGCGACGATCACCGGCGCGTCTGTGCGTGCCAAGCGGGCGGGGAGTTTACGTGCAACGCGGCCAACGCGCGGCTGTACACGGAGCCCGTCGCCGTAAGCGCGGATACTTGCCACGCCTACTACCACGACAGCGGCGCCTTGGCGTTGCATTATCGGGGAGTCCAAAGCGACTCGGACGCGATAACATTGCGCATTCGGTACTGCGACGGCCGCACGCTATCGGAAACGCTCAAGCCGTCGGGTGGTCCGAGCGGCGATGTTTGGACGACCTTGCCCCAACCCCCGGAGAACTGCCGGATCTACGTGCACGTCCAGTCCATGAACGGTTACGCCTGGCCATTGTATATTCGCAGCATCTAACACCGCGCATTTTCTTTCGGCGCGGGCGTAAAAAAAATCGCACCCGATAATTTGTTTTGGGGTACACTGTTTCTACAGTTTTTTAGTGGACTTGCAAAAGCGATCGGCAAGCCGAAAGGAGCGGGGCATGAAACAGGTGCGGTTGTTTTCATTTGCATGGGGAACATGGCTGTTGCTGGCGGGGGCGCTGCTGCTATCCGCAGCGGGGTGTACCGAATCGACGTCGGTGGACGCATCGTCGGGCGATCCGAAAGACACGGGGGCTGACCCGAAAGACACGGGCGCTGACCCGAAAGACACCGGCGCTGATCCGGAAGACACGGGCACTGACCCGGAAGACACGGGGGCTGATCCGGAAGACACGGGCACTGACCCGGAAGACACGGGGGCTGATCCGGAAGACACCGGTCCCGAAGACACCGGTCCCGAAGACACCGGCACTGAGCCTGAAGACACCGGTCCCGAAGACACCGGGCCTGATCCCTTGGCCGAAAACGGCGTGGCTTGTTTCGCAGACAGCGAGTGCGACAGCGGCTTTTGCGCGGACGGCGTGTGCTGCGAGTCGTCCTGCGACGGCGACTGCGCGGTGTGCAATGCCGCGGGCTTTGAGGGCACCTGCACGCCCCACATCGCGGGTGTGGTGTGCCGCTCGGCGGTGGGCGAATGCGACCTAGCCGAGGTGTGCGACGGCGAGAGCTTTGCGTGCCCCGAAGACGCCTTTGACGACGGCGCCCTCTGCGGTGAAGCCTCGGACTGCGTGACCGGCGGCGTTTGCACGGCGGCGGACACCTGTGAGCTGGCGTTTGCCGATCCGGGCACCGAGTGCGGGGGCGCGCCCGTCGGCGTCTGCTCCGCACAGAGCACCTGCGATGGCGCGGGGACTTGCAGCCCCAACTTCTTGGGCGCCGAGACCGAGTGCCGCGCTGCGGCGAACGAGTGCGACGTGGCCGAGGTGTGCGCGGGCGATTCACCGGATTGTCCCACCGATCTCTTTGCCGAAGCGGGCGAGCCCTGCGGCGATGGCACCTTCCACTCGGCGTGCAACTTGCCCGACACCTGCGATGGCAACGGGTTTTGCGATGCCAACCTGCAGCCCACCAGCGTGGTGTGCCGCGAGGCGGTAGATGATTGCGACGCCCCGGAGTACTGCGATGGCTTGGGCTTTTGCCCAGCGGACGAGGTGCTCCCTGCGAACACGGAGTGCCGCGCGGCAGCGGGAGACTGCGACATCGCCGCGGTGTGTGACGGCAGCAGCGTTGTGTGTCCGGCCAACGATTTTGTGGCGGCGGGCGCAGACTGCGGCGGCTTGCCCAACGGCGACTGCGACGCGCAAAACACC
>LSQX01273926.1_pt1 | contig 17958 bp, 13 predicted proteins | sample 654561 | NCBI WGS metagenome assembly LSQX01 (sample SAMN04489861, study PRJNA283612) | anaerobic digester metagenome | isolation source: 4 biogas reactors fed with cattle manure at either 37C or 55C with and... | place: Denmark: Kongens Lyngby | collected 2014
GTCTTGCCATCTACGTTGACCGGCAGCCCCCGCTCGAATTCCATGGTGATGACCACCGACTCATCAGGCGCATTTTCCGGATACTTGTACCAGACATAATCTTCTTGTGGTATGCGCATGGTCAGGTTGTCTACTTCGCCTGAGCCGATAGAGCGGCACCACATGGTCAGGTCATCACCGATGCCTGCCTTGTAGGGTATGCCATAGCCATCCGAGAGTTTCTTTTCCTCTTCACGCGTCCAGTTGAAGTCGCGCACCGGCACTAGAACCTTCAGGTCAGGAGCGAAGAGGTTGAAGACGTTGTGCATACGGTACTGATCGTTGCCTTTGCCGGTGGAGCCTTCGGCGATGGCATCACAGCCCTGCTCAACGGCAAATTCGGCGACTTTGCGCGCAATTAGCTGACGTGTCATGGATGTGGCAACCGGGTAGCCTTCGTAGTCGGAGTTGGCCATGATCGCACGGGTGATGAAATCGTTTGCGAATTCATCGGTCGCCTCGATGAGCGTCCACGGCACACCCACCAGTTCGGCCTTCTCCTTGCACTCTTTCAGTTCGGCATCAGTCAGTCCGACGTTGCAGGTGACCGCCAGGACCTCTTCGGCGCCATAGTGTTCCTGCAGGGTCCGCAAAATAAGCGTCGAGTCCAGGCCGCCTGAGTATGCCACGGCCACTTTTTTCGCTTGCTGCAGCGGGATTACATAGTCTCCAGCTTGTCCGCACATGGTACGTCCTCCTGTATAGCCGCCTCTGCTGGCGACCTAGTGTTCGGTTTGCTCTTCTTCGCAGTAGGCACAGATCACCGGGCCGTCTTCGGCTTTCACGAATGCCGGCTCAACCGGCTCGGTGGTGGTGATGCACTGCTGGTTCCTGCATGGGCCCTTGCCCGGAACCGGTTGCAGTTCCGACTTGGGCGCGACCACCTCGGGTGCAGCTTCAGTGTATCTGGGTGCCTTGCCCAGACCTATGCTTTTTTCCTTCACATCGTATTCAGGCAGTCTCAGTAGCAGCGCCAGTAATGCCATGCGGACAGGCACTCCACCCGCCGCTTGCCGAAAGTAGGCTGCTCGCGGGTCCTCGTCTACCTCAGGCGCTATCTCATCTATGCGAGGCAGTGGATGGAGCACTTTGAGCTGCTCGCGCCCCTTCTCCATCATCTCGGGGGTGAGCACGAAACAGCCTGTGATCTTGTCATACTCGGCCGAGTCAGCAAACCGCTCACGCTGCATGCGGGTCATGTAGAGCACGTCTAGGTCGGCTATAGTGCCTTGCAGATCATCTGTTTCAACCGGGCGGGTCCCCGAGGCCGCCTGGATTTTCGTCATATACCGCTCGGGCATGGGCAATTCGGGCGGCGAGATGCAGATGATTTCACAGCCCATTTGGGCCAGTACCGGTGCCAAAGAGTGGACAGTGCGGCCATGTTTCAGGTCACCACACAGGCCCACTTTCAGCCCATCAAGCCGCTTCAGCTCACGGCGGATGCAAAACAGATCGGTGAGCGTCTGAGTGGGGTGTTCGCGGTGGCCATCGCCGGCGTTGATGACTGGCACTTTCGCCGCATCAGCCGCCACCTTCGCAGCGCCCGACAACGGGTGGCGCATGACCAGTATGTCGCAGTAGCCGCTCATCACGCGGATGGTATCAGCCAGCGTCTCTCCCTTGGCGACCGAGCAGTTGGCCGCATCGTAAAAGCCCAACGTCTGACCACCCAGGCGCAACATGGCAGACTCAAAAGACAGGCGGGTACGAGTGGAGGGCTCGAAAAAGACGATGCCAAGTATCCGATCCAGTGGCGCCACCGGTATCGGCGGAGCATCACCATCAAAGCCGATAGCCCTGGCCATGTCTTCGGCAGTGTCCAGTATGCGCTGGACATCCCGACCAGACAGGTCCTCGAATGACACGAGGTTGGCTACGGACAAAGCATCCATCATATGAACTCCCGTACAACTATAAGCGGTAGGGGCGGATTGGTGTGATTTGTGAATCTGGTCACGAAATATGAGCCACGTTTCAGGCGTTTCGGCCGCACATGCAAAAGCACCAGGTTAGCTGTGCGCGACAGAGCTGATAGCGAGACTGTCTTCCCAGCCTGCCCCGGCTTCTGTGCGGTGCAGCAAAATAAACGTGAGTATCTTATGGGTCTGCGGTCACAGTATTCGGCCTACTTCAGGCGACTTCGATCTGTGCCAATACCCGCGTCGTGGCCGAGGAAAGCCGCTTCGATCTGAGACGATCTGCTTAGGATCGCCTCACAGCCTGCGTCAGCACCTGCATTGCGGACTGCAAGAACTTGCCCGCACTGCGGCCATCTGCGGCGAACTGCCTCAATGCAACACAGAGTTTAGGTCTTCGCGCATGGTCTCGGCGGCTTTTGCAGCGGCCTGACGCCAATCCTCACCGGTTTGACGGTAGGCATGCATGATGCCACGGGATGAATTGACTACCGCACCTAGTCCATCGGCGTCGAACGCAGCAGCCACATCCTGCGCACCACTGCCCTGGGCACCATAGCCGGGTACCAGTAGGATGCTGCGGGGCATCCGGCAGCGCAGTTCGGCCAACTGCTCTGGATAAGTCGCACCCACTACCGCGCCAACCGAGCTGTATCCGCACTCTCCGGTGCGCTCATCGGCCCAGCCACAGACCATGCCAGAGACCTTCTCGTAGACGCGCCCACAGTCAGTCTTCAGGTCCTGCAGGTCGCCAGAGCCCGGATTGGAGGTCTTCACAAGCACGAACAGCCCCCCCTGCACCGAGTCAGCTACATCCAGGAACGGTTCGATCGTGTCAGCACCCATGTACGGATTGACCGTCACGGCGTCAGGTGCAGCCGCAGGCGATGCCTGATTGTGCAGGCCGAAACAGGCACGTGCATACGCCTGCGCTGTTGAACTTATGTCCCCGCGTTTTGCGTCTAATATAACCAGAAGGCCATGCTGTTTGGCATACTCGATTACGCGCCACATAGCAGCGAGGCCGTCGGGTGCCAGAGCTTCAAAAAAAGCAGCCTGGGGCTTGACACAGACCGCGTATGGAGCGATAGCCTCGATGATACCGCAGCAGAATCGTACTGTCGCCTCTACGACATCGGACGTGTTGCTGAGGTCCGGAGGCAGCAGCTCAGGCCGTGGATCAAGACCGGCGCAGACACGCGAATCTTTGGCCTTCACGGCCTGCATCAGTCGATCCGGGAATTGCTGCTTCATAACAGTGGATGCCCCCTGCGCCCTGTGCGGGTCAAATGCGATTATACATGGCAAATCGAGGGATTGTCAAAGCAGTTCATGATGCCGGGAAAGCAGCACTTGCCTGTGCAGGAGCTGAGCGTTGTGATAGAATACATGGCAGTGTCAGGTCTCATGACAGAATGCGGGAGTTGGAGATGAAAACACACGGAAACCTGGCGATAGCGTTGATCGTGACTATCCTGTTGGTGGCGATCGGACCGGTGATGGCTCAGCGTGACGCCGGTACGGCGGCACAGACCGAGTACCAGGCGATAGAAGTGCTGCTGCTGGCAAGATATCTCCAGTTGACAGATGAGCAGGTCAAAGCCATCGTACCTCTGGCCACGGAGATAGCGCAGGCCAGGACCGCATTCACCACGGAACTGGACAAACTGCAGGAGTCTGCTGCGAAAACGCTCGACGAGGTGATCGCGGCACGCGCCGCCGGACAGTCAACGGGTGCAGCTTCGGAAAAGACCCTGCAAGAGACGGTAACTGAGTACCGGCGAGCGTATGAAGTGTACGAACAAAAGATCGTCGCTGCTGGCGATAAGATGCTGCAGTTGCTGACTGACAGTCAGCAAGCACTGATCGAAACGCCCGCCGAGACTGCTGAGCGCGAAGGCAGGCTGCTAACTGCCATGACGTCGCCCGAGCAATACGTGGCCCAGCACCTGATCATGATCCGAAGCCTGACGCGGGCCGACTACCAGGCCGTGCGACCGCTACTGGCACGCGATGTGGCCATGTATATCGTCACCACAGTGGACGCCGACGCCGAGATGATGGCCACACTGACCGAGATGACGCTGGAAATCATGGACCAGTCGATGGTACTGAGCGACGCGCAGTTCGAAAACATCCGACCCGACCTGCCGCAGATAATCGCCGAGAGTCTTCAGTTGCCCGGCCAGACCGCCCCACTTCAGGCTCCCGCGCGCCTGAAGCTGCTCCAGCTGGACGAATGGCTGACCAACCCGACGACAGCAAAACTACTGGGAGAACTTCAGGCCACGGAGACACAGCCATCAACTCCGCCCCTGTATGGAGTGGCCAGCCCTGAACTTGAGATAGCTGCCCGCAGGTTGCGGGAGACCACCGAAACCCGGCACAAGCTGGAGCAATCGCTGGACATGGTTGACATCCTCACAGTGCTCAACGACCTGCTAGTTGGCCCAGAGCAGGCTGCGGCATTGCTGCCACAGGTGACGGGATTGCGTACGAAGTACGCCGCGGAGCAGAGACGATGGCGCGATGGCCTCGTAAAAGAGCGGTCACAGTTTGTCAAAACTCGTGAGGCCCTGACGAAAAACCAATCACTTCCCGATGAGCAGGCAGACGCTCTGGATCGCATAACTGAAGCAGAAGTCGAGAGCGCCTTCATGATCCTCTCGGCGGCCGACGAAACGATCAAAACGGTTCAAGGTATACTGGATGACGAGCAGCGGCTCGCGATTGATTGGCGCCCCCCTGTCTGTCTGGCGCAGGGAGAGCCACTGGAAGACAAAATGGAGAGGTTGCTGGAACTGTCCGCCTCGATCAGCGACTTGAGCCGACTGCTGCAACAGGTGCGATTGATCGAACCAATCACCTACCAGAGCACAGCAAGCAACATGACCGAGCAGTTCCTGCGACGCTATATGCCCCCCCAGACGCCCGGCTTCGACCAGGCGGTGCGGCAATTGATAGATCTGCAGATGCAAGCGCGTGAGGTGCCCCAGGAGCAGTGGAACGCCGGCACCGCTACATTGCTGAGCATTGAAGGGATGGAAAGGTTGGGACTATTGCCGCAGGATCTGAGCCCGATCGCCACTCCGGCAAACCCAAATGCGGTATACAACTGGTGGGACCTGGAGCAGATCCTGTCCGATCCACTGACCCCCGATTGCCTCAAGAAGATGACGCAGCCGCCACAGCCACAGGGCGAAGAATAGCAAAGCCAACGCAGCAAGGCCTGATGAAGGCCTGATTGCCTCACTGCAGAACCGGAGAAGACGATGCGAGATGATCTGGCCGCGATGAGTGCGGCGCAATGCAAACAGCGGCTCAGAGAGCTGATCCTGGAAAAAGCGCTGAAATTCGGCGACTTCACGCTGGCATCGGGCGCNNTACTACATAGACGGGCGGCAGGTGACACTGGACGGCGAGGGCATATACTGCCTGGCCCGCTGCCTCGTAGATCGTCTCGAGAGTGAGCAGGTGACAGCAGTAGGTGGCATGGCATTAGGTGCAGACCCGATCTCGGCTGCGACGGCCGCAGTCGCGGCATCTATGGGGCGCAAGCTGGATGCATTCATGGTGCGAAAAGAGCCCAAGTCTCATGGCACCGGAAATCAGGTTGAGGGCCCGTTAGAGTCAGGTGCGCCAGTCGCCATGGTCGAAGACACCGTGACTACCGGAGGTTCGACTCTGGATGCCATCGCTGCAGTAGAGCGCGAGCGACAGGCTCAAGTCGTCCTGGTAGTAGCCATGGTAGACCGTCAGCAGGGCGCGGCAGAAGCGTTCGCGCGGGCAGGCTATCGGTTCGAGGCACTCTTCACAGTCGAAGAGCTGGGCGTGACGCTGAACCGCAACTGACCCGGCTCAGAGCACGAAGCGGCGTCGAAAAGCCGCAACTACATACCAGGTGCACTCTCATGCCAGGTGGCCCGGCGCGGCCCACAGCCTCTACACGTCACGTTTGCGGGCCTCCGTTTCAAGCGCATCTGTTCATCTCAACTGTACAGCCATTGCAGGGGTATGCGAGTGATCTGCGTTAGGGCCAGACCTCCGAAATCATCGCCCTGGCGCCGACCTGCGCAGTAGGCTAGCACAACGGTGTCTTCGTCCTCCAGGAAGTGGATGGCGGTGTAGCAGTACCAACCCCCAGGATCGTCCTCAAGCCACTTGTGGTGCTCCCAGGTCTGCCCTTCGTCTTTCGAAATAGCGGTGACCAGCGGAGAGCGAACTTCCTCGTACTCGGCAGACACATCGGAGGCATCACGGTTGTAGACTATCAATATATCCCCGGTCTGTGGGATGCGACGGATACTGGCGGGGCTACAACAGGAAGTCTTCAGGTCAGTTGGCTCGGCTTCTGACCAGGTGACGCCACCGTCAGCAGAGTATGCACGGTAGTGGCAGCCCATGTCTGTACGACACAGCATCATGACTCGCCCGTCACGCAGTTCGATTATGCACGGTTCCTGCAAGCCAGTGCGGCTTTCTTCCGGAGGCTGCAATTCAGTGGCTGCATGCTCCCAGATCCGCCCGTCATCATCGGACAGGAAGCAGGTAGCCACAGCCGGCCGATACGGTGCGCCTACCTGATCTGGAGGGTGGTGAATAGCAGTCGGTATCAGCAGCCGTCCGCTCGAAAGCCGAATAACTCTGTCGTTGTTCACTACGTTGTACGTGTGCCGGACTGTGCTCAGAACTGGATCAGACCAGCTTTTCGCCTCATCGCTGCTGCGGCGAAGGAAGGCGCGGCAGAGTTTCTGCGGATCATCCTTGCGCAGATACAGCATCCCGATGTCACCATCAGCCATCCGAAGCAGGCTGACGGACATGACGTTACAGGCGCCTTCGTTTTCCAGAACAGTAACATCTTCGCCCCATGTCCGGCCCCCATCGGCCGAGTAGCGTCCGGCCAGGTAGGCACCGCTGTGATCATGCCCTCCGTCGTAGTAGTGGCTGTAGACAAACAAGAGTCGGCCATCGCTAAGCTGGATGAAGGCACCCTCAGAATTGCGCGGGTTTTGCTCTGATGGCGGAAGCAGCCTGATCTTCTCGACTTGCGTGGGCATCACACGCCCTCCTCATCGCTATCCTGCATCAATCGGTCGGATACCACACCCGGCGCTTCGCCGCTGGGCTCAGCACAGCCTCCACTGTCTTCCTCCGCACCCTGCTGGACGCGCCGCAGCCGGCAGATGGGGCAGTATGTTGCGTTGGTCGGTTCGCCACACACAACACAAATCCTCTCAAGCTCCTCGGGAAGTGCCGTAGGCATAGCCTTGAGCAAGGTGTGGGCAAACTGTATCTTGCTCATAGGCGCCTGCTGTTCCAGCAGTTCGAAGACCTGTTTGAAGCGGTGGCTCCTGGCCTCGAATTGGGTACACTCTATGTTGGTGCGGGGCAGGGCGAGCATCTGAGCGTAGGTCTCTGTGGCGCTTTCCGGAGTGAAGTACAGCGGCTTGATCTTGCGGGGCCGATGAGCGGCGGGGGGCAGGGTGGGTCGTGGTGCTTCCAGGCGCCCAGACAGTATGCCCTTGAGCATGAACTGCAGGATATCTTCGAGAGTGTGTCCGGTGGCCAGCGCATCCACGCCCAGATGAGCACACTGACGGTTGAGTATGGCCCTACGCACTGCGCCACAAACGCTGCACTGGTGAAACTGCCCTACCGGTTCAACAGTGACACCAAAATCAGCCACGTGGCTGACATGGAGCCTAATCTGGAGCATATCGCACAGGTCAGCGGTGGCCTGCGCGGCGGCGTGGGAAAACGCACCCAGCCCCATGTTCACATGCAGGGCTACGACAGATATGCGCAGCCGGTGGCGTAGCGAGTGGAGGATGTGTGCAGTAGCAGCGCTATCCTTGCCCCCTGACAGGGCTACTGCCACTGTATCACCGGCCCGATACATCCGGAAGCGACGCATCGGGCTCTCTATCCTATGTCGGACAAAGCTCGGGAAGCACTCCTCACAGATCGCCTTCCCGAACTCGCTTATGGATATCAACCTACTGCCCCGATGGCAGACGGCACAATCGCCATCATGTATGACCATTCGCAATTCCAAGACCACGGCTTTCCGGACGTCTTCTCAGTAGGCTTGAGAGGCTTGAACACAGCCGTCTTACGACCTGCCTGTATCTGCCTGTACCTGCCTGCGACCTATAGTGTGCCTATAGTGTGCCTGACTATGGCCCGAATATGGCCTGGATGCACGCTAACGGCATGAACATATACTGATGTTACCTATACTAATGCTACAGGTGCAACGGTTCGATGCTAGGGGCTGTCAGCCGTTCGGCCAGCTCAGCGAGTGTGACTGAAGCGATTTGCTCCGGCTGGTGAAATACCAGTGGTTGCCCGGCTGCGACAGCGGCGGCACAGGCTTCAGCAGCCGGTGGCATCACCCCGATAATCCGTGCATCAAGCTTCCGGCCTATCTCATCGATCTGTATAGTGTAGCCAGTAGCCATCCTGCTGACCACCACCAGCCCCATGAATGGAGAGCTCACATCCCATGCCTTCAACTGAGCGAGGCGCACTGCTGCCGCTTCCAGGCAGTAGTGTTCAGGCTGCACTGTCAGGCCGACATAATCGGTTAGGCGGATTGCAGCCTGTGAGGCGAGGGACTGTGGTTAGCCGGTAGGTCGAGAATGGTGAAATCACAGATGCTGCTGAGAGTGGAGACCACCGCGTCCACCTGCTCAGGTTCCAGATCGCGAAACTCCTCTGGCCGTTGCGGTCCATATAGAATCCGAGGCCCCTGCTCTATGCTCATCAATTGGGCCTCAACATTATGGCGGTCAATCTGCTCAAGCGGCAAGGTCAGCAGCTGGCTAAGACTGCTGCGTGGGATGCGGTTTAGCTGCAAGGCCAGCGTCCCGAAGTCAGCACGCAGTTCAGAAATGATGGTGTTATGGCCCCGGCGAGCAAGTGCTGCGGCTACGTTGGAAGCCACTGTAGTGGTGCCGGTGCCGCCCTTGGCACCGATGAATGCGATGACCCTGCCACGCTGGTGACTGTGGGTAGCCCGCACCTGCCGTGCCTGCAATTGATGCCGCTCCATGGCATAGCGGATGGCGCGCACCAGAGCACTGTCAGGCGTCTCGTCCTTGACCAGATACTCCTGCGCCCCGTGCTGGGCAGCACTGATAGCTGTCGCGTCATCGCCGACAGATGTCAACACAACGATGGGGATGTCCGGAGCCCGACCATATACTCGCTCCAAAGTCGGCAGCCCCACACTGTCGGACAGGTTCAGCTCAAGGATGATCACATCGAAGCTGTCCAGGTCGAGCAAGTCCAAGGCTCGTGCCATACTGGGAGCGTTGAATAGGTCAAACTCAAAGTTCTTGCCGGCTTCCAACGCCTGGGTGAGCCGCTCCACAGCGGACTGGTCGCTTTCGATTACAAGCATTTTGGTCGGAGCGTCCATCATGAGGACTTTCCCCCCTCGAGCAGACTGTGCTTTGGTTGCCGCTATGTCTACATCTGCTGCGCGCAGTCATGCTGTGGTCACAAAAGCAGAGTACTCAATAAATCTTCAGTTGGCAACTGTCAGTTGTTCGACCATACCGTCAACTCCCGCGTTGTGCACTTATCACGTCTTCGTAACCGGCCATCATCACGGCAACGACTGGCTGCAAGCGCCATGGAAGAGTAGCGAAAGGTTCTCGAGAACAACCAGTATATTCGCCTGTGAATACGGCCTTGCGACTAATTTCACCTGCCTGAATTGGCGTATCAGCCAGCTATGCGGCAGGGGGCTCATCGCACGGTAACCCGCCGACTTGCCCCTGGCACGCCCGTTTATCAACCATAGCGTGCTCGATACTAATTCAACGACACTTGCACCAATTAGCGCAAGAATTTGCATCTCGCCAGCTCTAATCAACTAGAGGCACAAGGGGCATGTGCCGCCTGCCGGAAACCGGATCACCTCAGTGCTGGTGGCCACTGTGTTGGCTTCTCGAGACCGGTGACAAATCCTCCCTATCGCCAGCATGGTGCGCTAGTAAGCAAGACTGTTGCCGATAGATCCTGTCTCCGCATAGGGTTTATTTGAGCGTCTCGGCTAATGCGGCTATCTCGCTTACCAGACCCTATCTGCCCGCTACACGATTTGCATTATCCGTAGAAAGGGTATATTCTTCACTTGCATGCGCTGTTCCTGCATTGCAGACACTCAGCTCCTGTGAAAATATGGACTTCCTGCGGTGCTCGAACGGCAAGCCAGCAAGCGACGTGGAGGTATGGCCTGTATTGCTCGCCAACCCGATTGGTGTACTCCAGCGAGTGGGGCAAACACCGTTCGATGGCTGGATATCCTCGGCTCGTGGCCTATACGGAAACACACTCATGACAGTTAAGACCAAGCGAAAAAGAGAGTCGTTGCGCAAGGAGCTCCGAGCTCTAATCGCACCGTCGTTTCTCATGGGCCTACGCTCGCTTACCAACCGTATGCGCCTGGAGCAGGTGCAGCGCCTGGGCGCGCGATTGGGCAGACATGGATGGATTTTTGCCCGCCACCGCCTACGCATCGCACTGCGCAATCTGCAACTGGTATACAGCCCCGAACTCACGCATGCCCTGCGCCAGAAACTGGCTATAAAAGCGTTCGAGTCGGTGGGAATGATGGGCCTGGAAATGGTCAAGCTACCCACTCTCCCGCCCGAAGAGCTTGTTGATATAGCTCCGATCGAGGGGCTGGAGCACCTACAGGCCTCGATTGCCGCCGGAAGTGGCACCATACTGATCGGTGCACATCTGGGCAACTGGGAAATCGGCCCGGTGCGCCTCAATCAGGAAGGCTTCGACGTGGTGCCCTTGGCGCGCCCCTCAAGCATGCAGCGCATAGCGCGAACGGTGGACGCGCTGCGCGAAGGTATGGCCGTCCCCACCATCCCCGTACACGGTGGGATTAGACCATGCCTGCGATTGCTGCGGAAAAATACGGTAATCGGAATCCTTCCGGACCGGTATGCACGGGGGCAGGGGCTGGATATCGAATATATGGGCCATACGACCAATTTGTGGCACACCCCCATGCTGTTGGCCTTGCGCAGCGGTGCGCAAATGCTGCCCTGCCACACCGTACGGCAAGATGATGGTAGCTTTAGGGTCTGTATTGATGAACCGATACCAGTGACACCGGCAACACCGATAGATGTCGGCACGCAGCAAGTGTTTCGCCGCCTCGAAAAATGGGTGAGACAGCACCCCGAACAGTACCTCTGGCAGTACGACTTGTGGCCCGATGTAGAGCTCTAGGCATACCATCCTACCTGGTGACCCACAACCTCATCCAGCTGTGCCGCTGATCAACCCCGCGTCCCGAGCCTTCGTGCAGGTTCCGATGTTGGTTTTGCCCGCCACAATCGTTCCTCTGCCCTACAATTTTCCACTACCCGCCAGCCACAACACACTCCAGTTGCTTTGCCACCGCAACGACGATGCCAGTGATACTCACCACACAGTATTCGGTTGTAGCACAGCTTTTCTGCGGACTGCCGCAGCCGTCGGAATACGAAACGCGCACCCCCGACAATTTCATCCCACTTCACACCATGACCGCCCCACAGCAAGCCTTCAGATCCATCGCTGATTGTCTTCATGCAGGACAATTGCCCACACACGAAGGATTGTCTCCTCCTCCCCAGCCACAGCGCGCTCCAGCTGCCTTGCCACCGCAACGATGACCTCAATCGCACTCACTTCATAGTGTTTGGCTGCAGTGCAATTTCTTTCGGTCCGTCACGACCGCCAGAAAACGAAACGCGCACCCCCGACAATTTCATCCCGCTTCACACCATGACCGCTCCACAGCAAGCCTTCAGATCCATCGCTGATTGTCTTCAGGCAGGACAGGTTGTCCCATCTCGCACGGAGGATTGTCTCCTGCCCTCAGCCACAACGCACTCCAGTTGCCTTGCCACCGCAACGATGACCTCAATCGCACTCACTTCATAGTGTTCGGCTGCAGTGCAATTTCTCTCGGTCCGCCACGACCGCGGAATGCAAAATGTGCCCCCCTCGCAACCTCTTCTTGCTTCACACCATGACCGCCCCACAGCAAGCCTTCGGATCCATCGCCGATTGTCTTCATGCAGGACAATTACCCCCACACGAAGGATTGTCGGTATGAGACGGGAATTATCCGCCAGCGTACTGTACTGACTGCGTTTCAACTGCAGCTATGGGAGATGGGATTTCATGTACGTAGGCAGCCGACTGAGCTCACTGGATGATGTAGAGTTTACCTTTCTGCAGCAGCTAGGCATTCGCTATGTGCGTTTCGACCAATGGCCCATCACTATGAGCGAGCCGGGCTCTCGTGGGGTGCTCAAAGCAGATCAGGTGCGGCGCATCCAGGAAATGGTCAAGCCGTACGGGCTGCAGTTGGCGATTTTCCTGCTGCCACAGGGGCGCGATACCCAGTACTGGCATGCCCGTTTCGGCAGATCGGCCGAGGCTGATGCGGAGATAGACAACGTCTGCGAGACCATCCGAGTTCTGGGCGGCGCCGAAGTGCCGGTGTGTGAGTGGACCTGGTCGGTCCCCGATGTGTTCGGGCGGATAGCATGGCCGACCAACACTGGGCGCGGCGGCGCCCGCGTGTCCCGGTTCGACTATGATCTGATCGCGGACAAACGCCCCGAGTATGCCGTAGACATGAACGCCGAGCAGATGTGGGACAACCTCATCTACTTCATGGAGAAAATCCTGCCGGTGGCCGAACAGGCCGGGGTGCGCATGGCCATGCACCACCATGACCCGCCTACCCAGTGGCTGGGCGGAGAAGCGCGTATCCTAAGCAGTTTCGAAGGCATGAAGCGCATGATCGAGGAAGTAGATAGCCCTATGAACGGCTTCAACATCTGCCAGGGGACCGTTGCCGAACAGGCCGGGACCGATGTATTGGAGTTGATACGCTACTTCGGCGAACGAGACAGGGTCAATCACGTGCACTTCCGCAACGTGAAGGGCTCCGTGCCGGTGTTCGATGAGAGCTTCATAGATGATGGCGATGTGGACATGTTCGAGGCGATCAAGGTTTACCAGCAGGTCGGCTATCAGCACATGCTGAACCCCGATCACCACCCCGGCCTGGCCGGTGACGAAAACGGGCGGGCCACCCGAGCGTACGCGCTGGGCTACATCAAGGCGCTGCTGCATGCCATAGGAGAGCTATAGCCACTGGCAGAAAGTAAGCGCCACTGTGGTATCTGAAAGCAACCGGAAGGATGTATGTGATGAAGCTGGGCGAACGACTTGACACTCTGGCCGACGACTACCTGCAATTCCACGAGCAACTGGGCATCCGCTGGGCCATGTTTCGGTTATGGGACACAGTGATGAGCGAGCCCGGTTCACGTGGAGTGGTCAAGGCTGATGCCATAGCAGAGGTCCAGAAAAAATGCCGCGCCTACGGGATCGAGCCGTACTGCTTCCTCCTGCCCCAGGGCCGCAACACCCAGTACTGGCATGCGCGTTTTGGCCAGTCACCTGAAGCCGATGGCGAGATCGAAAATGTCTGCGAGTCGCTTCGCGTGCTGGGCGGTGCAGGGATACAGGTGTGCGAGTGGACCTGGTCGGTCCCCGATGTATTCGGCCGCATACCATGGCCCACCACCACCGGACGCGGCGGTGCCGGAGTGTCACGGTTCGACTATGACCTGGTAGCCGACAAACGCCCCGAGTTTGCTGTGGATATGAGCGCCGAGCAGATGTGGGACAACCTCATCTACTTCATGGAAAAAATCCTGCCGGTGGCCGAGCAGGCCGGGGTGCGCATGGCGATGCACCACCATGATCCGCCCACCCGGTGGCTTGCTGGAGAGGCACGTATCCTAAGCAGCTTTGAGGGCATGAAGCGCATGATCGAAGAAGTGGACAGCCCCATGAACGGCTTCAACATCTGCCAGGGCACAGTGGCAGAGCAGGCAGGAACCGATGTGTTGGCGGTGATACGCTACTTCGGCGAGCGCGACCGTATCAACCATGTACACTTCCGCAACGTGAAGGGCTCCGTGCCGGTTTTCGATGAGAGCTTCATAGATGACGGCGATGTGGACATGTACCAGGCGATGAAGATATACCGGGAGACTGGCTACCAGCATCTGTTTATGTCAGATCACTGTCCGAGGATGGTGGAGGTGGATGGGCACCCGACTGCTCTTGCCTCGCGCGCCTACGCAGTGGGATACATAAGAGCGCTGATGCATGCCGTAGAAACCGAATACGCGGCTGAGAAGGCGCGAATGGCACAGCGTGAAGGAAAGCTGGTCGGATAGGCGTACTGTGCAAGCCGGTCAGTGGCAGGCAGACTCAGACGGGCTCACTGGTTTGCGACCCAAACAGCCGCTGTGCATTGCCGTACACAATCGCGTCCATATCAGTCTGGCTGAGACACGACTCGCGCAGCTTCAGCAGTGCCGCATCCAGATACTGGTACGGTGCATGGCTACCGAACACGATGCTGTGCACCCCGATCTGCGGTATCAGCGTCTCCAGCCGCCCGACGCCCTCAAGCACTGAGATATCTACATGCAGATTTGCACACGCTGACAGAGCCTCCATGATCGGTTCACTCTGATATGGGCGGCAGTTGCATAGTAGCAGGCTCACATCATGATACTGTGTCGCCAGTTCACCGATGGCTGACAGTTCCACCGCAGGCACTATGCAGCGCGGATGATGCCGCCGCTCGTCGAACATGCGTTGGTGGATAGTCACAGGCAGTCTGTTTTCTCCGGCAGCGTCAAGCAGATCGTGCATGCAGTCATCGCTAAGCTCGTATCCGTGATAGTTGGGGTACAGACGCAAGCCCCGAAAACCCGCTGCGATCGCCTTTTCCAGGTCACGCTCCCATGCTGGGAAAGCTGGATTTATCGTGGCCTGGGGCAGGAATCGTTCGGCAAAAGGTGCGATGGCCTCCATCAGCCAGCAGTTGGCCGGATGCACGTCGGCGTATACGACGCTCTGAAAAGTTGCCACCGCTGCCTGAGTGATGCCGCGGCTATCCATCAGCGCGATGAATTGCTCAGGCGCAGAGTTGGCGATATCCCGAAATGGCCAGTGGCCCAGGTGTGCGTTGCAGTCCACTATCATAGTCCGAACACCCTCACTGCGTTTTCGCCGAGGACAAGTCTCCGATCCTCGTCAGAGATGCTGGCGCCTATGACCTTCCCAAGTTGCGACGCAAGGCTACGGCCTGTGGCATCCGAGCCGTACAGCACCCGTTCTGCACCCAGCCACTGCACCCCGTACTCGGTCTGTCCCGCCTCGGGGTCGCCGCCGCAGATGTCGGCACAAATGTTCGTCTGGTCAGCTACGGTGCGCAGGCCGCGCTCCCAGTCCCCTCCCGAGTGTGCCATGACAAACGCGGTCTGAGGGTGACGCGTGGCTAGCTCCAGCAGGTCATAAGAGGTCGATTCGCCAGGCGAGTTACCGGTGCTTTTCATCCACGTATGCACGAGTATCGGTACTCCCAGTTCGCCTGCATAGGCAGCGATGGGATCACAGGCGGGGTCACTGCATTTGCGGCAGATCCACAGCTTCACACCCTTCAGCGGCCCCGAAGCTATGTGCCTCTCCATCAGCTTCAGGCTCATGTCCACATGATTGGGGCTGGCATAGACAAGCCCCTCGAGCCGATCGGGGGCACACTCCACGGCTCTGACCACATACTCCGTGTCAGTCGCGATACGTGCGGCATCAGGCTTAGGACAGAGCGCGTGTCCGAGGCTGACGATAAGCTTTGCGATGTCCAGCCTGTCTGCATACGGCAGCAGACGCTCCACACTGGCTGCCACCGCGTCCGGCTCTCCGTACAGGTGGATATGGCAGTCCACGATCAAGCGAGATCACTCCCTTGCCCGCAGGCACAAATGACGGGCGTATACGTAGTCTACCAGTTCCGCATCGGTGGGCAGCGTACCTCCTGGGAATGGATCCTTTTCAGCACGTGCCGGATCTCAGGTACTCGGTTTGTCAGAACGGCGTCAGATAGGCTATAATCGCATGACTGATCTTAGCAGCAAGGAGACGATGAAGATGGCGAAAGAGTTGTGCGTTCTGGCGTACTCAGGCGGCCTGGACACCTCAGTGGCGATCCGCTGGATTGCCGACAACTACAATCTGGATGTCATCGCCCTGGCGATAGATGTGGGCGAAGAAAAAGACTACGAGGGCATCAGGCAAAAGGGCGAGCAGGTCGGCGCAGTAGAGTCGCTGGTCATCAACGCGACAGACGAGTTCTGCAGCGACTATATCCGACCGGCACTGGCGGCAAACCTGATGTATGAAAACAAGTACGCGGCATTTACTGCACTGGCACGCCCGTTGCTTGCTCAGCACCAGGTGCGGGTGGCGCTGGAGAGGGGCGCTCAGTATGTGGCTCACGGCTGCACCGGAAAGGGCAACGATCAGGTGCGTTTTGAGGTCACCTATCAGGCCCTGGCCCCGCAGCTAAAATGCATCGCGCCGGCGCGCGAGTGGAACATGACCCGTGAGCAGGAGATAGACTACGCCCAGGAGCACGGCATTCCTGTTCCGGTAGGCAAGGAAAGCCCGTATTCTACTGACACTAACCTGTGGGGTCGCTCCATCGAATGTGGCATCATCGAAGACCCCTCAGTGGAAGCGCCGGAAGATGCCTGGGAGTGGACGGTCAGCCCCCTGGAGGCGCCCAATGAACCGACTTATGTCAGGATTACGTTTGATCAGGGCTTCCCGGTGGCATTGGATGGACAAAGCATGGCCGGTCCGGCTCTCATCAGCGCACTGAACGAAATCGGCGGTCGCAACGGTGTGGGGCGAACAAACATGCTCGAAAATCGGCTCGTGGGCATCAAGAGCCGCGAACTGTATGAGACTCCGGCTGCGACCATCCTGCTTGCGGCCCATCGCGACCTCGAGAGTCTGGTTCTGGATCGCGACACGATGCACTTCAAGCCATACCTGGAGCAGCGCTACTCCGAACTGGTTTACTACGGTCTATGGTTCGCACCCCTGCGCGAGGCCATAGATGCATTCATGGCCGAAACGCAGAAAACTGTCACTGGCGAGGTGACGATGAAGCTTTACAAGGGCAGTGCTGAGGCGGTCGCTCGCACTTCTGACTACTCGCTGTACGACCTGGGCCTGGCCAGCTACGGTGATGCCGACACCTTCGACCCCAGCAAGGCAGAGGGCTTCATAGACATCTGGGCCCTGCCGGCGAAGGTGACCAACGCAGTCCGACGAGAGCGCGGCTAGAACGGATTTCGGCGCCACTTGCTTGCGTGTGGTGGTGCCAACAAAGCCTCTCGCAAAAGAAAAAGCGCCCGTGCCCCTTCTTCCCGGGGTTCACGGGCGCTTCTGTTTCGCTTAAGTTTATCACCGATGCCAGGACAGATCTGTCACCTGTTTACGGCAGGGGATCAGATGGGCTGTTTCCGTACTTGGGGTAGCCGTTAGCAACCCAACAGATGTCCAGAGGCGGCCGCGTGTATTTCACTGGCCCGGTGTAAATGTCATCGAGGGCGATAGTCCACCATTTGGCATGGCCATCGGCGAAAGCAAGGTTAGCCCCACCGTTGTGACGGGCCGGGATGAAGAAGCTGGGATGGAACGCATAAAAGATCCGCCACGAGTTGCTATTGGTGTAATCCGCAGTGCTGCGCGTCCAGTCCGAGTCTGCGATGATCAGCGTTTCGGCTGGATACTTGATCATCGCCATCGCACACGTGTATCCAGAATGACCATATCTGGCGGTGCTGGCCCAACTTGTGACCTGAAATATGCCGTGGTTGGCGCCATAGTTTGTAGTGAAGCTGCCACTGCCATCGGGACGCTGAATGCTGTAGACGCCTGTATCGCTGGGACACAACATGATCTGGTCGTTGGATATGTACGGATACAGCAATTGGTACCAAAAGCGATTGCTGTTAGGCGATTCCGACATAATCGACGCCGGCATCAGCTCGTCATAGTCCTGGGCATACATCATAGTGGCCAGGCCTAATTG
>LSQX01041916.1_pt1 | contig 17954 bp, 15 predicted proteins | sample 654561 | NCBI WGS metagenome assembly LSQX01 (sample SAMN04489861, study PRJNA283612) | anaerobic digester metagenome | isolation source: 4 biogas reactors fed with cattle manure at either 37C or 55C with and... | place: Denmark: Kongens Lyngby | collected 2014
TTCTTTAGAGTAGCAAAACACATGTTTTGGTATTTTCTCTTTAAGTTTTTAATTAATAATTTTTTTTCAAAAAAATCATTCCTTTCGGCTACTTTCAAAAAAGATATATATTCAGACTTAACATCTTTATAATTGTGATGACTAACTTGCTCAATAAGTAGAAAGTTTTTAATAAATCTTTTTCTATGAATGTTATTTAACTCAGGAAGTGCAGCTGATAAATACGAGTTAACAATTTCAAAGGTTTTCTCTTTAGCTCTGTCATCCATTTTAGTAACCTGAATACCGTGAATGCGATAGCGGTAAAGCACTTCGGGGATATTCGTCAATCGGCAATGAAACACCGCCCTTGCCCACAGGTCGTAGTCTTCAGCCGGAAAAGCTTCTTGCCGGTAACGTAAATCATGTTTTTCAAAACTTGCCCTCCGCCAAACCGAAGTAGCATGTAGCACGGGCGAATAGAACATCATCGTAATTTTCACCTGCTCGGGGTCGCTTTCGCGTATCCAAACATCCGTTTCTTGTCCAAATTTCTCCAATCCGCACGAACATAAATCAATATCGGGGTTGTTGTCCAAAAAATCGACTTGGACTTGCAGTCGGTCTGGAAGCGAAATATCATCGCCATCCATACGCGCAATGAGCTCTCCGCGTGCCATATCCAACCCTACATTCAGATTATTCGCCAAACCAAGATTTTTTTCGTTGCGGTGGTAAATAATCCGCTTATCGGAAAAATCCTCAATCACCTCCCGGGAATGATCCGTACTGCAATCATCCAACACAATCAGCTCAAAATCACCAAAAGTCTGCCCAAGCATGCTTTCAATGGCTTCGGCTACGTAATCGCCGTTGTTGTAAACGGGCATCAATATGGAAACGCGGGGTGACAAGGTTATTTTTATTGGTTTTATAAATTTGTTACAAACAAAGCCTATTCAATCGAATTTCTGAAAGTGTTTTTTTATGAAGCGTTTCATATTTTTTCTCGTAAGTCTCCTGAATAACAGGGAGTTGATTGGCAACAAAAGACGAAAATCTTTTATAAAATTCCACTTCAGGTCTCCAGAATACAAATCACTTGTATATCTGTCAAAGGCCTTCAAAACAATATCTTGGTGCGCAATCTTGTTTTTTAGCACCCAATCATACATATAAAAAACTTCTTTCAGATAGTTGTAACCTGCAAGTTTTGAAGTGTTGACAGAATGTTCTCTATAGTGATTCAGCGAACAATGTAAATAGCTAATATCCATAAAACTCGCAATGCGGAGATAGCAAAACCAATCACCGGAAAATCGAAATTGCTCATGTATGGGTAAAATCTTTTCCAGCAATTCTCTTCGAATCAAAACTGCACTTGCATTATTTATTGTACAATCCCTTAATAAAAATTGGTTTATCTCATCCACACCTCTAACTGTATGGGATTTAGCCCAATGTGTGGTGTTAAACCTTTTATTTTTTACGGATGAAAAATCACTGATAAACTGATTGTCTATTTCAATAACACTATTACAATAAACTAAACCGATATTATTATCTTGTTGAATTTTTGTCACCAATTCCGAAAGAAAATTCGGCTCTGCCCAATCATCACTTTCAGCAATCCACACAAATTCTCCTTTGGCTAATTTCACTCCATTATACCATTGTTCAAAAGGATTGCCGGTGTTTTTTTCACTAAAGACCAAATGGGATATTTTGGGGTTACTTTTATACGCATCAATTATTTCTTTACTATTATCAGTACTGCAATCATCCAAAATTATCAGCTCAAAATCCTGATAAGTCTGATTGAGAATGCTTTCAATACGCTGCGTAAGGTATTGAGCGTGATTATAATTGGGCAATATGACGGAAACGATAGGCATTAATCAAGTACTTCACATTCAGTTGTAAACAGTATATGTCCCCATTGTTTTTGCCAAGTTGTAAAACCTGTATTTGAATTAACGTCAAATCCAACAACACTAAACTTCTCAGCCATCATTACAACATCAAAATCTATCATACCTTCAATAAAGTTTCCCTTTCCTAATGATAAACTAATGAAATATGTTCCAATAGATAAATTGTGGTTTTTAAGTGATATTTTGATTAACTTTTCCTCACCTTCTTTAATGTCTATCACACCATCACCAAACCAACCTCCAATTGGAGTATCTTCAATATTTGAAATTGTAGCATTGATACGAACATTTTCTGTTGTTCTGTTACTCTTTATTTTACATATAAAAACAATATCCTCATTCGTACAGTAATTTCCATTCGACTTATCAAGAAAAATCTCTTTAAAAAAAACTTCATTTGAATAACCTTTTAGTCTGTTTTTTTTTACCTTTGCTTCAGCATCAACTTTCAACAAATCACTGTTTTTCTTAACATAAATATAATTATCAATGGCATCATTTGTAGTGCCAAGAAATATAATTTGACCATTTTCTAACACCAAACCTTTTGAACACAAATTCCTCACCGCTCCCATATTATGACTCACAAACAACACCGTTCTCCCTTCTCCTTTACTCACGTCCTGCATTTTGCCGATGGCTTTTTTCTGAAATTCGGCATCGCCCACGGCAAGGACTTCATCTACCACTAAAATTTCCGGCTCCAAGTGCGCTGCTATAGCAAATCCAAGTCGTACCGTCATCCCGCTGCTGTACCGCTTTACGGGTGTATCAATGTATCGCTCCACCCCTGCAAAATCCACAATTTCATCCAATTTTCGGGCAATTTCAGCTTTTGTCATACCCATGATAGCTCCGTTCATAAAGATATTTTCACGTCCCGTCATTTCGGGGTGGAAACCGGTTCCCACTTCAAGCAAGGACGCTATCCGTCCGCGGGCTTTGATGGTTCCCGTAGTAGGCGCGGTAACTTTGGAAAGGATTTTCAGCAGGGTAGATTTTCCCGCACCGTTCTTCCCGATAATGCCCAGCACATCGCCCTGTTCCACTTTGAAGTTAATGTCCTTCAGTGCCCACACGTATTCACTTTCGCCTTTGTGTGCACGGTCGTTTACCTCGCCTATTTTCAGGTAAGGATCTTCTTTCCCAAGGATATTCATCTTCCACCATCGGTTCAGGTCATGGCTGATCGTGCGTGTGGAAACTAAACCAAGGCGGTATTGTTTGGATATGTTATTAAATTCTATTGCTGTTCGCATAGTTACGAATTTTTCGAATTAAGACGAATTTCTACGAATCACATCGTGCGTTTGTTGATTATTCGCTTGTAATTCAAGCTTTTCTCTCCAAAATTCACCAAAATTCCAAGTTGAAAGTTGATGGATTTCAGGTAGTTATTGGCTTGTGAAATATTGTCATTATGAATATAAGAAGCTGATTTTAGTTCAACGATTATTTTGTCAAAACAAACAAAATCAGCCTTAAATTTCTTCTTCAACGGTTTCCCTTGGTAATAAACATTCAGCAAAACCTCTCGCTGAAAAGGAACCCTATCTTCTTCAAATTGAATAGCCAGCGCTTCTTGATAAACACTCTCCAAAAAACCGGGACCCAACTCCGAATGCACCTTCATACACGAACCAATGATCCGATAACTCTCTCCTTTGTAAATAATTTCTACCATTTTCTAATTCGTGTAAATTCGTTTTAATTCGCGCAAATTCGCTCAAATTCGCATTTAAACAGTATCCATAAAACTCCGCTGCACCTTATTAAACACCACCACGCCAATTCCCAACAGTACAAGCATAAAACCCGTGCTGTAGGCTAATTGCCACCAACTGAACTCACCTACTCCGAGCATTCCGTATTTGAAAGCTTCGAAAATTGAAGTGAGTGGATTGAGCGCCATCAGCGTTCGAAGTGTGGGATTGGTAATGGTGCTCATCGGGTAGATAACGGGTGTGGCGTACATCCACAGTTGCACGACGAACGTAAAGAGTATGGTCAAATCGCGGTATTTCGTGGTCATGGACGATATGATAATGCCAAAACCGAGCGAAAGCCCTGCCAACAAGACGATTAGAAAGGGGAAAAGTAGCGCGTAGATATTCGGAATTACGCTTACACCGCTCACCACAAAGTAAACATACACCAACACAAACAGCAGAAACTGAATGCCCATGCGTACCAAATTGGATGTTACGGTAGAAAGCGGAACGATAAGGCGCGGAAAATAAACTTTGCCGAAAATATGCTGGTTGGTGGTAAATGTGGATGACGTTTTATTCAGGCAGTCGGAAAAATATTGCCATAACACAATGCCTGCCAAGTAAAAAAGCGGTTGTGGGAGTCCATCGGTGCTGATTTTTGCAATTCCGCCGAACACCACCATATACATTACAGTGGTAAGCGCCGGTTGCACGAAAAACCACGTCGGCCCGAGAATAGTTTGTTTGTATTGCGTAACAATATCGCGTTTTACAAACATGGAAAGCAGATCGCGATATTGCCAGATTTCCTTAAAATCAACTTCAAAAAGTTTATTTTTAGGTTTAATAATCGTGGTAAATTCCATTATTCAACAGATAAATTTATTTGCAAATATAGTTAAAATTTCGATGTGAATCCTTTGTTTTTGTAAAAATCAGCTTTTTAAAAAGAGCTTGAAACATTTAATAGGCATTAGACATCAAAACTTGTTCACATTTAACATTAAAGTTTCTGGTTGCGAATCGCAATTAGTTGAACAAAGATACTGAGAAAATTATTGTACTACACACTTCAATAGCGACTAACTGTCGAATAGCTTGCCGGGAGAGCAGCCGCATAGCAAACAGAAAGGCTAAAATGTTTATTAGATAGGCTTATAATAACATTTATTTCTCATATCTTGAACGTTTCTATCAGACAATTCGAAATTTCTGCTCTTTCGCTGATCTTACAGTTATTGTATAAAGCAATCTAAAAACGGTGATTTTTCACCAAATACCCCATCTTTTTTAACGCATCTCTAATTGTCTAATTATCAACGTTTTATTATATTTTGTAAACTCCACTTTACAAAAATAACATTTTTTGACTTAAAATGATAGAAAATACAAAAATTATTATCTATATTTGCACCGTTTTTCAATAGACATTATTTAAAATTAACTCTTTTTCTTGAATAAAATATCATTTCGATTGAAAAGAGTTTTTTTGTAAGAGAGAATTTATTCGTTAAACTATTAACTGTATTTTCATGGATAACACATCACTCTTTGTAGTGGTCCTGCTTGCGGGATTAACATTGGTTGTACTCGGTCTGGGTGCTGCCTTGCTACTCTCCCCTAAATCAATCAACTTCCAAAAAGGTGAACCGTACGAATGCGGTCTCCCTACACACGGCACATCTTGGATGCAATTTCGTGTGGGTTATTATCTGTATGCCATTCTGTTTTTAATGTTTGACGTGGAGACGATATTTCTGTTTCCATGGTCAACTGTGGTACGCCAAATGGGAATGACCGGATTGGTTAGTATCCTTATTTTCATTGTAATTCTGGGGTTAGGTCTTGCCTACGCCTGGAGGAAAGGTATTTTGAAATGGACGTAAATAAAGTAAAAATCAAAGCGTTGCCGAGTGATGATTTCAAAGATAATGAAACTCTGCAAGCCTATATAGATGAACTAAATGCCACCGGAACAAACGTAGTTGTGGGCAAATTAGATCAAATGATCAATTGGGGCCGTGCGAATTCGCTTTGGCCTTTGGCTTTTGCCACAAGTTGCTGCGGAATTGAATTTATGGCAGCTGCTGCCGCCCATTATGACCTGGCACGTTTCGGTATGGAGGTGGTACGTAACAGTCCGCGCCAAGCCGATTTGATGGTAGTGGCCGGCACTATTGTTCATAAAATGGGCCCGCTGCTCCGTCGAGTTTATGACCAGATGGCAGAGCCAAAATACGTTGTCGCAATGGGCGCTTGTGCTATTTCAGGTGGTCCTTTTGTTAATTCATACCACGTAATAAACGGAGCAGACAAAATTATTCCCGTTGATGTATATATTCCTGGTTGTCCGCCTCGGCCTGAAAGCTTATTCTATGGTCTTTTGCAGTTGCAACGTAAAGTAAAAGTGGAAAAATTCTTTGGAAACAAACGAATTGTAAGACCTTATAATCCGGATACATTAATCAATCCAAAAACAGGTGAAACTGTTAAAGTAGAAAATGAGTTCAACAAATAGATTTAAAATTTAACAATTGACAATTTCAATTGAGAGAATTATTCTAAAAAAACTTATTTTTCAAAATTTAATCCATTAAGATAAAGTTAAAAAGTTGATCAACGTTTAGCTATTCTAAATGAAACCTTAAATGACTTTTTAACGTCTTGGTGTTTATAAAAGAGATTTTATTATTTAATATTGTTTAGTAAATAAACATTACTCCAAATGAGCAATATTCAAGACATAATATTAAATGCTGTTCCCGAAGCTCTGATTGAAGAGAAGCAAAAACTTACCGTTACAGTTGAGCCGAAACAGCTACATCCTTTAGTCAAAGCGCTTTATGAAAATAAAGACCTTCCTTTTGACTATTTAATAAGCCTAATCGGAATGGACTGGGAAGACAAGTTAGGTGTAATTTACCTGTTTTCCTCATCTAAGGATATGAGCCAAGAAATTGCGGTAATCACAGCTACCGAAGACCGCGAAAATCCTTTGCTCTACTCTATCACGGATATGTATGAAGCTGCTCATCTGAACGAGCGGGAAGTATATGCCATGTTAGGCATCCGTTTTATCAACAATCCCGATATGCGTCGGTTCTTGCTGGATGGCGACTGGAATGGATATCCGCTGTGTAAAGATTACGATGCTGACCCGACTTTGAACCCAATCACTATTGCCAATAAAGAAATCACCGATCTTGCACCTCGAATAATGGAGGATGAAAACGGAAATTTAGTGGAAAGTGTTGCAAATATTTTTGATGAAGATGACTACATTATCAACATAGGACCGCAGCACCCTTCTACTCACGGGGTTATGCACTTCCGCACAGCTCTGAATGGTGAAGTCGTAAAGAAAATTGATGTAAACAGCGGCTATATTCATCGTGGAATTGAGAAAATGTGTGAGACCATGACTTATCCGCAGATTCTTCACTTGACGGATCGTCTTGACTATCTTTCAGCGGGAATGAATCGCCACGCGCTATGTATGTGTATAGAAAAAGCGGCTGAAATAGAAGTGCCGATGCGAGCAGAGTACATTCGTGTCATTATGGATGAGCTAAATAGGATTAGTTCACACCTTCTCGCTTGGGCTGCACATTGCAACGACCTTGGAGCAACTACGGCATTCGTATATGGTGTACGCGAACGTGAACATGTGTTGGATATTTTTGATAAAACTTGCGGCGGACGATTGATTATCAATCAAAATGTAGTTGGTGGTGTAATGTTCGATATTTATCCTGATTTTCAGAAAGATGTGAAAGCATTTATCCCCTATATGCGTGAAAAATTGGTTGAATATGATGATTTCTTCTCACACAATCCGATTGCTCTTAATCGTATGGTCAATGTAGGAAATATGAGCCGTGAAGATGCTATCACTTACGCCGTTACAGGTCCTGCCGGACGTGGTTCCGGATTCTCCTGCGATGTGCGTATTCACAAGCCTTATTCGCTTTATGAAAAAGTTGAATTTAAGGAAGTTATCCGCACGGAAGGCGACAGTTACGCCCGCTACATGAACCGGTTGGATGAAATAGAGCAATCTTTGCATATCATCGAGCAACTAATCGATGATATTCCCGAAGGAGAAATTTTAGCCAAAGTAAAACCGATTATCCGCTTGCCGGAAGGTCAGTATTACCAGAGCGTAGAGGCCGGGAAAGGTGAATTTGCCGTGTTTATTGAAAGCAAAGGAGATAAATTTCCCTATCGGGTGAAATTCCGTTCGCCTTCATTGGCAGCCGTTTCCGTAATGCCGTTGATTTGCAAAGACGAACTTTTGACAGACTTTATCGGTATCGGTGGATCCATGGACTATGTGATTCCGGATATTGACAGGTAAATTTAGTTTATAGCTAATAGTTTGCAGTTTATAGTCTTAAAAATCCTGATGAAGGTTGACTGAAGACCGATGAACACATGCAGACTCAAAACTCAAAACTCAGAACTATTTAATTTAGCATATATATAGAAATCGTTTTTACAATCGAAAATCGTATTTCTAAAATCGAAAATAAAGTATATGAAACAACCATTAGAGCTGACAGGACTTATTTCTAATCTGCACACTTTTTTTAGAAGTAATCTGACGCCGTTTTGGGCTACAGTGATAGAAGGTGCATTAGTGCTGATCGCAGTACTGGCAGCGTATGCCATTATCGCTTTGGCGTTGATTTATATCGAGCGTAAAATCACGGCGTTCTTCCAATCCCGCTTAGGACCTAACCGTCTGGGAAAATACGGGTGGATACAAAGTGTCGCTGACTTAATAAAAATATTGATTAAAGAAATTATCCATATCAACAAAGTGGACAAAGTCCTGTTTTACGCGGCTCCGTTTTTTGTAATTGTCTCTTCCGTGCTTACTTTCGGAATTATTCCTTTCGGGCAAGGGCTACAAGCAGTCGATTTTAACATTGGGATTGTATATATTCTGGCGGTATCTTCTATTGGAATTATCGGAGTTTTACTTGCCGGGTGGTCGAGCAATAATAAATATTCGATGATTGGAGCCATGCGAAGTGGAGCACAGTTTATAAGCTACGAACTTTCTGCCGGTTTTGCTTTAATGACAGTCGTAGTGCTTTCAGGCACAATGCAGGTCTCTGAAATAGTTGAAAGCCAGCGCTATGCGTGGAATGTTTTCAACGGACATATTCCTGCTATGATCGCGTTTGTAATTTATCTGATTTCAGGACATGCCGAAACTAATCGCGGTCCTTTCGACCTTCCCGAAGCTGAAGGCGAGCTTACTGCCGGTTATCACACCGAATATTCGGGATTGCAGTTTGGATTTTTCTATCTTGCAGAATACCTTAACATGTTTATCATTGCCGCTATTGCCACAACGGTATTCTTGGGCGGATGGATGCCGATTCAGGTACAAGGTTGGGATGGATTCAATCAAGTGATGTGGTATATCCCCTCGTATGTCTGGTTCTTCGCAAAGACCGGTGTGCTGATATTCTTCAGCCTTTGGGTACGCTGGTCGTTCCCTCGTCTTCGTATCGACCTGCTGCTGAATTTAGAGTGGAAATATTTACTGCCGATCAACTTGGTAAATATCATTGTAATGGTGGTTGTGGTATTGTTAGGTTGGACATTGGAGGATTTGTTCCCGATATTTAGGCCATAAATCTGTACATAGAACTCAAAAAGTGACTTTTAATAAGTCTGTTATTCTAATGATTAAATGATAAAAATAATATAAGCTCCGAAAGTCCTCCGTCAAATGACGGTGATTTAGGAGGCAATAAGTTTAACAACATGAATCCTTTTTTCAAATATTTTTCCGGAATTTTCACTGCTTTAGGTTCGCTGATCGGTGGGCTACGTGTGACATGGAGGGAGCTTTGGCGTAAAAAAGTCACCATGCAATATCCCGAAAACCGGGACACATTGCAAATATCTGACCGCTGGCGTTCAGAACTTTATATGCCGCACGACGAAAACAATGAACATGCTTGTACTGCCTGCGGTATCTGTATGATCAACTGCCCGAACGGCACCATTACCGTTACCTCCAACATGGTAGAAAACGAAGAGGGAAGGAAAAAACGTGTGTTAGATAAACACATTTGGGATTATGGGATGTGTACATTCTGCAATATCTGTGTCATCACGTGCCCGTCTGATGCTATTTTCTTCAACAATGACTTTGAAGGCGCCATGTTTGACAGAAGTAAACTGGTTCACACACTCAATAAACCGGGAAGTAAGCTGAGGGAGAAGAAGAAAAACCTGCCCCCTACCCCCCTAAAGGGGGAAAAAGGCGCAACGATTAGTCCACCAAAAAAACAAGAGACACAACAGGGAATTGATGATAAAAAAGTTTCCTAATCAACACATTAAACAACATTATTTGATATAACCACAAATCCCCCCTTTAGGGGGTTAGGGGGCTGATATGACAACAATTATATTCTACATTTTAGCATTGGTAATAGCCGTATTTTCGGTATTAGCTGTCACGAGTAAAAAGGTAATCCGCTCGGCTACCTTCCTGCTTTTCGTGCTTTTAGCCACAGCCGGATTATTTTTAATGCTCAATTACCACTACCTCTTCGCGGTGCAGGTAACCGTTTATGCAGGTGGTATCATGATATTGTTTATCATGGCTATATTCCTTACACACAAACCCGGCGATGAGTTTAGCACCAAGATGAGTTGGAAAGTCCGCTCTTCTGTACTGCTTGCAGTAGGAGGTTTATTGCTGACCGGATATATAATCGTGAAAAACGTAACTCGCGTGTACAACTACGTCCAAAGCGGAGAAATGAAGATGCAGGAAATTGGAACTGCGATGATGGGCACTGAAAAATATCAATATTTACTGCCGTTTGAAGTGATAAGTTTATTGCTGTTGGCTTGTATCATCGGAGCTATTTTAATTGCTAGAAAAGAAACATCTGCGGGTGAAACCGACAGTGATTCAGACAAATAACACATTATGGGAGAATTATTAATAAATACAACCGGATCACATGTCCCTATGCTGCCTTATTTATTGGTCAGCTTAATCATGTTTTTTGCAGGAATTTACGGTTTTTTTACACGTAAAAATCTGATTTTAATGCTTATTTCGGTAGAACTGATTCTGAATGCAGTGGATATCAACTTCGCCGTTTTCAATCGCTATCTGTTTCCGGAGCAAATGGAGGGACTTTTCTATGCTTTGTTTGTGATTGCCATTGCAGCATGTGAAACCGCAGTTGCCATTGCAATTATTATCAATGTATATCGGAAGTTTGGAAATACTGAAGTGGATAATATACAGAAGATGAAAGAATAAGTTGCCCCTACCCCCTAAAGGGGAAATATTGGTGGGGTTGATTGAATTTTTGTGGGTTAATTGTAACCCGTTTTTTTAAGAATAATAAATTTATTGTAATAAATAAAATTGACTAACGCTCTATTATTTCCCCTTCAGGGGGGTAGGGGGCAGGTCTATCAATTATGGAATACACCATTTTAATATTACTACTTCCTTTGCTGTCATTTCTGGCAGTGGGACTTTTGGGAGTGAAGCTGAAACCATGTACTGCCGGATTGGTTGGGACAATAACGTTGGGATTGGTAACAGCACTGTCTTATTTCACAGCATACCAATTTTTTACCGGACATAAAGTCAACGGAGTCTGGGAAACGCTGGTCCCTTATAATTTCACTTGGCTCAATGTAGGTGAAAATCTGCATATCGACCTGGGCGTACTGATAGACCCGATTTCTGTGATGATGCTGGTGGTGATTTCTACCGTTTCGCTAATGGTGCATATCTACAGCATGGGCTATATGAAAGGTGAAAAAGGATTTCAGCGTTACTACGCTTTCCTTTCATTATTTACATTCTCCATGCTTGGATTGGTGCTGGCAACCAACATTTTCCAAATGTATATATTCTGGGAATTAGTGGGAGTTTCGTCCTATTTGCTAATCGGATTTTACTATACAAAACCTTCAGCGGTTGCAGCTGCAAAAAAAGCATTTATCGTTACCCGTTTTGCAGACTTCTTCTTCCTGATCGGGATTTTAGTCCTTTCTTTCTCCACGCAAACATTTGATTTCGGAATTTTAATGGGTGGCGATGAAAGTATTTTCAGCACTGCTTTAGGTTCAACTTTTATGGGCGCTAGCGCGTTGGTTTGGGCAATGGCACTCATTTTTATTGGTGGTGCCGGAAAATCGGCTATGTTCCCGCTGCAAGTGTGGTTGCCGGATGCCATGGAAGGTCCGACACCGGTTTCAGCACTTATACACGCAGCCACCATGGTTGTTGCAGGAGTTTATTTGGTGGCACGACTTTTCCCGATTTACATCGGATTTACACCCGAAGTGTTGCACGGAATTGGCTACGTGGGTGCATTCACGGCTATGTTTGCCGCGGTTATTGCCATTACGCAGACCGATATCAAACGTGTGCTCGCATTTTCTACTATTTCTCAAATCGGTTTTATGATGGTGGCGCTCGGCGTGAGCACAAGCATGACGCTCAATCACAGTGAGCACGGCGGATTGGGTTACATGTCGTCCATGTTCCACCTGTTCACGCACGCCATGTTCAAAGCGCTACTGTTCTTGGGCGCTGGTTCCATTATCCACGCCGTGCACAGCAACGACATGAAAGACATGGGCGGACTTCGGAAATACATGCCGATTACGCACATCACGTTCCTGATTGCTTGTTTGGCTATCGCGGGCATTCCGCCGTTCTCCGGTTTTGTGAGCAAGGACGAAATCATGACCGCCGCGTATGGTTTCAGTACCGGCATGGGTGTTTGGATGACTATCACAGCCGGTATCACGGCGTTTTATATGTTCCGCCTTTATTATAATATTTTCTGGGGAAAAGATTACGTGGTGCAAGGCAATCATAAACCGCACGAAAGCCCGCTTTCCATGTCTTTCCCGCTGATGTTCTTAGCTTTCATCACTATCGTGGGCGGATTTATCCCCTTCGGGAAATTTGTTACGCCTGACCGTACGGTTTACGATATTCACTTGGATTGGAAAATTGCCGTTATCAGCGTGATTGTAGCGGTTATCGGAATTGCGTTGGCTACACTGCTTTACAAAAAAGACAGCAAGCGTCCGGCAGAATTGGCGGCAAAGATGCAGGGATTGTACAAAGCTTCTTACAACAAATTCTACATCGACGAGGTGTACATGTTTATCACCAAAAAGATAATTTTCAACGGTATTTCCCGTCCGTTCGCTTGGTTTGATCGTCATGTGGTAGATGGAGCAATGAACGGAATGGCTTGGGTTACAGGCTGGTCATCAGAAAAAACCAAGCGATTCCAATCCGGAAGTATGCAGTGGTACGCTTGGGTATTTTTAGCGGGAATTTTGTTGATAACGTTGATTGCGATTTTGGCCAATTAAATCCAAATTTCATTAAGTTAAGAATTAAGTGTTTGATAATAAATAATAAAAAACTCAGTATCTCCGTATTCAATTTTATTAAATTAATACTCAGAATATTACACTTTAACTTAATGGAATTGCCTTTAATTCCCTGCAGGGAACTTATTAGAGTAGATGTTGAAAATTGTGAGGTTGAGACAATTATTTACAAAGCATCTGTTTGTTAATTTTTGTTTGTTTTTATTTTTAAAATACAATGTAGCTCAAAGAAATATCAGTTGTGGCTCAAACTACACTATTTTTGAGCTTTAATTACAAATAAATTGAGCTACAAATGATAAACAAGACAGAACAAAAAATAATTGATTTACTTGAACAGCGTGGTGCATGTTCTTCTAAAGAGATTTTTGACGACATTGAGATTGATGTCAGTTACGCTTCTATTAAGCGAATATTGGCAAGATTGGTTTTGGAAAATCACATTGTTATTGAGGGGCAAGGCAGAGCTACAAAGTACTTAATTTCACCTGCTTACAATATAATAAAACCTATTGACATTGATAATTATTTTGAAAAAGAGATAGACGAACGTGAGATTAAAACACTTTTCGAACATTCAATAATTAGCGAATTATTGTCTATCCGTTCGATTTTCACAGAAATCGAATTTGAAAAACTGATGACTTTACAATCTGTTTTTGAAGAACATATTGCACATTTATCAGAAAGTGAATTCCGAAAAGAATTTGAGCGATTATCGATTGATTTGAGTTGGAAATCGTCTCAAATTGAGGGAAATACCTATTCGCTTTTAGAAACAGAGATACTGCTGAAAGAAAAAGAAACGGCTGCCGGGAAATCGAAAGAAGAGGCTGTAATGCTTCTAAATCACAAAGAAGCTATTGATTTTATTTTAGAAAATCCGGATTACCTTTCCCCACTTACTGTTTCAAAAATCGAGGATATCCATGCAATTTTAACAAAAGAATTAGATGTTGAAAGAAATCTTCGTAAAAGACGAGTCGGAATTACCGGAACAAATTATTTACCGTTAGATAATGAGTTTCAAATTTTAGAAGCACTTCAAAACACGTGTGAATTAGTAAATGAGCGAGAAAATGTGTTTGAAAAAGCGTTGATTTCATTGATTCTCATTTCGTATATTCAACCTTTTGCTGATGGAAACAAGCGAACCGCGAGAATTGTAAGTAATGCTGTTTTGATGAGTAAAAAGTATTGCCCACTTTCCTTTAGAACGGTGGATGCGATAGATTACAAAAAGGCAATGCTCTTGTTTTATGAGCAAAATAATATTTCGGCTATAAAGAAAATATTTATTGACCAATATGAATTTGCAGTGAATACGTATTTTTAAAGCCTCTAAATCCCTGCACCTACCCCCTGAAGGGAAAATGTTGGTGGGGTGTTGATGATGTTTTGGGCTTTTGCAAACTGTGGTTATCAACCACATGCTGCGTGATAAATGGATAGGATACTGCATCAATCCAACATGTGGCTATAAGCCACAGTTTGGATGTAAAAAAAAACAAGGCACATTTAACAGCAAGATACAGCTCGAAATCAGCATTTTTTGAGCTAAAAACAGCAAATAATTGAGCTATATTAAAATTGATAATAAAATAACAACAAATAACTTTGCTCTCGAAGTCCCCCCTTTAGGGGGTTAGGGGGCTGATTGATTATGAACTTTCTATTAATTTTCGTTCTGATACCTGTTTTAATGACACTTTTGCTGTTTTTGGCAAAAGATCGGAAGCAGATTCTGACAATCATGGTTGCCGGAAGCGCGGCTTTGGTTGCTGCTTCTGCTTATTTAACCGTGTCTTACATCTTGCAGCGAAATGCGGGTGCAACCGAACCTATGCTTTTCACATCTACATGGATGTGGTATAAACCACTTAATATTGGTTTTTCACTCGGCGTTGACAGTGTTTCGGTAGCCATGTTAGCCTTGTCCGCAATTATCGTTATTACAGGAACTTTCACTTCGTGGAAAATAGCACCGCTTACGAAAGAATTTTTCTTGTGGTTTTGTCTTCTCTCAACCGGTGTTTTCGGTTTCTTTATCACTACCGATTTATTCACCATGTTTATGTTCTACGAAGTAGCTCTTATCCCAATGTATTTGCTAATTGGAATTTGGGGAAGTGGAAAAAAAGAATATTCCGCCATGAAATTGACCCTGATGCTTATGGGCGCGTCCGCATTTTTATTAGTCGGGATATTAGGAATTTATTTCACATCCGGCGCAACAAGCATGAATATCTTAGATATTGTAAATACACACATTCCTATAAAAGACCAATACCTTTTCTTTACGCTTACATTTTTTGGTTTTGGTGTGTTGGGAGCACTTTTCCCATTCCACACTTGGTCACCGGATGGTCACGCTTCAGCTCCGACTGCAGTCTCAATGCTTCACGCAGGTGTTTTGATGAAGTTAGGCGGTTACGGTTGTTTCCGTGTTTCAATCTATTTGATGCCGGAAGCGGCAAAAGTATTAGCACCAATATTTTTGGTATTGACGGCCATAGGAGTCGTTTACGGAGCGTTGGCAGCTATCCATCAACGAGATTTGAAATATATCAATGCTTATTCTTCAGTTAGTCACTGTAATCTTGTACTTTTTGCAATTTTAATGCTAACGCAAACAGCAATGACCGGTGCAGTTCTTCAAATGCTTTCTCATGGTTTGATGACAGCTCTTTTCTTTGCGTTAATCGGAATGATTTACGAACGCACGCATACACGTATGATTACCGAAATGGGTGGATTAATGAAAGTAATTCCATTCCTCGGAGTCGCATTTGTAATTGGCGGGTTGGCTTCGCTTGGACTTCCGGGATTGAGCGGATTTGCCGCGGAAATGACGATTTTTGTCGGTGCATTTGAAAATGGTGATTTATTCAGAAGAATTTTGACAATCGCTTCGATAACAGCTATCGTATCCACTGCGGTTTACATATTGAGAATGGTTGGCAAATTCCTTTACGGACCAATGCAAGACCCTGAACACGAAAAAATTACAGACAGTGTTTGGTTTGAAAGAGTGGCCGTGATTACCCTAATTGCAGGAATTGTGTATATCGGCTCTTTCCCGCTCGGATTGTCGGATATGCTGAGCGAGAGTTTGGGGAATGTGATGGCGCAGATAAATACCCCTACCCCCTAAAGGGGAACTTAGTAGTAGAAATGCTGCACAATTTCTCATTATAAATATTGAAAGTATATTCATAAACAAAATAATTTCTCTTTATAACAAAAAATTAAACATCCCCACCAAAATCCCCCTTTAGGGGTTAGGGGCTTTTTAATATGAACTATTTAGATAATTTTTTATTCATGCGCAGTGAAGTATCGCTTTTGGCGGTAATTTTATTTCTGCTTTTGTTTGATTTGATTGCCGGGAAAAAAGGGATGAAGTATTTTCAACCTGTGGCAATCGCGATTTTTGCTGTGCATACGGTTTTAAATTTATTCCCTTACGAAGCCGGCACTTCATTTGGTGGAATGTTCGCGTATAATCCAATGCTTTCTGTGCTGAAAAGTGTACTGAACATTGCGACGTTGATTGTATTCTTACAAGCCAAAGAAGTATTCGACGGCAAGCTCCAAAGCAATAAACGAGGAGAATTTTACTTCCTTACTTTGATTACGTTGTTAGGAATGTATTTTATGGTTTCAAGCGGTCATTTCTTACTGTTCTTTATCGGATTGGAGTTAGCATCAATTCCATTAGCAACGCTTGCCGCTTTAGAAAAATACAGTCAAAAGTCAGCTGAAGCAGGAGCTAAATATATTTTATTGGCAGCTTTCTCTTCCGGAATTATGCTTTTCGGGATATCGTACCTTTACGGAACTGTCGGCACATTGTACTTTGAAGATATGCCTTCCATGATATCGGCAAATGCTTTACAAATAATGGCGTTTGTATTTTTCCTTGCCGGCTTATTCTTCAAAATCTCTTTCGTACCGTTCCATTTATGGGCAGCAGACGTGTACGAAGGTGCTCCGACTAACGTAACTTCTTACCTTTCAGTAGTTTCAAAAGGTGCAGCAGTGTTTGTTCTGATGACTTTACTTTATAAGGTATTTGGAAATTTAATAGTTCAATGGCAGGGAATTCTTTACGGATTGATTATTGCTACCATAACTATTGCAAACATTTTCGCCATTCGTCAACAAAACTTGAAGAGATTCCTCGCGTTTTCTTCTATTTCGCAAGCCGGTTATATCGCGCTTGCAATTATGAGTGGGACTGCGTTTGGAATGACAACTTTGGTGTACTACATTTTCGTGTATGTATTTTCAAATTTAGCTGCATTTGGTGTTATTGTTTCCATTGAGAACCATACAGGAAAACTGAATATCCGTGATTATAACGGACTTTACAGTACCAACCCAAAGCTAAGTTTTGTAATGATGCTTGCTATGTTCTCGTTAGGTGGAATTCCTCCATTTGCAGGATTTTTCAGTAAGTTCTTTATTTTTGCAGCAGCAGCCGAACAAGGATTTTATCTGTTAGTTTTGATTGCTGTGGTGAATACAATTATCTCGCTTTACTACTATCTGCGTGTTGTGAAAGCTATGTTTATTGACAGCAGCGATAATCCGATACCGACTATACAGACTGAGATTTACAACCGTGCAAGTTTATTTATGTGTACTGCAGGTATTTTATTGGTTGGAATTTTCAGCTTCTTCATGGATCAGATCGGAGTGCACAGCTTTGGTATGTAAAGTCCCTAAATCTCCTACAAAGGAGACTTTATGAAGGGTTATGTAAAAGAAAAATTAATTCAGCAACTCTCAGCTGTCGGAACATTTATCAAAAAGAAATTAAATAAAAATCCTTTGCATTTAGCGATGTAAAGGATTTTTTTATCAACATTCATTTCAAAGAAAAGTAAGCATCCCAAATCCGCCGTCT
>LSQX01260711.1_pt1 | contig 17951 bp, 4 predicted proteins | sample 654561 | NCBI WGS metagenome assembly LSQX01 (sample SAMN04489861, study PRJNA283612) | anaerobic digester metagenome | isolation source: 4 biogas reactors fed with cattle manure at either 37C or 55C with and... | place: Denmark: Kongens Lyngby | collected 2014
TAATAGGAATAATTGCAACAACTATTATTGGAATTCCAATGGGAGTTACAATACTGCCTGATAATTTCAATACAATTGTAAGCATGCCTCCTTCACTTAAGGACGTTGCATTTAAATTTGTAGGCTTTGATCAAATATTTTCATTTGAAATGTTGGTAGTAGTTTTCACATTCCTTTTTGTAGATATATTCGATACTGTCGGAACATTAGCAGGCGTTGCCACAAAGGCAGATATGCTGGACAAAGATGGGAAATTGCCAAAAGTGGGAGCTGCTTTAATGGCTGATGCTGTTGGTACGGTTGTTGGCGCATGTTTAGGAACAAGTACTGTTACAACATATGTTGAAAGTGCTTCAGGCGTTGCTGAAGGCGGAAGAACAGGACTGACATCACTTACCACTGCAGCAATGTTTGGAGTTGCACTGTTTTTCGCTCCATTGTTCACATTGGTTCCATCAGCTGCAACTGCACCTGCTTTAGTTATTGTAGGTTTGTTTATGATGAGCCCTATAACAAAAATAGATTTCAACGATTATACAGAAGCAATACCAGCCTTTTTAACGATTGTTATGATGCCTTTTGCATACAGTATTGCGGAAGGAATTGTATTTGGAATGGTATCATATGTTATATTGAAAGCTATAACCGGTAAATCCAAAGAAGTATCTTTGGTAATGTGGATATTATCTGCACTCTTTGTTTTAAGATTTATATTTATGTAAAATTAAAAAGATAGCAGCCTGCCGTAGGGATTAGCGGCAGGCTGTTTTGGTTGAAAATGAATTTTCTCTCGGGTTTCACTAAACAAATTTTTTCATTTTAACTACTTGCTTTTATTTAAAAATATTGAATTTTTGGAAATTATGTGATATTATTTTGTTAGGAGAGTTTAGTTATGAACCGTATATTAAAAAGAGATAGAGTCAATAAAATACTGAAAAATATTTTTGAATATTCTTTGACAGTTGTAACTGCACCCATGGGCTATGGAAAATCAACTTCAGTCAGAGAGTTTTTGTCTGCATACAATACACGCAGTATATGGATTTCTTTAAATGAAGCATGTAATGGAACCGGATACTTCTGGACTGTTTTAACAGAAAGAATTGCCGAAACAAACAAGAAATTGGCAGGAATAATGGAAGCTTTGGGGTTTCCTTCTGACAATATGCAAAAAGCTCGGCTGTTTGATACTATGAGCCCACATTTTAAAGATTATAGCAGTGTCCTAGTTTTGGACGATTATCACAATGCTGAAAACGATTTACTAAATGATTTATTAATATCTCTTTCTCTGCGTCAAATATCCGGACTTCACATAGTTGTTATAAGCCGTTATAGGCTCAAAACTTCTATGACTGAACTTCTTGTCAAAAAACTTTTGTACCAGATAGATATGAATATGCTGCGGTTCACCAACAGTGAAGTATCTCAATATTTTGCATACATGTCTTTGCCGTTGAATAAAGAAAAAATCCAGCAGATTCAAGCTGCTGCAGATGGATGGATTGCTGCTGTCTACTTGATTTACAGAGGTTTAAAAGGAGGAATTCCTACGGAAAACATATCTGATGTTCAGAATTTAATCAGGTGTGCCCTGTATGAGCATTATGACATTGAAGAAAAGAAAACTTTGTGTTCACTATCCTTGTTGGAAGATTTTACTGTTGAATTCGCAGAATATTCCACAGGAATACAAAACCTATCGGAAATTTTATCTGATTTAAGAAGGAAGAATGCTTTTATACATCTTGATTTGAAAACCGATACATATTCAATTCACAATGTATTTAGAGGCTTTCTATTAAATGAATCACATAATGTCGGAATTGATAAAAAAGGTATTTATAAGCGTGCTGGACATTGGTTCAGCGCAAAACATAATTTAGATCAATCATTTTATTATTTTTATAAGGGTGAAGATTTTGAATCAATGCTCATTGAACTGGAAAAGCCAAAATTTTATATAAAATCAGCTGACAGACCCATGCTGTTTCATTATTTTGACATGCTTCCCAATGAGATAGTAATCCATCACCCCATGGCTTATTTGAAATATATTCACACAACAATTGTATCTGGAAATAAAAAGCATGGCAGTCAGCTTCTTGCTAAATTTGAAGAAGAAATCCCCTTCAGAAATTATAAGGAAGAAGATAGGACAGAAATAGAAGCGACAGTTCATTGGATAAAGATATTCTTAACATTTAATAATTTAGAAATAATGCTTCAGCACACACAGTCGGTCATAGATATTCTTAATGGCAGGGTACCTCTTATTGCGAGCTATCAGGGACCTTTTTCATTTGGAAGTCCTCATCTTATATATATTTATTATAAAGAAGCGGGTACCTTTAAAAAAATATCGGAAATAAATATAGAGTTATATTCTCAGATATCGGGAGGAGCAGGTCTTGGTTCGGGAACTCTTTTCACCGCTGAATATGCGCTGGAAACCGGAAATTTCAGCCAGGTGGAGGTTAACGCTTTCAAGACCATGTACAAATCTAAAACAAAAAATCAAACGTCCATGGTCATATGTGCCTCATTGACTTTAGCAAGGCTGTATATCTGCCAAAACAGGTATCCGGAGGCAATGTCTTTGTTGAATGACTTAAATGAGGAGGTTTATTCAAATGTAGAATCGATATTAATAAATACATATGAGTTGTGTTTGGGGTACATATATTCCTGTACGGGAGAATATGACAAAATTCCCAGATGGATAAAGGAAGGAAATATGACAATAAATTCCCTCTTGATACAGGGAACTGTGTTTTCCTATGTAGTATACGGCAAGGCTCTTATGCTTTCCGGCAATTGGTCAAAAGCTGAAGCTCTGTGTGAGTCCTTTATCCCTTTTTTCGGAATATTTAATAATCAGCTTGGTTATATTCATAATTACATTCATTTGTCAATTGCCTTATATAAAAGAGGCAATATAGAAAAAGCAAGGACTTGGCTCAAAAAAGCTCTTGAAATAGGACAAAAGGATGATATAGTTATGCCATTTGCCGAAAACGGCAGCAATTTACTTCCAATTTTGGGTTTAATGGAAGATGAAGGCAATGTTTACATAAAAAAACTATTTGATTTATGCAAAATGTATTCCAAGCTCATTTCAAGTCCCAATTTCTACAGTGAGATATTAACTCCCAGAGAAACGGAAATATTGAAACTCTTATCAAAAGGAATGAGCCGCTTTGAAGTAGCTGAAAACTTATTTATTTCGGCAGCTACGGTAAGAACCCACACTCAAAATATATATATGAAGCTTGGTGTCAACAAGAAAGGCGATGCGCTTAAAAAGGCAACGCAGCTCCATATAATATAAAATACGACTTTTTGTTCTATTCCATATATAATTAAATTCCTCTACAATATAAGTGGAGGAATTTTTGTTACCTTAATTCTGCTTTTATAGACAGTAGTAGAAAAAAATTTGCGACAAACTTTAGAAGAATAGTCACAGAGACTGTATTGGAGGTGAGGATAATATTAAATTTGTAGAAGCAGTGCCAAATGATGATTATACCCTGAGTATAAGATTTGAAAACAATGAAAGGTTGGAATTCCCTATGGTGCACTTGCTTTGCACATTACGGTTCAGCCCACTTAGGGAGCATAAGGCTTGGGAGCGGGTTGAAGTATATCCAACTCATTTGGAATGGAAAGAAGGTACTTTTCCGGTTAGTCTCAACATCGAAGAAATTGAAGAAATTATTTATAAACAATAAAGGAGGTGAATAAATTCAACATGTGTAAAATTATTCAAAGAACCATATCCTTAATTCTTGCTGCGTTGATGCTTCTGTGCACAATTCCTCAGAATACCGCATATGGAGCCGTTAAATTTTCCAATGCTAGGGATGCCAGGAAAGTATCCTTGACCGGATATTATTCAGACACCAAGAACTGCATATTTTTTTCCAAGCTTTTTTCAGGTTCAGGTTTACAAAATGAAAACTCAAAAGCATCAAGCTTACTTTATGATTTTGATCCTACTGATGCTTATTATGAAGGAAACTGGTCTAATCATACCGTAGATAAAATTTCTGTCATAAGACCGGGTAAAAGACACAGTGCCGGTATCGGATTTATTGTTGATTTGGAAGCCCACAACATGCTGGGTTCAGCCATGAAGGGACAGCTAGTTGCATATTCAACCATATATTATAACAATTACAGTGGTGATAATGATTGGGGAGCACCCTTCATAACAACATTTGACAGCGGTGGGAACACGAAAGTTAAGCATATAGGAGACTATGTAAAAACAACTGAATGGACACAGAATGCTACCTCTTTAACTTTAGCTTCCGACAGTAGATATGTTATGTTTGGAGGGTCAGGATACAGAAGGGATGGAGTACTCAACGAAAACTTGGATTTAAATTTATACTCCCTGCTGGGAGAGCTGTATGACTATACTAAGCCCCAAGTGATAAGTATTTCTTCTCAAAATGAGTATATAAGGCAGATAAATCCTGAACCGATGCTTTATATTACCATGAGCGAAGATATATCCGGGTTTTCTAACATGACGGCTTTGCTTACAGCAACCGACGGTAGCACATATATTACGGGACTTGAGTTTAAAGGTAAAGAAGGTTTCAATTATTCAAACGGAGATGTAACCTACAAATTCAGAGTAAAGTTAGAGGACCTTAATAATGTAAAAAAGAATTTTACAAAGATTACATTGAATTCAATAAGAGCAGAGGATACTTTCGGCAATGTAACAACCGATACGAAAAACTTATCCATTAGCAAAAGAATAGACACCATGCCTCCCGATATTTCTTTTACTGCTCCCAATCTATTTAAGGTATCTGATTATTTCGGACTTTCAAAGGTGACCACAAGCCTTAAATACGACAATATTACCAATACAAATAACCTGCTGAATCCGGGCACAGAAGTTAAAATTGATAATGCTCCAAAAAAGACAAATCCGGAAACAATCACCATAACCAACACCACCCCATATACGGGAGAATTCGCAGCAACCGTTGATGCTTGGGATTTAGCTAATAATAAGACGTCTGCAAGAACAAACTTGTTCATGATTTCCAACAGCGACCCGGTTTTGTTTAAATTAATAAATAGTGACAGCCCAATGTTTGCTTATTCTCCGGACACTATTTCTGAAGGAGCAGCTAATGCTCTCACAAACATGTATCTTAAAACAAATATTGATGCAAAATATCTTTCTGGAGCCAAATTATATTACAAGTGGCACAATTCATACGATGAAGATATATTGACCCAGGACCCGAAGGTTGCTGCAAACAACTGGCAGAATGTTTCATTTAAAGCCAATTCTATTGAAACATATCCGATAACCATACCTGTCCAAAAGGTATCTGAGGGTTTTATAAGCTATTTGCAACCTAAATATGAGGAAGGATATCTGTATATAATTCCTTTCATGAAGGATGATACTGTCGGGGAAGCCAAGTTGAGAACCGGAAGCGTGGCACTTTCGCAAACAGGAGTCGACACCGGAGGAAAATTCAGTCTTGTGGACAGCAATCCTGTAAAAGGAAATTTTGTGAACAGAGGCTGTGAATGTACTGGACAAAGCTATTCAGGAGATTCAGCAGAAGCCCATTACAATGCAGTAAGAGACCATACAAAAGCCATAGGAATAAATATTGCTGCTGAAGACCATAAATCCTTAAGCAGTATAAAATATTTTATAAGTACTAAGGGGGATAATACATCTTATATAGACCAAGGGACCATTGCCGTAAATACTGGAGGTAACGGTCAGTATGACATACCAATAACGAAAATTGCAGGCAATACAGGAAGCTATACAGTAATGGCTGTACTTTATTCAAATAAAGGCGATATAACCCTTCAGACTATAGATGTAAATATTGAAAATCCAACAATAGGTGTAGGAAGTATACTTTACAATCAGGTAACTAAAAATCTGGATTTTACGGTTACCTACAAAAAAGATTCCATAATAAGCAGCAATTTGGACGATATAATAATCCAATTTTGCAGTAAAGAGTACACAGAATTTCAAGATGTGGAAACAGGTACCGATAAAATAAGCTTTTATGCCGCCGCCGTAAGCAATGACTGGGATGCTTCAGCTCTAAATGGAGATACATTTATAAGGACGGAATTTTCTCCTGACGGCAGTGACTCATCTCTGATGAAGGCAAACTTCAGAGCTTTCTTATCCAACATGGAAAAAGCAGGGGATGAATTTATCAAGGTACCCGGAGAGAAACAAGTACACCTTAAATATATCACTTCAAACAATGTAGAGAAGGTACACAATAATATAACCGTCATAAAAAAATCCAACCTTCCTCCAAGCATTTCCTTAGCCGTGGATGTACAGGGTGAATATCAAACGGCAACGGAATACACCGGAAACATCATTGTTGACGTGGAAGAGGTTATCGTAGATTTGAAAGAAGTGTATTACGGCTGGGCAGAAAGCGCAAGCTCAACATTGATTACATCAGGCGGTGCCATAGCGGGAACATTAGTGACTTTAAGTGACTTGGATAAAGAAGTTCAATTCACCCCGGATATTTCTCAGTTAACCGATGATAAACTACTATATGAAACAAGATTTTTGCTTGTGTATGCTGAAAATTCAGCGGGTAAAATTGTTGAAAAAGCTTTTGGTCCATTCTATGTTTTAAATGAAAATATTAATAATAAAAGGTTTATGATAACATCTTCTGATAAAGCTTTGGGTAAAGAGCAGGTTCTCATAGCCGTTGACGATAGACTATATATGATAGATGAGCTGCCAAAGGCAGATACATTAAGAGTAATGTGGGAAAAATCCGATGGTACAGGCGATACAAAAATCAGCAATGAATACAAACTGAGCTTTGAAACTAATGTTTTTCTGATAAATGTCCCATATCCAAAACTTTGGGATACAGACGGAGAAGGGGGAACCTATAAATTAAGTAAAATAGAAATATTCAATTCATCAGATTCAAACAAAGTATTTAAATCATCTGAAACAGAAATTGAGCACACGTTGAGTGAATATTTCGTCACCATACAAGGATTATCAGACAATGTTAAAGTTACTTCAAGCAGTGACGAAATTGAATATGGCTGGACAATAAATCCTTATGCACCTCCATCGTGGATATCCACACAGGGAGCAATTAAAGGAATAAACTTTATTCCTACCCAAAGAAGCAGCCTTTTAAATAGTTACATCTACCTTACGGTTAAGGCATGGAATAATATCTACAGATCAGATAAGATTTCATTAAATGCTCATGAAGCTAATGATTCCTTGGATGTAACCGTAAATTTAGGTGAAGGAGACAATTCATATTACGGACCTGAAAACGGTGTCATAGATACACTTTTAAAGCTTTCAGTTAAAGAGTCTGCAAAGTTAAATGATATTGACAAAGTTCAGGTTTATGATTTATTAAGCTCTACTTCAGGAACAGCCATCAATGTTGATAAATTATTTAAGATATCAGACACAGAAGCATACGGTGTTATTACAGGGCTAACGACCAGCGGTGGAGCAATACAATGCAAGGTTATTGTAAATAATTTAGATACAGGAGATATTATCGTTAACAAATCAGGTGATATTCCAACAAATTTGGACATGAGGTTTACAAGGGATAACAGAAACATAACCTTTAAAAATGTTTCTGAATATTCAAACTTCACATTGTATGACGAGAGCGGTATAAAATATTTTCTTGACAATACGGGTAAAGCAGAAATATTTTTAAATGGAAGGTATCTGCTGCTTTACAAAGAAGGAACGGATATATTTGCTAAAGTCTTTAATGTTGATGATGTTAAATATGTCAAAGAAGATGTAGATATTGTTCTTAACCCTGTTAAGCCCATTGATGGTAGCAAGGTTGAAAGGCCTGTAACGGCAACCATTACAATGCCCTTAGGTTCTGTAATAACAGACAGGTACGGAATAGTAACCGATGTTAAAAATATCGGCAGCAGGACAGTGGCAGAAGCTGAGATCATAGCAAATGCCAATTATAGCTTTGATGTAAAGTTTGCAAATGATAAAACTGAAAATTACACAGTGGAAATGGATTATATCCTTGAAAAATATGTACCGAATGTAACCGCTGTAACTTCACATTCAGCCATAAACTATGACCCTCAAGGACCTGAACTTACAATTAAAAATGTGAAAGCCATAATAGACGCAACTTCATCTTTAGTGAACAACGAAAGTAGAAACTGGTATGAATTTGACACAAACGGAAGCTACAGCTTCATAGCACTTGATACCGACGGTTCTCTAAGTGAATATAAAGCAGAGGTAAGCTGGATAGATAAGAAGTGCCCGGAGCCAATTGTTAAAAAATATATATGGTATGATTATGACAATGACGGGATTTATGATATCGGTGAGAAGGGAATAGAAATTCCGGAAGGTTATACCACCAAACACAATTTAATAGTTGAAATATCCTTTCCTAAGGATGCGGAAGGCTCGCGCCCTGTAAAATTATCAGGTTCGGAGGGCGTTGCGATGGAAGATATTTGCAGCGAAAGACCAGAGTTTGCATATAAATATGTCATGGCATACAAGCCTGATGCTTCGGAAGGCAACCAGCCAAAATTAGTCGTGAATCTTAATTTTGCCGATACCTTAGGCAATATTTTGGATTATGGTCTGATCATTGATGAAATTGACAGGACCGATTTGCTGACCAAGCTGAGTTACAGCACCACTGAGTATACAAATAGTGATGTGGTGGTATCCATGTCTTCTAACAAAACTATCAAGCGTTTCGACATAGTGGATAAAGTTGAAAAGGATGCATCTCCAACATATGTTTTCAAAGAAAACGGGGCAAAGGATTTTTATTACAGGGAAATTAATACTACCGAACCTGAGGAAGGAAAACTGACAGCAAATGTAACCTGGATAGATAAGACTGTTCCAAGGGCGGAAGTTTCTTACAACACTGCAGTTACAAACAAAGACGTGGAAATTTCCTTTAGAATAATAAACGGTACAGAGCAAGGGGCAAGGTTAAGGCTGATTAACGGCAATGTTGCTGTTTTGCTTGAAGATTCAGGATTAGACAGAACAGGTTCTTGCACAGTGGATAATAACGGCACCTATATGTTTGAAATCAGCAACAAGTACGGCAGTACCGGAAGTGTATTTGTGCCAGTAAATAATATAGACAAAGAAGCACCTGAAATAAGTATTGCAGGAAGAGCCATCACATATATTAAAGTTAACAGCAAATATTACGACAAAGGAGCAACAGCATTTGACAACAGAGACAAAGATGTGACAAAGGGAATATCAGTCAGCAGCAATGTGAATACTTCCATAGCTACGAAGGGTACTCCTTACACTGTTACTTACAGTGTAACTGATGAAGCCGGCAACACAAGCGAGGCAATAAGGTACGTTCATGTTTTAGATATTGATTCTGCCGTTGCAGTAATCAATGACATAGTCATAGACCTAAAGGAACAAGGTCCACATGAAGTATTTCTTACTGAGGGCGGTATAGTGATGACGGAATTTGTGGGTATAGACGGAACTTATGCAGTTAAGTATGCTAAAGGTACTGGATACGATAATGCTTATTTCAAAACAAACGGCAGCCATATGTCGAAGTTTGGAACATTTATTGCTGAGAAAGGTATATATACATTATATCTGCAGGATCAGGAAAGGAATACAAGAATTATAACATTAAACTTTGTAAAATAATCAGTTCATGCGGCGGTTATGGATGACCGCCGCAAGATTCAAGATAGGTGGTGAAAAAATGTTCAACAAGATAAAAAGGATTACGGCTTTATTGATATGCGTGTTAATGCTTGTATCATATGGTGCTTCATCCTTGGCCTATGCAGAGATAGTTGATGATAATAAAGATATATACGGCAATTGGGGACTTCCTGTAGTACAGATAGATAACGGTGTTGTAAGGGTAACTGCAGATAAGCAGACAGGACGCTTCATAACGGAAACTCTAAGCGGTCTCCCTGGTAAAAGCTCGGATGATTATGAGGATTTACTGTACGGAAACAGATTTGAAAGCCCCGAAACATCCTATATATCCGTCAGAATAGACGGGGAGGATTATATATATGGAAACAACTATGGTTTTTTAGGTCTGGAGGGTCACTACACAACAGTGCCTTATGCAGATTCCCAAACAAACAGCATAATAAGTGAATGGGCGATTAAGGATATTGTAATTACTCAAAGGCTCTCTCTAATTAATAATTCTATGCTTCCGGGAATAGGAAATGTATATGTATCCTATGAAATTGTAAACAAGGGTACTGCTGCAAGAAGTGTTGGACTTAGGATGCTTTTGGATACAAAAATTGGAGATGTCGATTCACCTTCATTAACTGTACCAGGAGGTGGATTTATATATACGGAAAAAGAATATGTGGGAGATGAAATACCCTCTTTGTGGTATGCCTACGAGCAATATCTTAATCCTCAGATTATAGCTTTGGGAGTAGTTTCGGGAGAAGGACTGTCAAAACCCGATAAGCTGCAGTTTGCGGCTTGGGCAGACGTGTCCTTGACCAAATGGGATTATATGATTGATCCTTCAAAGGCTATTATATCGGTTACAGTTAACGGAGAACCTTATGATAAGCCTAACGGCGTATATCCGGATGAAGCTGTTGTGGATTATGCTGCCAAGGATAGCTGTGCAGTAATGTATTGGGAGCCGGTATTACTTAATATAGGCGAAAATAAAACCATAGATACGGTCTACGGAGTTGGGGATGCCTCTGTTAAGGATAGGGATCCGGGCTACAGAATAAGCCTTCAGGGTACAGACAAATTGAATATGAAAAGTGACAATTCCGGATATACAATTGATTTTGTAAATGCAGAATTCAATATTGACAATAATTTTGACACTTCAAAATCCATTGAAAACCTTCAGATAGATTTGGAGCTTCCCGATGAACTCCAATTGGTGGAAGGTCAGCAAAAAACTGTCATAACTACATTGGCTGAGGGTTCATACCACCGAAGTATGTGGAAAATCAAGCCTGCTGTTCAGGAAAACTTTACTATCTCAGCATATTCCATTCTTCTGAGAGCCGAAGGAATGCCTGCTCAGAGAATCACTAAAACACTGATTATGGAAGGCTCAAAGGGAGGCTTGCCAGAAATCACATTTCTGGATTTCACCCCAAAAGTTCCCTTTTATGTGGAAGATATCTTTAGGAATGTATTTATAAATGGCAAGGGTTTTAACACCTTCGGAGGAGCAATAGGTTATCTGATTGAGGCTAAGCTGATTCAAGGTAGCAAGAGCTATACCATAGACGGAAGCACCTTTACAAAAGTTTCCGATACTGTGTTCAGTGTAGGAATTCCTGACGGCATTCCATTAGGCACCTATGATTTGTTTGTTTCAGCAGCAGATGCTACGGGGAATGCCATGGATCAAAAAACCTTTAAGAATGCTGTGAGTATTTTAGATGATATAAAATATTCCCAAAATATGGTCAATGAAGTGGAGTTGCCGTTGGTGATGCTGCCTGATGGTAAAAACACAGCTGTAGAAGGAGAAACAATAACAATATATGGAAAATTTATAGACAACAAAAACGGAACCTACACATCATTGGGAGCAACCTCGCAAAATCCTGTAAAGATAAACAATGTGCTGAAATATGCCGGAGGAACTCTGACAATTAACACAAATTCCCAGGAAGCCTTTATGGAAGCTCCTGACGGAATATTGTGGTGCGATGTGGTGGATCAGAGAAACAAAACAGCCGTCCAAGGAATTATTGCAACAAGCGGTTTCAGATTTGAAGCAACAGACCTTACGAGAGAAAACGATCCATTTGTCCGCATGGTTTATGAGCCAGGAGGAGGGGATGCATCTTATGATACATCCTATATGAATGTTCCTATAACCATTGATTTCGTTATCCTCAATAAAGACGGAATTGATATAAAAGGTTCCATGGGCATACTTAATCCTATGACCTACGGCGTTAATCCTTTCATACCTTTAGGAAACGAAATATTGGAAACTATGGCAGAAGGCTACTTTGAGGCAGATGTTGACAACATATCTATAACCGATGGCGGGATGGACATTGAAGGACGTTTTGCTTTTGAAATGCCCTTTGTTATGTCTCTCTTTGTAGGTTGCGATGCCATACTTGAAGTAAATACAAAACAGGAACACATAGTTCTTGAGGTTGCAGTAGGTATAGGAGATCTCATTGAAGATTCCGCCGGTGCAAAAGCACGCATAGGCTTCAGAAAAGGCAGATTTGACACCATATACGTAGGAGCGGAATTTCCTAAGCCTATTACAGTAGCTCCTCCTATACCCATAGGCATAACAGGCTTTTCCGGAGGGCTTGATAATTTATCGTTCATGGGAGCCTTTCCCATTACCATAATTGTAGGCATAGGAATCCAAGATTCATTTGATATTGAATTTTTGGGTCAGAGTTTTCTATCTGCAGAGGGCGAAATAACATTGTCACCTTTCCACTTGGAAGGCACTGTGGAAGCACAGATGTACATGATGGATTTGGCAGAGGTGTCCATGAAGTTTGTATGGGCAACATGGGACCCTGAAATAGAAAAAAGAGGAATATCCATTTATGCCAAGCTTTATTACTATATATTTGCAGGAAGTGTTTATTTGCAGTACTATGAAGGAGAATCCTTCATAGGCAGAGGTGTTCTGTCAGTAGAAGTTCCGTCTGTTGTTCCTGTATTTGGAGGATTGACATTGGCTGAAGTAATGTCGGAAATAACACAGTACAGCATTGCCGGTTCTGCCAGTTTAATAGGGTTGGGCGATATAGGAATAAGATATTATTTTGCAACGGGTAAAGCAGAATTTCTTGAGTTGAAAGAAGAGTTGGAAAATTACAATAACGGTATAATCGTTGAATATGATGATTACTGCATAGCTCAATACGGTTATAATTATATTCCCATGCAGTATACTCAATACGCTGATGCAGCCCTATATATTACCGAGCTGAACTTTACAGACAACAGCAATGTAATGATGATATTAAAAATGTCCAAGGAACAATTTGAATCATTGGATGATGACAGCATAAAGTTAGTCAAACCCGAGTCAGGAGGTTTGGTAGAATTAGAATATATTAATAATACTCAATTAGTGGATGAAGAGGGTAAAATAAATCAAATAACCTTGGATGAAAATGAAATGTTAGCAGTTAAGCAGGTGGTTGACCGAAGTTCCTCAGGCCTTGAAAATGAATATATGGTTACAATATTGATGCCTTCTCCCGAAAATGGTCAATGGACCGTAATCACTGCAAGCTCAATGGAAGTAATGCCATATTCATCTATGAAGAACCCTGAAATAAAAGAATTTGCTGCAGATTATAATGAAAGTACACGAACCATAACCGCTGAATGGAAACTTAACGGTGAGCCGGACAAATTCAGGTTTTATATTGTAAATTCGGAAGAAGCAGAGGGTTATACAATAAATAATCCTGCTTCATTGTGGGGAACAGGCTCTTTGCTATACGGTCAGACAATTACCTACAAGGATAACACAAATCCCTCAACAGGAGAGACCGTACAAATTGAAGACCAGGTGATTTATACCACTCCTACTCCAGATGGAGAGAGAGGTACTTTTATTACAGATTCTCTGAACCTTCCTACAGGCACATATTACGTTTATGCGAAGGCAGAAAAGGAAAATACGGTAGCAACATATAAAGTGTCCGAAATTGAGATTACTAATAACGCAACACCTTCAGCACCGGTAAATTTGGTTATAAAAGACATAGGCAACAATCGCATGAGCCTGTCCTGGGATGCAGATTATAATATGGAGGAATACTATATTTACAGAAAGGATTCCGTCGACTCATATTATGACAGAGGAACTCCTTTATTCATATATAAAGTATTCGACCCTGAAGATTATGCTCCGGAATATGAACGCTGGCCGGCAAATCTGCAAAAAGGAAGGATTGAGAGATTTGAAGTTATAATAGACGGAGATGAAATCGATGAAATAAATCCTCAAAAAAAGACTTATTATTTCGACGTGAGAGCTGTAGGAAGAAATCAGACATCTGCTATTTCATTGAATGCAGTACTGCCGGGAGTTACATTGGGAAGCCCTGCTTCAGCGTCTGCCACACTTTCGGCTCCAGAAGAAATAATAGTTTATACGGAAATAAGGTCAGCTGACAGCAAGATCATGCAGCAGCCTTATGTGGAGAGAGTAAATGGAATAGAGCTTCAATATTATAAATATGTGACTAATTCTAAAAATGCAGTAATTGCCGGAAGCAGCAACAGCAATGTAAAATATTCCATTATGCAGAACAATGTGCTGTTGACCAGCATCAATACGGATTACAGTAACACCTTTAGCCATAATGTAACTCTTAATGACGGAAACAATTATTTCATAATAACCTACGAAAACGAGGGTGGAGATACAATAGTTGAAGAATTTATTGTTGAGTATGATAACAAAGCTCCAATATTAATTATAACTCACCCTAAGGAAGGAGCTGCAGCAGAAAATGGAAAAATAACAGCAGAGGTAGTAGCCGAACCTTACGGGATTGTGTCCATAAACAATGTCAATTATGATTCGGATGAAAACGGTCATTTCATTGCAGAAATAGACTTTGGCACATCCTACTTATCCAAGCTGATATTTGAAACAAGAGATGCTGCAGGAAATGTTACAACCGCAGAATTAAACATTCTGAATGATTTAGCTGAAATAGAAGATATAACGCTCACACCTGAGTACAAAATAATGCATTCAGATATGACTCAGCAGTTGTCAACATATGTTTCAAAGGATGATATCCTTGGTGAAAAACTGCCTAATAGCGGAGTAAAATACAGCATCACAAAGGGAAGCGATTTAGCATCAGTAGACAAGGATGGAGTGCTGACTGCAAAATATGAAGGTACAATAATCGTTAAAGCCGAATTTTATTTAACGGACAAATATGCTGTCAGTGACAGCATAGTGATTGAAATAATAGGTGATAAAAAACCGGGTTCCTCAAAATATATACCTCCGGTATATTCAAGGGAAATGCTTATATGGCTTGCAGGAGGACACATGTCCACTTTAGGAGGTACCATTAAAACAGATGATGGAGTAATTCTTTACATTCCAAACGGAGCGCTGCCGTATTATCAGGACAACATAGATATATTTGCATTCAAAAACCCTGACATTGACATCATGAGAATACCTACTACTGCTTTTGCTGTCAGTCAGCCATATTTTATAAGCTTAGTGACTGAATTTACAAAGCCTGCAATGTTAACATTGCCCGTTTCCGGAGCAGACAGTGCATTTATATACCGTTATGACGAAGAAACAGGCACTCTCATTTATATGGGGGGACAGATGTCCTCAGATAAAAAATCTGTTACGGCAGGCATATTGAAACCCGGAACCTACATTGCTCTTAATAATCCTGTACAGGATATTTTTGCAGATATTGCTGGGAATCATTGGGGATACGATTATATTTACGGGCTTAACTTCCTTGGAATCATCAACGGCTACAGGGAAAACGGAATGCTTAAATTCAAGCCGGATGCCCATATTACAAGAGTGGAATTTATTAAGCTTTTAGTATCAACGCAAAATATAAACCTGAGCGAAGCAGAAGGGATTGAGCTGAAGTTTGCAGACAATGACGAAATACCTGCCTGGGCTGTTCCGTATGTTAAGGCTGCTGTGATGAAGGGACTTATAAACGGCAAAAACATCGGAGGCAAAATTTACCTTGCAGCAGAGGATAATATTGTCAGAGAAGAAATAGCAGCAATAATGGGAAGAACAATCAACACGGACAAGAAAGGTGACAAAACTTTCAGCGACAATGACAAAATAAGCAGCTGGGCTTTGGAGCATGTTATGGTATTAGCAGAAGCAGGCATAATTTCGGGCTATGAGGATAATACATTCAGACCGAGAAACAATGCTTCAAGAGCAGAGGCTGCAACAATGATTTACAAATATCTGGTGTTTTTAAAATAAACATATTATAATAGGGTTGCAGTTAAAAAACACTGCAGCCCTTTTTAAATTAGTTGGAGATAAATAATGAATTTGAAAATTTTTGCCTTAGCTCTTTGTATTATTTTAAATTCAGGAACAGCAGCCGAAAATATAACAGGTTGGAATAATCCCGAAAAAACCATGGTTGCGGTTATTGACAGCAAAATAAACGCGGAGCATGAATATCTACAAGACAGGTGCCTTGAAGGAGAGAGTTTCATATTAAATAAAAGCAATGAAACAGGTCACGGAACCTCTGTTGCCGGAGCTGTTTTAATGTATTCCGATATTGTAGCAAGATCATTTTCCAACTGGAAAGGAAATGTAGAAATTTTACCGGTGGAAATAAATGCTCTTGATCAGCAGGAAGATTACGGCTATCTTATGGGAGAAGCCATTCAATATGCCGTGGATATGGGGGCAGAAGTTATTAACATGAGCTTTTCAAGCGCAAGTCCCAATTTATACATCTACGAGAAAATAAGGTATGGCTTGGAAAAGGGTGTTATATTCATTTCAGCGGCTGGAAACATGGGACTCGAAATATATTCTTTTCCTGCTGCCTATGAGGGGGTCATATCAGTTGGTTCCTGCAATTTAAACGAAGAAGGGGACTGGGAAAGAAGCAGTTTTTCAAATTTTAACGATGATGTTGATTTTGTGCTTCCTGGAGAAAAAATGCTGCTTCCGGCAGAAGCTTCAAGTTATCTTAAAAGAACAGGGACATCCTACTCAGCAGGAGCCATGAGCGGAATAATAGGAGAACTCATTAATAGGTACAGCAGTATTGAACCACAATATATTATTTATGCTTTGTACGATACATCAGTTGGATTAAAAAACGATCTAGGCTGTGGCTATGGCGTTCCGGATATAAATAAAACAATATTGTATTTAGACGAACTAATCAGTACAGGCATTTCGCCTTTGTCCCAAAGAAACATTGAAAGCATGGAAAACAAATTATTAGCAGCAACCGAAAACCTGCCTTTTTCTGCAGGTCGAAGCCATATAGCTTATGTGGAAGAAAACAATGTATATATAAAAGGAAGCAAAAATGCATACAGGGGCGATGTGTCAAGGTGGAGTAATATTACTAAGGCGTATGCAGGATATGACAACACAGCTGCCGTGGATTCAAATGGACTTCCAAAAGCTGTTGGCTATAATGTATTCAACAAAAATATGTTCAGAGGGTGGACAGACGTAAAAGCACTGACCTTGTCTTATAATTTTACTGCAGCGCTTACAAATAAGGGTACAATACTTGTGACGGACTACCTTAAAAATTCAGGGACAGAAAGCTGGAGTGGCATAAAGCAAATATCTTCCGGAGCCCACCATATTGCAGCAGTTGACGAAAATGGGAATGTTCATACGGCAGGCTTTAATATTTACGGTCAAATGGATGCACAAGATTGGAAAGACATAGTGTATATTTCTTCATGCACAAAAAACACCTTTGGTATTGATAAATATGGAAAAGTTTTCGCTACAGGGGACAATCTCTACAGCCAATGTGATTTAGATGACTGGAGTGAAATGGTATCCGTTGATGCAGGGGATGGGTTTGTCGTAGGACTCAGGTCAGACGGAACCGTATTGACAAAGGGAAGGAACATATACGGAGTATGCGAAACAGAGAATATAAAGGATATAACTTTCATAGATGCTGCTGACACTTATTTTATAGCTGTAGATATCCAAAATAATTTTATAATAAAAGGAAAAATGAGAAATCAAAAGTCTTGAAGGTGAAAGAAGACTACTTAGGTGGGGAGAGTTACAGTTCACACCCAATGGGTGTCATCCTGATCAAAGCGAAGGATTCCTATCTTTTAAAACCTGAGATTACGCAGTCTCATTCACAAATATATTTGC
>LSQX01206494.1_pt1 | contig 17950 bp, 17 predicted proteins | sample 654561 | NCBI WGS metagenome assembly LSQX01 (sample SAMN04489861, study PRJNA283612) | anaerobic digester metagenome | isolation source: 4 biogas reactors fed with cattle manure at either 37C or 55C with and... | place: Denmark: Kongens Lyngby | collected 2014
AATGGCCAGTTTGAGTCGCTGCACAGCGATCGGGTATTCAGCGCGCACATAGATGTAGCCTTGTGAGGCACCGATGGCATAGCCGGCGATGGCCATGGCTTCAATCACACTGTGCGGATCACCTTCGAGGATCGAGCGATCCATAAAGGCTCCGGGGTCACCTTCGTCAGCATTGCAGCAAACATACTTCTGGTCGCTTTTCTGCCTGGCGGCAAATTCCCATTTCATACCCGTGGGAAAACCACCGCCGCCACGGCCGCGCAAACCAGATTTTTTCAATTCATCAATGATGGACATAGGTTCGCGCTTTTCACAGAGGATGGTTCCCAGTGCTTCATAGCCGTCATTCGCGATATACTCATCAATGGATTCCGGGTTGATAAAACCGCAATTGTGCAAGGCAACACGCATCTGTTTCTTGAAGAAATCCGATTCTTCCACATTTTTTGCCTGGTCCAGCGGGACTGGAGCCTGCACGGTCATCAGGCGCTGCACATAACGGCCTTTCAGAAGGTGTTCGGAAACGATTTCGGTGGCATCATCAGGCTGGACCCGGTAATACATGACGCCTTCCGGATAGATCATGATAATCGGACCTTCCGCGCAGAGGCCGAAGCATCCGGTCTTAACGATCTTGACTTCCCGGGTCAGGCCATTTTTGGCCAGCTCTTTTTCCATGTTTTCAATGATTTTGATCGACTGTGATGAGGTGCAACCGGTTCCACAGCAGACCAGTACATGAGCTCTGTATAGATCCATTTTTTTCAGACCTCCTTGTATTTAGCCAGAATCGCTGGAACCTGATCGGCTGTCAGACGTCCGTAAACGTCTTCATTGATCATCATAACCGGTGCCAGACCGCAAGCGCCAATGCAACGGGTCGCGTTGATGGAAAATTTCCCGTCTTTGGTGCATTCACCTGCCTTAATCCCCAGTTCGTCTTCGATTTTTTCCAGAATCGCCTGAGCGCCTTTGACATAACAGGCGGTTCCGAGGCAAACACTGACTTCGAACGCGCCTTTTGGATTCAGGGAAAAGAATGAATAAAAAGTAACGACGCCATAGACCTCCGCTACAGACAAGTTCAAACCTGCCGCCACGGTGCGCTGCACTTCCAGCGGCAGATAGCCGAAAATTCCCTGTGCTTCCTGCAATACCTGCATAAGAGCCTTGCGTCCATGGCTGCGATAATGATCAATAACCTGGTCTAATTGCCTGATTTTCTCATCATGAGCCAACACTGTTTTTGATGCCATATTTTGACTCACCTCCCAATAGTATACAATATCATGTTTCATCTCTGCAGGCAATGCCTGAATTATGTAAAATTTATCGACCTTATATGCAGACGAAACAGACATCCTATATAATAAGAGAGCTATGTTGATGGCCTTGTCAGGAGAAATAAAATGAGATTAAGCTATCTGGTGCAGCCAGCTGATGACGGGCAGCGGGCTGTGGATGTCCTGGTCCGTCAGACTGGCATGTCCCGGTTGCTGACAAAGAAAGTGCGTCTTTATGGCAGCCTGCTCTGCAATGGACAGCCGCACCGTATGATCGACCTGGTTCGCTCAGGCGACCAGCTGGTCGCGCGTTATGAGCCGGATGGATCGGGCCCACCGCCTCTAAGGACGGTAGAGGGCATCAAAGTCCGCTACCAGGATGACTGGGTCCTGGTCGTCAGCAAACCGGCTGATCTGGTGACCCATCCCAGCTATCTACATGATGAGGATGCCTTGACCGCCCTGCTTTCGGACCGGCCGCTCCATCCTGTCAACCGGCTGGACCGCGATACTTCAGGTCTCGTCTTGCTGGCTTTGAACGGCCATGCTCATCATGTTATCAGCAGCCGTCCGCAAAGCAAGCATTATCTGGCTTTGCTGCACGGCCGTCTACCGGCCGCCAGGGGAATGGTCCAGGCTCCGATGCGTCGTGCCGCCGGCAGTATCATGCTCCGTGAAGTGCATGAAAACGGCCTGCAGGCCCGCACACTTTGGCAGGAATATCGATATTTCGCATACAGCGATGTTTCCCTGGTTGGTTTTCAGCTGCTAACCGGCAGGACACACCAGATCCGCGTCCATTGCCAGGCGTGCGGCTGTCCGATTGTGGGCGACAGCCTTTATGGCAGCAAAGCCGCCCCTGACGTGCTGGATCAGCTGATTGGGCGTCAGGCACTGCATGCTGTACGGCTGGTCTTTTATCATCCTGTGACAGGCAAACAGGAGACGGTTACCGCTCCCTTGGAAAGTGATTTTCAAAGACTGCTCACTTTTATCCGCCGCAGGGAAACTCAGTGCTGACCACGTTCCGGCTGACTGGCTCTTGAACGCATTTGACTGGCCAGGCTACGCGCTGTTTCATCGGCGATACCGCCGGACAGCAGGCGGGCCAGCTCTTGTTCCTGCTCCTGTTCTGTGAGTCGGCGCAGCGCTGTGCGTGTCCGACCGTCCGCCACCTGCTTTTCGATGAGCATGTGCTCATCCGCCATCGCAGCAATCTGTGCCATATGCGTGATGCAGAAGACTTGGCGTTCACCTGCTAGCTGCCTCATCTTCTCACCGACCCGTGCTGCAGTCTGGCCGCTGACACCCGTATCGATTTCATCAAAAATAAGAACAGGAATCTGGTCTACATGGGCCAGGATGGATTTGATGGCCAGCATGATGCGTGAAGCCTCACCGCCGGAAGCGATTCTAGCCAATGGCCGCATTGGTTCACCAGGATTGGCGGAAAGCAGAAACTCAATGTCATCCAGTCCCTGTTCAGGATAAGCCGGCGCGTGAAGGTCAACTTTCTCAAAGAGGACAGAAAAGCGTACGGATTTCATGCCGAGATCGGCCAGTTCACGGGCAATTTCCTTTTCGAGCGAAGTGGCCGCTTCGTGCCTTTTTTCGCTGAGGATCCCCGCTTTTTCCAGTAAGGCTTTCTCCAGCTTTGCCTGCTCTTCCGCAAGCTGGGCATAACGCGCTTCACCGCCGTTCAGCTCATCCAGTCTGGCTTGAGCTTTCATGTGATACTGTTCGATTGCTGCAAGACTCCCGCCGTATTTCCGTTTCAGACGGTAAATCAGGTCAAGCCTTTCCTCAATCCGGGCCCGCATGGCAGGATCGGCCTCAAATTGCTCGGCGGCGGCACGAAGATCGGAAGCGGCTGTCTGTAAGATATCCTGCGCGTTTCGGACCGCTTCATCGACATCCAGCAATTCATCTGTATGTCGATGCACTTCCTTGAGGCTGACGAGGACCTCACCGATGCCTGTTAAAACGGATTCGGACTGATCTCCGGTCAGCTGGTCATAGGCGTTCTGAAGCTGTTCCTGAATCGTTTCAGCATGAGCCAGCACTTTCTGCCGGGCAGCCAGACGTTCATCTTCATTCTGTTTCAGTGCCGCTGTTCTGATCTCATTAACCTGGTAGGCCAGCAGGTCGATCTGGCGTGCGCGTTCTCCAGGATCACTGCCCAGCCGCTTCATTTCTTTGACACAGGCTTGATAGCGAAGCAACACCTGCTGATAAATGTCCCTGGCTTCGGCGACAGCCAGACCTCCGTAGCGGTCCAGCAGGGCCAGGTGGCTGTCGACCCGAAAGATGGACTGCTGGTCATGCTGGCCGTGAATGTCGATCAGGCAGGCGGCCAGGGCACGCAGGTTGGCCTGCGTTGTGATCCGCCCGTTGATGCGGCAGACTGATTTGCCGCCGGCAGCAATCTCCCTGGAAAGGATAATTTCCAACATATTTTCAGATCTGTCTGGCTCGTTCGGGTCAACCAGGCCAAGGCTGTCGTTCAGATCCGGCGGTATCAGTGCTGGATCCACCTGAAAGACAGCTGTGACAGACGCCTGGTCCTGGCCGTGGCGCACCATGTCACGCAGAACACGGCCGCCGGTCAACGCTCCGATGGCATCGATCAGGATGGATTTGCCGGCTCCTGTCTCACCTGTGAGAACCAGAAGACCTTTGCCAGGTTCCATAACGATTTTTTCGATCAGGGCAAAGTCCCGTATTTCAATATGGGTCAGCATAGAGCTCTCCTGTCAGTCCGGCTCCGTCTGGTTAACAGACCATGTCTGATCGCCCTTGTGTGCTCAGGTCTGCCCCGATGACAGCCGATCGTTCTGCTGCAGGGCGATCTGGCTGAGCATGCGGCCCAGCCGTTCCGCCTGTTCCACAGTGCGACAGGCGGCGAAGATTGTGTCGTCACCGGCAATGCAGCCGGCCAATTCCGGCAGACGCATCGAATCAAGAGCGGATGCTCCAGCCTGGGCCATACCGGGCAATGTTTTAATAATCACCAGATTCATAGCGACATCGATTTGGGTGACAGCCTCAGCAAAGACTTTCATCAGCCGTCCGGATGCCACCTCACCGCTGCGTTCCATCGGTACATATTTCTGGGTTCCTGTCGCGGTGGTGACTTTGATGATCCCCAGTTCCTTAATGTCCCTGGAAATGGTTGCCTGTGTCACATCCATGCCTCCAGCCTGCAGGTTGGCTGCCAGTTCATCCTGAGTGGAGATCACCTTCTCCCTGATGATGCTGAGCAGGCGCGCCTGTCGCTCACTTTTCGACGGTTTCATAATAGGCCCTCCCCCTGGCATGGATTTTTTGCGGTAATGTGGCATAAAAATGATCTGCGCCCAGGCGGATCATCCTGAGAATTCTGGGCGAACGCTCAATGACGATGAGGCTGTCACTGGCAAGTGCGATCTCGCGCCGTCCGTCAATCGCCAGCACCGCCTGATAGGGATAGTCGCAGATCCTGACGATGACGCGGCTGCCTGGTGATGCGATGTAGCTGCGGTTGTGCAGTGTGTGGGGACAGATTGGTGTAATCAGCATAAGGGCCAGTTCCGGGTGGATGATCGGTCCACCCGATGATAAGGAATAGGCTGTCGAACCTGTGGGTGTTGAGATAATCAGCCCGTCACCCGGTATGCGGTCAACCAGTTCCTTGTCGATCGTCAGTTCCAGATTGACAATCCGTGAATGCCCGCCGCGTGACACAACCGCGTCATTGAGAGCGTTTCCTGTTTCCAGGAGACGGCCGGCTGGGTCATAGCAGGAAACCGCAAGCATCATGCGCTCTTCCATCGTCCAGCAGCCTTGCACCAGCTGGCCGATGGCAGTTGGCAGCTCATCCGGAAGGATTTCCGGAAGGAAGCCCACACTGCCCAGATTGATACCGATCAGAGGAAGCTCACCACAACAAGGCAGATGCGCCGCTGAAAGGAACGTTCCATCACCGCCCAGGCTGATGATGCAGTCGCAGTCGTGGTATGAACCGATCCTGCCATCCGGTACAGCTTCCAGGATGTCCGTCGCATCATGATTTTCTCCGATCACGGCAGTTGCGCCATGTTCTTTGATCAGAGCCGCGACCTTGCGGGTTATGTGATAATCTGAATCCTTGTCCGGATTGGCATAAAGCCCGATGCGCATGCTGCCTCCTGTTTACCTGTCCTGTTGATCATCCAGCGGCCGGCTCGCTTTGTCTTGTGTACGGTTTGGTCTGTTTACGCATGATTATAGCTCAAACGGCTGACATATGCACATTCTTGCCACGAAAAGAAGTTGCTGCGTCTTACTTGTCGCGACAATTTTTAGGAATCTGCCTGCAGCAGATCAAGTGCAGCCTTGGCGATGGAAGTGGCTTCCAACTGCTGAGAGCGCATCAGCTGTTCTCTGCTTCCCTGACACAGAGGGCGGTCGGCCAGCCCCAGAAGACGAAAGCGGGTCCGGGGAAGGCGATGCAAAAGTCCGGGCAAAGCATTTTGGCCGAAGCCACCCTTGACCAGCACTTCTTCGATAAAGACTACGGCGCCGGTTGACTCGACCGAAGCGGCCAGGCCATCCAGATCCAGGGGTTTGACACAATTTATGGACAGCACCTCAGCGGAAGAGCCTTCTTGCTCAAGCAGTTCAGCAGCGTCCAGAGCCAGGCTGGCAAGGCTGCCCAGCGCGGCCAGCGTGACTTGATGGCCTTTGCGCAGAACCCGAACACGATAACGGTCGCGTATTTCCGGTAAAGGCAATCCGCCAAGCCATTCCTGGCCACGCGGGTAGCGGATGGCAACCGGTTTGCCTGCGTTCACCGCATACCTCAGTGTTTCTCTTAGATCAATATAGTCTGCCGGGCAATACACTTCCAGACCGGGTAATGGCAAGAGCAGGTTCAAATCATAGATCCCCTGATGCGTTTCACCATCTTCGCCAACAATCCCCGCCCGGTCAATGGCGATGACGACTGGCAGGCATTGAAGGCAAATATCATGCAGCAGCTGATCATAAGCCCGTTGCAGAAAAGTCGAATAGATAGCAATGACCGGTTTCATCCCACCGGCGGCAAGGCCTGCAGCCAGTGTCATGGCATGCTGTTCAGCGATGCCAACATCATAGAATCGGGCCGGAAAGTTTTCAGCAAACCGTTTCAGCCCCGTCCCGTCTGTCATGGCTGCGGATATGGCGCAGATCTTACTGTCTTTTCCAGCCAGGTCAACCAACCAGTTGCCAAAAGCCGCAGAGAAAGAACCTGGATATGCCTTGCCTGCCTTATCCTGTTCCGGCCTGCTGCTGTTATTAAGGCCGGCCTCCATGACAAACGGTGCCACACCATGGTACAGGTCGGGGGATTCTTCAGCGTAGCGATAGCCACGGCCTTTTTGAGTGACAACATGCAGCAGGACCGGTCCGTCCAGGTTGTTGATCGCCTGGAGGTGCTGCAAAAGACCGGGCAGGTCGTGGCCGTCAATCGGTCCGTAATATTTGAACCCCAGATGTTCAAAAAAAACACCTTGCCGCTGTACCGCCATCCTGGTCAGCTGTTTGACCCGCCGCAGCAGGCTCAAGGCTGGCTGGCCGACCAGGGGTATCCTCACCAGCAGCTGATCCAGGCGTGACCTCATTTTGAGGTAAGGTGCGGATACCCGCAGTTTTTCCAGGTGGCGCGCCAAACCGCCGACATTGCGACCGATGGACATCTGGTTATCGTTGAGGATAACGATCAGGTTCTCACCGGACTGTCCGGCGTCATTAAGTGCCTCGAAAGCCATACCTCCGGTCAGGGCACCGTCACCGATTACGGCAATCGCATGGCCAGACCTGTTGGTATGGAGCATGGCGCGGCTCAAGCCCAGTGCGGCAGATATGGATGTACTGCTGTGTCCGGTATTAAAGCAGTCGTACTTGCTTTCAATGGTCTTGGGGAATCCGGAAAGGCCATCCATGCGGCGTAAGGTGCAGAAACGCTCACGCCTGCCTGTCAGGATTTTCCAGGTGTAAGCCTGATGGCCGACGTCAAAGACTACCTGATCACGTGGAAATTCAAAAACAATCAGCAAGGCGATCGTCAATTCCACCATACCCAGGTTGGATGCCAGATGCCCTCCGTTTGTGGCGACTGTCGCGATGATCAGGTCGCGGATTTCCGCCGCCAGCTGCTGCAGCTGCCGATTATCCATTTTTTTCAGTTGATCGGGATTGCCGATCTGTTCAAGCAGGGTCATATTCACCTCGGTCAAGCCCGACCACTCTATTTACCACGGGTCAGCAGATAGGCCGTCAAGGCCATAAGAAATGATTTATCCAAAGTTTCATCCAGCTGTTCGAGCTGTTCAAGAGCCGTTCTACTGGTGCTTTCCAGCAGTTTTTCCGCTTGTTCCAGACCGAAAAGGCTGACATAGGTTGATTTTCCGTCACGTTCATCTTTTCCTGTTGATTTGCCCAACTCTGGCTGGCTGGCCGTCACATCGAGAATATCATCCCTGATCTGGAAAGCCAGGCCAATCGCCTGCGCATAGCGGACCAGTGTCTGCCTTACCGTCGGTAAAGCCCCCGCCAGAACGGCAGCTGCTTCCACAGGCGCTACAATCAGGGCACCTGTTTTCTTAAGATGCAAGGATTGCAGCTCGTCAGCCTTCAGTTGACGTTTTTCTGCAGCCAGATCCAGCACCTGACCTCCGATCATGCCATGGCCGCCGGCTGCACGGGCGATCAGCCTTGCTGCTTCCAGTGAGGCCGGCTTTTTCAGATTGATCGCCGCCAGCAAGGTTTCATATGCCTTGTTCAGCAGATAATCGCCTGCCAGAACCGCTATGGCTTCACCATAGACAATATGGCAGGTCGGCCTGCCTCGCCGCAGATCGTCATCATCCATGCAGGGCAAGTCATCGTGAATCAGTGAATAAGTATGGATCATCTCCAGAGCGCAGGCGAAGGGCAGCAAGTCATTGCTCTGCCGGCCCAGCATTTCAGCCGTCGCCATCAGGAGAACCGGCCTGATCCTCTTCCCGCCGGCCAGCAAGCTATAGAAGGCTGCTTCCGCAGCCGTCCCCCCCGCCTCTTCCTTGCCTGTACCCACAAAAGCAGGCAGGGCCTGTTCGACCCTTGATTGATATGAGGCATAACGCTTGATAAAAACAGACTGTCCGGCAGGTTGCTCAGTTTGCTTCATCAAATGGCTTTTCCTCCAAGGTCCCGTCCTCCGACTGCAGCAGCTGAGTGATCTGCTTTTCAATCGCTGCCAGCCTGGCGGTGCAGATGCGGGACAGCTCAGTGCCTTTCTGGAAGAGCTTCATGGATTCATCCAGGGTAACATCCCCTGATTCCAGCCGTGCGACAACGGTTTCCAAAGCAGCCAGCGCATCCTCATAGGTCAGCTCCTGCAGTTCATCCCCGGAATGGGATAAGACGGTCTGCTGGTCGTCAGCTGTTCTGCCGTTTTTATCCTCAGACTGATTCATTGCGTCCTGTCCTCCTGTCCATAACCTGTTCGACCACGCAGCGCAAGGTTCCATCACTTAGGGATACATCAATGATATCTCCCCGATTGACCAGTGCTGTCGACAACAATGCACGACCATCCGGTACAGATCTGACCACGCCATAACCACGGGCCAGTACACGCAGCGGGCTGAGCGCATCCAGTTTGCTGCCCAATATGGACAAAGAGCGTTCAGCGCGCACCACCCTGTTTTCCATCGCCCGTTGCAGTGTTCCCATCATCCGGTCAAGATCAAGGCGCCTGCGGTCAATGCGTTCCAATGGCTGTTTTAGAACCGGCCTCTGTTTCAAGTGAAGAAGCCGCGTCTGCTCATGGTCAAGTTTGCGGCCGAGCGCCCGGTTAAGCTGTCCGGACAGCCGCTCGATGTAGGCTTCCTGCTCCTGCCTCACCGGCATGGCCAGTTCAGCTGCCGCGGATGGCGTTGGTGCCCGCAGGTCAGCAACAAAATCACAAATCGTGAAATCTGTTTCATGGCCTACTGCGGAAATCACCGGTATGTCTGATTCATAGACAGCCCGGGCAACCTGTTCTTCATTAAACGGCCAGAGATCTTCAATTGATCCGCCACCGCGGCCGACAATCAGCACGTCAACAGCTGCCATTTCGTTAAATCGCCGGATCGCCGCAGCAATGGCGGCTGCCGCCCCTTCTCCCTGAACAGGAACCGGGATCAGCTGCAGGCGGAAGTTGGGGAAACGGCGCGACAGCACCTGGATGATATCGCGGATAACAGCGCCGGCAGGTGACGTGACAACGCCGATGGCTGCAGGCAGCAAAGGCAGCTTTTTCTTTCTTGCCTGGTCAAAAAGGCCTTCCTTCTCAAGCTTCTCCTTCAGCTGCTCATAAGCCAGGTAGAGCGCGCCCATGCCGTCTGCTGTCATATCCATGACGATAAGCTGAAAGCGGCCGTCCCGGTCATACAGCGATGGCTTCGCTGTCACAATGACTTTAAGGCCGCTTTCCGGACGGAATCTCAGTCTGCCGGCATACCCTTTGAAGAGCACGCAGCTGACTGCGGCCTGGCTGTCTTTTAAGGTAAAGTAAATATGGCCGGAGGGATAGGCTTTAACACCGGACAATTCGCCCTTGACCAGGACCGGGTTTAGATTCTCGTTTTTTTCCAGCAACGCCTGGACATAGCGGTTGAGCTGCGCAACGGTAATCGGCTGACTCACACAGCATCACCGCTTTTTAGCAGTGTTTCCGGAGCAGTTGGCTTCCCGGCCGGTTCTGGCGGTACTTCCGGCTCTGCCGCTGGTGCCTGTTTATCCAGTATTTCTTCTGCCCGATCGTCTGCCTTGCCAGCCATATCCTGGCTGATGCGACCAAGAACAGCGTTAATATAGGAACGTGATTCGTCACCGGTATACTTTCGGCAGAGGAGCACGGCTTCGGAAATGGCCACATTATGCGGCACATCGCTGTTGAAAATCATCTCATATAATGCGACACGCAAGATGACCAGATCAATCTTGGGCAACCTGTCTTTGCTCCAGCGTTTAAGCAGCGGCACAAACCTCGCGTCCAGAAGATCACGGTTGTTGCGCACGCCGCGGACAAGTATGGTCATATACTGGCGATCCGCACCTGCGACATCATAAAGTTCAACAAAAGCCTCCAACTGGGCTTCCTCATTATCTTTGCGCATTTCCATCTGGTAAAGCAGCATGAATGCTTTTTCTCTTGCGTCACGACGGCTCATATCGGACCTCCTTAACGAAACATACCGGGCGGCAGGATTTTGTCCAGCAGGTTTCGGAAAGCTTCCTTGTTGCTGAAATACCGTACACCAAGAAAATAACCCAGTAAGGTCATGCCAATTAAAAAAAGTGTCTTGATCAAACCGAAAACGACCAGAGACAAGGCCAGGGCAAAACCCAATACAGCCCCAATGGAACCAGGGTTGCGCCCTTTCAGGCTGTCCATGATGTGCTGCCAGAAGGATTTCACCGCAATCACCGCTCCACGCGCGCGGCTACCGGCTCGACGCGGGATACGCGCACAAGTACTTTGGCAACCGGAATACCGGTGTAGCGCTCAATGTCTTTTTTTACACGGTCCTGCACCTTGGCCATCATAGCCGGCACCTCGACATCGGAATAAAGGACCGTGGTGAGCAGGATGCTGATTTTATCGCCGCGGGACGGAGCGACACGGGCTTTGGCTGCCTTGATGCCGCACTGGGCCGTTTTCGCTGTGTTAAGGGCGATGCTTTCGATCGCGTCCACACCGATATCAATGGTGCCGATCTCTGAGCTGCGGATGCGTGTCCTGCGCAGACGGCCGCTCATAATGCCGTAAACCATACCTGTCAAGCACAAGACCAGGACGGTCAGCCAGAAGACAATGGCGATGATCTGGTAAGTGCGCTGGTCACGTAGATAGGTCACCATAATAATCATCTGGCTGAGTATATCGTTGTTGACCATCATTAAAAGGAAAATAAATGAAAAGACAGCCAGCAGAAATGTTAAAACAATTAAGGCAAACCGGATAAAAGCGTTCATGATCGTTCAGCCTCCCTCAGGATGACGCCCTTGACATGGACATTGACTGCTTCAACCGACAAACCGGTGTATTTTTCAACATCCGCCTTGACGTGCTCCTGGACCGACCAGGCCACTTCCGGGATGATGGTGCCAAAATAGACAACAGGATAGACCGTAACAGTCACAGCTTCGTCATTGCCTTCGTGAAAGACCACTTTAACCCCTTTTCCTTCGTGTTCGACGCCAAAAGCTTCTTTCAGGGAAACGGCGCTGCCTGGTTGAAGCCCGGCAACACCTTCGGCCTGCATGGCGGCTTCAGCGGCATACTGGGCAACAAAGCCCTGCGCCATCATCCGCTCGCCCCTGATTGTCGCATGTGGATATGGGTTCGGCATCATCCTGTCAGGCACGCTCCATATATTCGCCTGTGCGCGTATCAATGCGGATTTTTTCCCCCTGGTTGATAAACAGCGGGACTTTTACCATAGCGCCAGTCTCTACAATGGCGTTTTTCGTAACATTGGTCGCCGTATCCCCTTTGACACCCGGTTCACATTCTGTCACTTCAAGATCAACAAAAGTGGGTGGTTCGATACCGAAGACTTCTCCTTTGTAAGATAAAACCTTGCAGATCATGTTTTCCTTGAGGAACTTGAGCGAATCACCCAGGGCTTCACTGCTGAACGGAATCTGTTCGTAGGTGTCAACGTTCATGAAATAATGCAAATCCCCATCGCGATACAGATAGGACATATCTGACCGGTCCATTTGAGCCCGCTCAAATTTCTCGTTGGGGTTGAAACTGCGTTCGACGACACCGCCTGTTTTAACATTGCGATACTTAGTCCGGACAAAGGCGGCACCCTTACCTGGCTTAACATGTTGGAACTCAACAACCTGGAAGACTTGGCCGTCCATCTCAAAAGTGACGCCGTTGCGAAATTCACCTGCACTGATCATGAATGTTATTCCTCCGTAAAACCAATTACAGGACAAGCGGCTTGCGCAGCGAAATATAAGCCGTCCGGCCTGCCTGTGTGAATTGTATCACATCCGTGACTAGAGCGTAAAGGATCACGCGTTACCGCCGCATTTGAGGGCTTGGTTAGCCATTGCAACGGCTATCCCCAGCAGAAACCGTTACATAAAATCGGTTGTTTATAGCGTCAATGGCGCTGTGGGCGTTCTTTATGTGTCTTGTGTGCGAGACGCTCACGCAACGGACGGTCAAACTTCAGTTTGTAACGCCAGAAAACCAGTTTTTCTATAAAACGTTTGAATCGGATATGCAGGGCTTCCTTGCTGGAGCGTGGATAAACCAAAATCGACATGCAGCCAGCTCTCTGAGCACAAAGTACGTCTGTCAGGATCTGATCCCCGATCATGACACTGTTCTGTGGTGCGACACCGGCATCTTTACAGGCCTTGAGAACTGCTCTGATTGAAGGCTTTTTCGCCCAGGCGATATATGGGATACCGAGTGTTTGTGCGAAAGATTGGATGCGCTTCGGACCAGCATTGGATACAATCCTGCAGGCCAGCCCTGCAGCTGCGGCCTGTTTGACCACGCTCAACGCGTAATCATCAGCTTGAAAGGAACCATGGCGGGCTAGTGTATTATCAACGTCAATCAACACAAGCCGGTATCCGTCCTTAAACAAAGCATCAAAGTCCAGATCATCCAACGCAGCACAGTAATGGTCAGGTTTTAGATAGCGGCTTAATGTTCGTTTCATGTTTACCGGCCTGCCCTCTCTTTTTTTCACCCTGCTGCCGGATCATCCTGCCGGAAAACCTTCAGCACGTTATACGGTGAGATAGACAATAGTATACACAACTTTCCCGCCCTGCACAGCAGATCGTCTTTTCAGGTGCTGCTGTCTGACAAGCTGAGGAGCGCAGCTCCGTGGTCAGACAGCCTGCAGGGCAGATAGATGTTTTATTTTGTTTTTCTTGAAATGACCGATATGCTTGACTATAATTGGATTGTTTAGGGGGGCAGCAACATGCTTAAAGTCTGTAAATTTGGCGGATCCTCTTTGGCTAATGCCGAACAGATCCGCAAAGTCTGTGATATCATGCTCAGTGATCCGTCCCGGCGGATCATGATTGTTTCAGCACCGGGAAAGCGTTCACGTGAAGACATCAAGGTAACTGATCTGCTGATCGCGCTGGCCAATGCCCGCATCAGCGGCTATGAAGGGGCCCTTGAACTGAAGGCCGTTATCAGCCGTTTTGCCGATATCGCCACGGATCTTAATCTGCCGGTGGCTATCGTCCAGGAAATTGAAGCGAATCTGCTTGAACGTGTCCATGACGACACAGCCAACACCATGCGCTACCTGGATTCCATGAAAGCCGCCGGAGAGGATAACTGTGCCCGCCTGGTCGCCTGTTATCTGCAGAAAATCGGCAGGACAGCAAGTTATGTGCATCCAAAAGAAGCTGGCATGCTGCTGACTGAGGAATACGGCAACGCCCAGATTTTGCCTGAAGCCTATGAACGGCTTTATGAGCTGCGCCACCAGCCGGGAATTTCGGTTTTCCCCGGTTTTTTCGGATATACGCAATCTGGAAGGATTGTCACCTTTTCCCGAGGCGGATCGGATATCACAGGATCCATACTCGCTGCGGCAACCGATGCCCAGGTATATGAGAACTGGACCGATGTTGATTCGGTCTACGCGGTTAATCCCTCCATTGTCAGCAATCCTCATCCCATATATGAGATCACCTACAACGAAATGCGCGAACTTTCCTATGCCGGCTTCAGCGTCCTTCATGAAGAAGCGCTGGCACCGGCCTACCGCAAAGGCATACCCGTCAACATCCGCAACACCAACAACCCCTCAGCGCGGGGAACCATGATTGTTAAGGAAAGGTTGAATTTTGAAGGCGTTGTCACGGGTATCGCAGGTGCCAAGGGTTTTTGTTCCCTGAACATGAGCAAATACCTGATGAACCGGGAAGTTGGTTTCGCCCTGAAAGTCTTGCGTATCCTGGCTGATGAACAGATTCCCTTTGAGCATATGCCTTCCGGTATCGACTCCCTGTCCATCATCATGCGCAAAGATATTTTTACCCCGGACAAGGAAAAGATCATCACCAACCGGCTGCTGGAAGAACTGAATGTGGAAACCCTTTCGGTTAACCGCAATCTGTCCATTGTGATCATTGTCGGTGAAGCCATGGCCCGTACCGTCGGTGTTACGGCCAGAGCTGCGAATGCTTTAAGCAAGGCCGGTGTCAACCTGGAGATCATCAACCAGGGCTCATCTGAAATCAGCGTTATGTTTGGTGTTCGCGAAGAATATTGCAATTACGCGGTCAAGGAGTTGTATAAAGAATTTTTTCAGCGTTGACACCTGGTGGATAAAAACACGCGCCTTTTAGCGTCCGCGCGCCGCCCGGTCCATGATCCGGCTGGCATCAAAAAACCGCTCCAGGCCAAAAGCCTGGCTGTTTCGTAATGTATAGCCGTTAACCGGCACTTTGTCGACATACAGATAGCGGTCGCCAAGGTAAAGATAGGCCGTCGGCCCCAGCCCAGTAAACAGGATAAATCCCTGGTCTTTCAGGTATTCGGCCCGTTCATCGGATCCGCTGATGAAAGCGCCGTTCGGATAATGCAGCATGGTGACCGGACCGGTCAGGCTGCCCACTTGTGTCAGCCATTTTTCCGTGTCTTCCTGAATTCTCTCCATGCTCTGGTCCCGGGCGTTGATAAAGCCGTAGGTGGATGACGCAAAACGCCATCCTGTGGCAATCAGTCGATCAGCTATGCGGCGCACCGTCTCACGGTTGGTATCCAATTCAGCATCACTGATTGTCAGAACAGGCAGGCCATGCTGCTGCAACGCCTGGTTGCGGTCATCCAGCTGGTCCCGGTCGGTCACATAGCCGAAGATACATTCATATCCGGTCAAAGAAAGTGTGCCTTTAGCACCGTCGAGAGCGAAATCCGGGTGCTCAGCGACAAACTGGTCCAGCAGGCCGATGACTTCCGCGCCCCGCTCAACAACCCTTCTCCCCGTTTCATCATAATATTCCGCCGCCACTTCACCTGCATCATCAAGAACCAGATTCCAGGCATTGCCGCTTTTTTGACGGGTCACATAGTAGTTGACCCCTTCCACAACCAGTACCAGCGGCTTTTTACCGGGAGGCAGCTGCAGTGTCTGCGGTTCGCGCTGTTCATTATAAAGCGCGTCACCGTCGATTAAGATATAGCCACGGTCATATAGGGCGCTGATCATGGCGGAAAACTCACTGACTGTCAGCATGGTTTCATCGGCCGCTGAGGCGTAAAGCCCGGAGAAAGCCTGATGGGAGTCATGGATCAAAGGTTTGATGGTGATAAACTCCACAGGTCCGTTATACATTTCCAGCTTTTCCGGAAGATAGCGGACACAGGTTTCCAGCGCGTTCCGAATGGCTGTTGCATCGGGGAAAACGGCCTGCAATGCCGTCAGTTCCTGATGGGCAGAAAGGTAACGGCCGCCTTCTACGCGTCGCAGTGCTTCTTCCAGCAGCGGCTGGTACATTTCGTCGCGGCATTGTTGCTGATACAGCAGCAGTTGTTCCCGCACAAACGGGCCAGCTTCTTCTGCGGCCAGCAGTTTTTCGCAAATTTCCCAGGCAGTCCAGTATTGATGCTGCTCCAGATGTGAAACACTTAGGGCCGCGTCCAGGCGCAGTGCTTCCATCTGGTCGAACTCATCAGGCAGACCAGCCACGCCCTGGCTGATGTTTTCCAGGCTGCCGATCTGGGTAAAAGCACGATCTACAACAGCACGCCCGACCCTGCCAAAGAGATAATCACGGGCAATCGTTCGTAAACGGGTGATCATCCGGGCAGCAGACAGTTCAGCCAGGTTTTCCACCAGTCTGATTTCCTCTTCGGCCAGCACCTGCCCAGCCGTTAATTTCCCCTCGATATCCAGGAGCATTTCACCGGTTGTTTTTTCCATAACGCCCAGGGCTTCGCGGAAACGTTCCGCGTTGCGGTCCAACGGATCATCAACGAGTGCTTTTTCACGCACCATGCGGTAAAGCTCGATCACCTCATTGTACGAACCTTCATCCAGCGCTGACTGAAAGGACGTTAAAACCTGCTCTGCCCTGGCATGGCGCAGATAAATGACGCTGCCGATCACCAGGGATGCAACAAGAACCGAAGCCATCAGACCAACCAGTATACGCCGTGGCCATGACTTCTCACTTTTTTCCTGGCTGGTAAAGATCAGTCCGCCCATTTATACCCCATCCAGACCCAGCTGGCGGTTGTCCAGCGTTTCTTCCTTGAGGTATGTTCCGACGCCGGGTATCTGCTTTTTGCGATAATACTGGTCGTCCTTAATGTTTGACTCAGATAAACGGTGGCAGCTGGTCATATAGCTTCCTTTTTTCGACAGCAGGACATTGACCCCCTGGTTGGTGCGGGTTGTCTTCTGCGGCACTTGTCCACTGTCGAAAACCAAAACCTTACGGATGTTGCTGACCGCGACAAAATCATCTTCAGCCTCATCGTCCAGATAGAAAAGGCCGACTACCGGTGAAGCCGTGCTGAAGGCGTTGACCAGTTTTTTCCTGTTTGTTTTTGTTTCATAGACATTGAGCGGCAGTTTGGTGAATTTGCCGCTGGCAAAACCAATAAGGACACGACCGGCATAATCATCGGTCATGTGGATAAACAAGATCCGTTCCCCATCTTCCAAACCAAGCAGGTTGGGTGTGTATTCGCCCAGATCTGACGGCTTATGGTCTTTGATGTCGAAACACTTCATTTTATACACGTTGCCGCGATCTGAAAACAGCAAGACATCAGCTTTGTTTTTTCCCTCAATCTCCTGGATGATCCGGTCTTCTTCCTTGGTCTTTAGTTCGCCGGCACTGCGCAGTGAGGTTAAAGCGAGTTTTTTCAGGTAGCCGTGCTCAGTCAGGAACAGACGCAGGTTAAAGTCCTCAATCAGCTGATCCTCATCAAGCGTGTTTACCTTCTCAATCTGCACCAGGCGCGACTGGCGCGGCTTGCCGTATTTTGCAGCGATCTGTTCCAGTGTCTGGCAGATCCGCTCATCGATTCGCTCTTTGTTTTCCAGGACATCCTGCAAATCGGCTATCTCCGCCGCGAGGGCCTGGATATCACCGGTCCTTTGCAGGATATACTGACGGTTCAGCTGGCGCAGGCGGATTTCCGCGACAAATTCAGCCTGCGGCTGATCGATCGCAAAACCCTGCATCAGGTTGGGAATAACATCGGATTCTTTTTCTGTGCCGCGAATGATCTGTATGGCCTTATCGATATCGAGCAGGATTTTCTCAAGCCCATGCAGCAGGTGCAGCCGTTCCCGTTTCTTTTCCAGCTCATAGGCGATTTCCCTGCGTATGCAGATGCGCCGCCAGTTGAGCCATTCCCCCAACAGTGCCCTGATTCCGAGTACACGGGGTGTGCCGTTGATCAACACATTGAAATTGCATGAAAAATTCGATTCCAGGGAGGTAAAGCGGAACAGCCGCTGCATCAGCGCTTGCGGATCGGCGGAGCGCTTGTACTCAATTGTGATCTTCAAACCGTTCAGGTCTGTTTCATCGCGTACGTCGTTGATGTCCCGGATCTTTCCCTGTTTGACAAGGCCGGTGATTTCATCGATGATGGCTTCCGCCGTTGTGGTGTAGGG
>LSQX01216676.1_pt3 | contig 17950 bp, 17 predicted proteins | sample 654561 | NCBI WGS metagenome assembly LSQX01 (sample SAMN04489861, study PRJNA283612) | anaerobic digester metagenome | isolation source: 4 biogas reactors fed with cattle manure at either 37C or 55C with and... | place: Denmark: Kongens Lyngby | collected 2014
GCGCGCCTGGTGTCGAAGTCTATCGAGCGGGCGCAGGAGAAGGTTGAGGCGCGCAACTTCGACATCCGCAAGAACACGCTCAAGTATGATGACGTGATGAACGTGCAGCGCGCGCTCATCTACGAACAGCGGCGGCGCGTGCTGGTGGGCGAGGACCTGCGCGAGCCGGTGCTGGGGATGGTCGAGCAGACCGTGCAGGGGCGGGTGGACACCTTCGGCGACCCGGACCTGCCGGGGCGGTGGGCGCAGCAGATCCTCTCGGCGCTCGGGGAGCTTGAGCGTGGTGATGAGGAACTGACCGAGCAGCGCGTGGGCGAGGTGCTGCGGGCCTCAGAGGTGCCGAGCATTGAGACCGTGCTGCCGCCGGATCAGTTGCTCGCCATCGATCCCTTCGACCGGGCGGATGAGGTGGAGGAGATCTGCCACGGCGTCTGGCTGCGGCGCTACCACCTGGCGCTGGAGGAGGGAGTGCCGGGGCTCGGGGCCCGGGTCGGGTTCGACGAGCTTACCACCGGCGACCGGGACGAGCAGGCGGAGATGCTCAAGCAGCGCGCGCGGGAGATCTACCAGGCCAAGGAGGCGCAGGTCGGCTCCGAACTGATGCGCGAAATCGAGCGCTCGTGGCTGCTGCGCATCGTGGACCGGCGCTGGATGCAGCACCTCAAGGACATGGACTTTTTGCGCGAGGGCATCTACCTGCGCGCCTACGGCCAGCGCGACCCGCTGATCGAGTACACCAGGGAGTCGCACGCGCTCTTTGAGGCGCTGCTGCAGAGCATCGCCGAGGACCTGACGCGTGCGGTGCTGCTCACGGAGATAGTGGCGGAGCGCCACGATGTGGCTGTGCAGGGGATGGAGGCGCGACAGGCTGACGGACCGGATGCGGCGGCGCTTGAGGCACAGGCCCGGGCGCAGAATTCCGGCGAGGCCGTGGATACGCCGATGAGCGAGGCGGCCGACGAGATGATGGGCAAAGGGCAGACCTACGTGGCCACGGAAGAGCCGCGCCGCAACGACCCGTGCCCGTGCGGGAGCGGAAAGAAGTACAAGCACTGCTGCCTTGGCAAAACGAACGTTTCGCACTGATCTGCTGGTGCTGTTGGAGGGCAAGCGGCGTAACAACATGTAGTAACGCGGGGAGCGGGAACGGATGCCTGAACGCGCGACCGTCTACGTCGTCTTCTGCAGCATCGGCTATGACACCGCCCGACTGCACGTGAATCGCTCGGTCCTGCAGCCGGACGGAACGCGGATCCCCAAGAACTTCGTCTCCAACGACGATGTGCTGGGGAAGCTGCAGACTGCGCTGCCGGAGGTCGAGTTCGTCAGGCGCGATCTGCACGGCAGCCCCGACGGCTATCAGCGACTGCTGGGGGAGATCCAGCAGTTCAAGGACAACATTGACGGCATCGTTCTCGTGGGCGGTGCCGTCATTCGTTTTCAGGGCATCGGCGGCGTGGGACAGCAGCCGCTGGCCTTCACCGGCCTGCCCACGATCTACGTGGACAACCTCTTTAAGCTCCAGCCGATGCCCTACCGCGTCTGCAAGGAGCAGGGGCGGGCTGTCTTCGCGGAGATAGATCGCGAGGGCATCCTGCCGCCGGAGAAGTCGGCGGAGATGTTCGACGACCTCGTGCAGAAGATCAGGATCATCGCGGCTCTGCGGCGGCTGCGCGGGGCGAAGATGCTGTTCATCAAGAACGAGACCAGCGACATTGATGGCGTTGACTTCAAGGTGCTCCCGCCGCGCTACAATCAGGCAATCTCGGGGCGTATGCTTGAGTGCTTCGGGACCGAGTTCGTCTTCCACGATGTCGAGGACCTGATAGACCGCTGGCACGGGATCGGCGATGATGAGGCGCGGCCGCTTGCCGAGCGCTGGAAGGCCGCCGCGGTGAGCGTGCAGGAGGGCCTCGATGAGGAGATCCTCAAGTCCGCGCGGCTCTATCTCGCGATTGACGCCATCCGCGAGGACCTCGGACTCGATCCTGTCGCGATCATGGTCAACGGTGAGTACCGGGCGATCGAGGAGGGCATCACGACCACCACGTCGCTGGCGATGACGGAGTTCCAGCGGCGCGGCATCATCGGCTGCTACCAGTCATACACGGGGACGACGCTGGCGCAGCTATTCGCCTGGCACATCCTCGGCCGCATGAGCTTCGTGCATGATGACGCAGTGGACATTGCCAACAATATTACGCTGCACATGCATTGCGGCACGCCGGTGAACGACCTCTGGGGCGAGGGTGACCTCGAGCACAGGATCCGCGACTACACCACCGGGGCGTGGCATGAGGAACTTGGTCGGCGCGATGGCGCAGTGCCCTCTGAGACCGCGTTCCCGGTGGGCGTGCCGGTCACGATCTGGAAGATCTTCCCGATGAAGCGCCTGATCACGCTCTACACCGGCACGAGCGTGGATGGCGAGGCAGTCTACGGCGACACGTGGCGGGATATCATCTGCCGCAACAAGCTTCCGGTGCTCGTGGAGGACGCCGAGCAGATCATCTCGCACCATGACGTGCTTGAGTACGGTTGCCATCGCTGCGCGACCTTCGGCGATCTGCGCGAGACGGTCAAGCAGCTTGCCACCTTCATCGGCTTCGAGGTCGAGGAGTGGGATCGGTAGGGATCCGTCACCGATGGACATTGAGGCCCTGCGCGCACAGTTCCCGGCGCTCAAGCGGCAGATCGGCGGCATGCCGATCGTCTACCTCGACAGCGCCTGCATGACGCTCAAGCCCGACTGCGTGATAGAGGCGGTTACGTCATACTACCGCGACTTCCCCGCCTGCGGGGGCCTCGGGCGCAGCATGCACAGCTTCGGGCGCGAGGTGGACGAGGCGGTCTACCGCGCGCGGGAGGCCATCCGGCGGTTCATCAACGCCCGCCCGAGCGACAGCGACTGGCTCGATGTCACGCCCACGCGGGAAGTGATCTTTACCCGCAATGCCACTGAGGCGATCAACGTGGTGGCGCGAGGCTTCCCGTTCCGCGAGGGCGCGGCGGTGCTTACGACCGATCGCGAGCACAACTCGAACCTTTGCCCATGGCAGGACCTCGAGGCGGAGGGGCGCATCCGGCACCTGTGGCTCGATCGCGGGTGCGGGGATGACTTCGATCTTTCGGAACTCGACCGAATCCTTGAGCGCGAACCGGTTGAGCTTGTCAGCATGGTGCATGTGTCGAATCTCGACGGCTCAGAGCTACCCGCGGCGGCGGTGATTGAGCGTGCACATGCGCACGGCGCGCGCGTGCTGCTTGATGCCGCGCAATCCGCCGGGCATCTACCGATAGACGTGCAGGCGCTTGATGTAGACTTCATGGCGCTGTCGCTGCACAAGATGTGCGGCCCCACCGGCACGGGCATCCTCTATGCGAAAGAGGAACTGCTTGAGGACCCGCGCTTCCGGCCGCTGCTCAGCGGCGGAGACACCGTTGCGGACACCGCGCTCGGACAACCTCCTGAGTATCTCGGCCCGCCGTTCAGGTTCGAAGCGGGCCTGCAGGATTACGCGGGGATCATCGGCGCCGGCGCGGCCGTGGAGTTCATTGAAAGCATCGGCGTGGAGCGCATCCAACAGCATGTGAACGCGCTGAACGCGTACGTTGCGGATAAGATCGAACCGCTGAAGGATGAGTTCGACCTGCTCGGCCCGGAAGATGCCGCAATGCGAAACGGCATCACGACGCTCGTCTTCAGGCGCCGGGGCATGGTGGCGCTGGTCGAGGAGGACCTTGTTGGCGCTGCGGCGATCCTCGACCGGCAGGCGAACGTCATGGTGCGCGGCGGCGAGTTCTGCGTCCACTCGTGGTTCGCGCGCAGCGGCATTGGCCGCGAGCGGGAGAAGCTTCGGGCGTCGCTGTATGTCTACAACAACAGGGACGACTGCGACACTTTCGCGGAGGCGCTGGAGCGACTGGTGGGGCTGGATGAGTATCAGATGCTCCCAAGGCTGCCATGAGCGAGATAGAGCTGATCAGGCGCTGCTATGAGCGCATCGTCGCCGCGGACTTCCCACACGCGGCGCAGGATGATGAGCGAGAGGCAGTGAAGGGTGTAAGGGTGCGCGGCTGCCATGGCAACACGCAGAACGTGCTGTTCTTCACACTCACGCTTGAAGACGGCCAGCTGCGAGATGTGCGGTACGACTGTCAGTACTGCGAGCCGGCGATGTACATAACCGCCGAAGTGCTGTGTGAGTTGCTTGAGGACCGGCCGCTGGGCCTGCTGGCGGAGCTTGATGACGCGGCAGTGATCGGAGCGCTCGGTGGGGAGAGTCGAAAGATTCTGCGCCAGGCGCGTACCGCCGTGGAGCTTCTCGGCGAGGCGCTTGCCGGCGCATAGATGAGGCAAAGGAGCAGATGCAGATGCTGTCGGATGTGATGGAGCAGGCACAGTCCCTGGAGGAGCAGGTCAATCAGGCCTGGGATCGTCTTTGACCTCGTCAGCAGGGAGGAAGAACTAGCCCGGCTGGAAAAGGATACAGAGGACCCGGATTTCTGGAACGATCCGGAAGCGGCGCAGCAGCAGATGCAGAAGATCACGCTCGCTCGCGGGGTCGTCCAGCCATGGCAGGAGTTACGGGCGAAGCTTGAAGATATCGTTACGCTCGCCGAGCTTGGTGTCGAGGAGGATGATGAGAGCATCGCGGCCGAGATAGAGCCCGACCTGCGCGAGGCGCAGAGTCAATTCTCGCGCCTTGAGCTTCTCGCGATGCTGTCGGGCAAGTATGACGCGAATGACGCCATCATGGTGATCACCGCGGGCGCGGGGGGCACCGAGGCCGCCGACTGGGCGCAGGTGCTTTTTGACATGTACCGCTTCTACGCGCAGGCCCACGGCTATTCGGTGGATGTCATCTCCTCCGTTGACGGGGATCAGGCGGGTCTGCGCAACGTGACGTTTCAGGTCCACGGCCCCTACGCCTACGGCCATCTTCGCGCCGAGGCCGGCGTCCACCGGCTGGTGCGCATCTCGCCCTTCGACGCCTCCAAGCGGCGTCACACGAGCTTCGCATCGGTAGACGTGCTGCCGAATGTGGGCGAAGACGCGGACATTGAGATTGACCCGGCCGATCTGCGCATTGATACCTATCGCTCCAGTGGTGCGGGCGGCCAGCACGTGAACAAGACCGACTCGGCGGTGCGCATCACGCACATCCCCACCGGCACGGTGGTGCAGTGCCAGAGCGAGCGCAGCCAGCACGCGAACCGCCGGACTGCGATGGATCTGCTGCGGGCGAAGCTCTATGAGCTTGGAGAGAAGGAGCGGCTGGCGGAGGTAGCGTCAATACGCGGCGAGCGGATGGGCATAGATTTCGGCAGCCAGATACGCTCGTATGTAATGCAGCCCTACCGGATGGTGAAGGATCACAGGACGGACGTGGAGACCGGCGACGTGGACGCCGTGCTGCACGGGGAACTCGATCAGTTCATCCGACCGTATCTGCTTGAATTCGCCGGGAAGAGGGGTGATGAGGAATGAGGCTCTTTACAATGACCTTAGCTGTGATGCTCGTGGCAGGAGCTGCGTTCGCTCAGGGGACCGCCTCTACGGAGCTGACGACGGCCAACGCACAGCGGACGGAGACTACCTTCGGCGACCTGGCTGCCGATGCGCTGGCCAGCGCAGCCGGAACGCCGCTGGCGCTGGTGCCCGCGGTAAGCTTCAAGAGCGGCACGATCCCGGCAGGAGCGGTGACTGCGGAACTGGTGCGGGAACTGCTGACGCAGCCCTCCGAGACATGGGCGGTAGTGACGCTGACTGGGGCCGAACTGCGGGAGACGCTCGAGCGTAGCGTATCGCGCGCGCCACAGCCCAACGGCGGCTTCCTGCAGGTGTCCGGGCTCACGCTGACGTACGATCCGGCTCAACCGCGGAACGCCCGCATCACTTCGCTGAGCATCGGTGGTGCCACGGTGCAGCCGGACGCGAACTACCAGGTGGCCATGCCGCTGTCGCTCGCCAAAGGTGGCTCGGGCTATTTCACGATCTTCGGTGAAGCGGACATCGCCCGGAACGGTTCAAGCGAGATGGCGACGGTGATCGTGGATTACGTCGCGGGTCAGGGCAGCGTCAGCTACACGGGACGAGGCCGCATCAACGTAGCGGGGTAAGACGCCTCACCGTGTGCCGGGCACGGCTGCCGGTTCTGGCGAATCAAAGCGGGGCGCTCATCAGTCGCTGGGCGCCCCGCTGTCGTGTACGACTGCAGCCTACTCCTGCACAAGCAGCTTCGTCTGGCTGTTGACGAACATCTCGAGGAAGACGGTTGCCGCCTGCCCACCGGTCATTGCTGCCGGTAGCGTGACCTGCATGTTCACCTGCGCCTGATCCATGCTCGCCACCGTGCGTCCCGCCTCAGGGTCGAACCACGTGCGGGTCTGGGTGCTGGTTGTTCCGTTCATGCCCAGCGTCGCAGCCATCTCCCCCAGCGCCGCCGCCTCGACCACGCAAGTGCTGTCGAGCGTCACGCAGTTGCGGCCGTCAATCTCCACATCGGCGCCGTACTTCGTGGTGATGGTCACCGGCGCCGTCTGTCCCTGCATTTCAATGTCCGGCGCGCTGCCGGTCCACTCATCACCGAGCTTCACCGGCTCCTCGGGGAAGGCCGCGATCTTCTGCCCCATCAGCATCCGCTCAAGGTCGAAGCCGCCGGTCAGCATCTTCATCAGTTGATCGTTCCACGGGCCCACCGTGTCGGGCTGATTGGCGGACTCAATCACCTCGGCGTTGAGTATCTCGCCGCGTGGGCTCATCTTCGTCCTGATCTGAACGTTCTGATTTGGCGGCGCCACCGGCGTCCCGGCAACGGTGACCGCGATCTGGCCCATGTCGCTGCAGGTGAGGATGGTGTAGTTACCCTCCTCGTCAACCCCCTCCACGGTCATCGTGATCAGGAGGTCCCCGTTCATGCTGATCGCCTGGGCCTGCCCCATGATATGAACCGATCCGACGCCCTCCATCTTCGTCTCGTAGTTGAGGACCTCACCCGTCTCGTACTTCAGGCGCAGGAGGATCGGTTCAGCGGCGCCTTCAGCCTGAGAGAAGGCGCTTGCGGCGCAGAGCATCACGGTTGCTACACACAACAAAGCGACGACCAGCTTTCTCGGGTGCATCGTCAGTCACCTCGCAGATTATCTCCCGGCACCAGTGCCGGCGGCATTAAGTCGGTCGCGCATCATTTGCCACGTCTCCCGCGCCCCTCGCACCTGCGCCTCGGTCACCTCGCGCGGGCTGTAAGTCGCCAGTACGTAGGCCCGCGTAAGGCGCTCGACGGCGCGCTCCGGCAGCAGCAACGCTGGAGGCAGATCGCGCAGAAACTCGAGCGCCGTCTGATCGTCCCGGCGCACGTAGCCACTTCGGGCGGCATAGACCTGGAAGGCGCGGTACACGTAGCGGACCACCTCCGCCGGAGGCAGCCCCGCATCCAGGCCCTGCCTGAATATATCGACAAACGGATCGGCAGGAAGGTTCCCGGCAGGGGCCCGTCGCGACGATGGCCACCCCAGCCTCGAAAGCCACGCCGCAAAGCGCCCCCATGCGCGGGCCATCATACCTGTCAGGTACGCCGGGATCTTCGCCGCCCGGCGCAGCGCCTCACCAAGCTGCCTGCGGTGGAGCCATGCGAACCAGAGCACAACGAGCGCGGCAAGGACCAGCAGCAACCAGCCGAGCAGCCGCGCGAGATTAGACGTCTCGGAATCGACCTGCGTTGGCTGACCCTCATCGCCCGGTCTTACTTCCCGCCGCTCCGATTCGCCATCGCCACTCCCTGCGCCAGGTCCCTGCTCCTCACCGCCGGAGACTGATCCGGGACCCTCCTCACCCCCTGCCCCCTGATCGCCCTCTTCGTCACCGGCGGCCTGTTCACCCTCCTCGCTCTGACTGCCCGCGCCCTGTTCGTCACCGCCGGGCCTCTCTCCCTCGCGCCCCATCCCCTGCGCGGGTCCCTCGTCAAGCTCCGGCCGCTCCGAATCGCGCACCCAGTCCGGCAACTGCACGTAGTAGGGCTGCCCCTCCGGTGTCGGCGAGCGTGGCATCAGGGCCGAGAGCGTCACTATCAGCACCGTGACGATCAGGCTCGCTACGATCCACGCCGGAGTGACGGCGGGCGCCAGCGATATGCCGCGCCGGCGCACCTGCATCCGCAGCGCGGACAGGTTCGTCAGCGCCAGCAGCAGCAGCGTGAAGAGCACGTAAAAGGACATGCACCAGAAGGCCAGGCGCGCGTGCTGCCCCTCACCGCCGATGGTCCTCTGCCCCACCGCGAAGAGCACCAGCGCCGCCAGCGAGATCCACAGCACCAGCCGCCCCGGGTGCCGTGGACGCGCGGACGACTGCTCGACCTCCTCTTCGGGCGTGCGATCATCCGCCTCGGCATCGGGGTAGCGCCATTCATCGGCCAGCAGCGACCACAGGCCGCCCTCAAGCTGGGTTTCGACATTCTCCTCCAGCGTGGCCTCGCGCGTGACGGCGCTCGCCGCCCACCAGACGACGCCAACCAGCGCCCAGTTGAACAGAAGCGTCAGGCCACGCCCGCCACTTGCGCCGCCGTAGAACGAGCCGACGCGGTCGGTGTAGACCCAGATGAAGAGCATGATGGCGCCGCCGAGCAGGGCGCTGTAGTAGCCCGCAATGGCCGACCCGCCGTACTTGGTGCGTATGCGGGCGATGCCGATGCAGGCGAGCAGGAACCAGAAGACGACCCAGCGCAGAGGGCCGATGGAGTACTGCCCGGCAAGCGTCGCGCGCACCTCGATCAGGTAGTAGAGGAGGCTGCCGAGCAGGCCGAAGACGCAGGCGGGGATGGCGACCTCAGTCAGCCAGTCGAACTGAGGCAGCGGCTCCCGCACACGCGCGGTCGGTGCGGGCTGCTCACCGCCCTCCTGTCGCTTAGCCTCTGTGGCCTCAGCCACCACGAAACCTCCGGTGTCCATAGCACATCTCATGCACAACGTGGTCCGAACGCATCCGCTGAGTTCTCCCCCTCTCCCGCTTGACCCGCCCGAAGGGCGTGGTCCAGGGAGAGGGGGCCGGGGGGTGAGGCAGCCGTGCCGGCCCTCCTACAACGCTAGCGCCCCAAGCTCTACCTCGTTGCGCACGTGTATCGGCTGAATCCCCTCGCTCTGCAGGACGCCGCGGATGTGCGCGAAGTTCTGCTCGTTGTCGATCATAAGCACCGCAACCGTGAATCCCGCGTTGCGCATCGTCACCAGCGCCGCCAGCAGTTCGCGCGAGATGCCCGGCACGATCGCCAGCGCCGTCGCCTCGCGCGGCCACGTCTCGTACTCCTCGATGATCATCTGCGCGAAGCCAAGCGCGTCGGTCATGCGCAGGCGCGCCAGCGAACGCAGCATCAGGCCGAGGTTGTGCTCCCCTCGCCGCACGGGTATGCGCACCGGCGAGAGGCGGTCGGTTTGCTCGCGCTCGGCGAGCATCTGATAGATGCGCGGGCGCGTGGGAGCGGTGAGCCGCTCGGTCTCCGTCGGCATCACATCCGAGGCATCGCCGCCGTTGGTGACCAGCCCCACCTGCTGGCGACGGTCCGCGAGGTGCGATGCGATCGAGGCCGCGCAGGTGATTGCAAGCTCCGAGCGCTCCCGGCCTCCGTCCCATGCCTCGCGGCCGAAGTCGAGCAGGATGTTCGCGCCGATCAGCGTGGAGTACTCGTAGACGCGCGAGTGAAGCTTACCGGTGCGCGCGGTGGCCTTCCAGTGGATCCGCCGGAGCGGGTCGCCGGTGCGGTACTCGCGCACCCCCGCGAGGCGCGTCGGATCCTCCACGAGCCTGCGCTTCACCACCGTCTCCCCCATCGGCCGGGAGGTAGGGATCGCGTACTGCGCCAGCGGGATCACGCGCGGGTAGACGGTGATGTAGCTGCTGGCCTCACCGGTGGCGAAGCGGCGGTTGAGGCCGAAGAAGTCGCCGGTCTCGAAGAGCGCGGGCCCGAGGCGGAAGTAGCCGCGGCGGTTGCAGCGGATGCGGTACTGCAGGCGTGTCGAGCTGAACGGCATCATCAACTCCGCGCGCGCCCATTGCCCGGCGGCCTCAAGCCCTCGCGGCAGGATGTCCTCGGCGACCAGCCAGATGGTGGGCAGCGGCTTGCGGTTGCGCACCGCGACGGTGACAACGACATCTTGCCCGATCTCGAGGTCGCGCGCTGTGACATGCCGCTCGGTCTCGATGCCATCGAGCGCCGACCAGGTCATGGCGTGCGCGACGAGGCTGACCGCGCCCAGCGCATAGAGCGCGAAGGCGAAAAAGCTCAGGCGCATGATCACGGCGGCGAAGAGAAACCCCACCGCCGCGACGAGCAGGACGATACGCTGCCAGTTGATGCGGGTCATGTCGCGTCAGCCACTGTCGTCACTTTCACCGGGAATGAGGCGCACGGCGTTCCCTGCCCGCCCGTTTGGTGGAGTTCCGCAACGGCAGACGGCAGGGCTGGCAAGGAAGCTGTCGCCCTCGCGAACGACGCTCGGGCGCCACTTTTCCCGCCGCCGCAGGCGGCGTCGGGAAAAGCAGCCCCTCCTGGCGGTCTATGAAAGCGCCTTCTGTTGACCACCAGCCAACTTCTGCATTACAAGGCCCGCGCTGGCTCCATCTGTTCTCGGCAGTCGGTTGCTCGAGCACGGACAGGAGTGTCCGTGCCACGGATGGGTCGTCTTGTCGTTCCCGAATGCCGTTCCCAACCGTTGCCGTAGCCGTTCCCGGCCGTTGCCTTTGCCGTCCCCGATTGCCGATTGCCGCTTCCCGATTGCCGGCCGTCCTACGCCTTCTCCACCGGCGCGGGTATCCCGGACACGATGTCGTCTATCAGGTCATCCACCGGCTTGCCGCGGAGGCGCGCCTCGGAGGAGAGGATCACGCGATGCGTCAGCACCGCCTCCGCCACGTACTTCACGTCATCGGGCAGCACGAAGTCCCGCCCCTCCAGCGCCGCCAGCGCCTGCGAGGTGCGGTAGAGCGCGATCGAGGCGCGCGGCGAGCCACCGAGCGCAAAGTCGTCATGCCGCCGCGTGGCGTGCACGATCCGCACCAGGTACTGTCGCACCTTCTCATGCACGAAGACCTGGCGGATCGCCTCCTGCGCCTCGACGATCTCCTCGGCCGAGGCGACCTGCGAGAGGTGATCGAGCGGGTGCGCGAACTTGATGCGCTCGAGCAGTTCGTTCTCATCGGTGAAGCTCGGGTAGCCGATGGACAGGCGCATGAGGAAGCGGTCAAGCTGCGCTTCGGGCAGCGGGAAGGTGCCCTCGTGCTCGATGGGGTTTTGTGTGGCGATGACAAAGAACGGCTCCGGGAGTTTGCGGGTGACGCCATCCACGGTGATCTGGCGCTCCGCCATGGCTTCGAGGAGCGCCGCCTGTGCGCGCGGGGTGGCGCGGTTCAGCTCATCGCCGAGCAGGATCTGGTTGAGGATCGGTCCGGGCTGGAACTGGAACTCGAACTCCTTCTGATTGAAGACCGAGACGCCGGTGATGTCGGATGGCAGGAGGTCGGGGGTGCACTGCACGCGCGCGAAGGACGCGCCGATGGAGGTGGCGAGCGACCGCGCGAGCATGGTCTTCGCGACGCCGGGGACGTCTTCGAGGAGTACGTGGCCCTCGCAGAGCAGCGCGATGAGCGTCAGTCGCACGGGCCTGCGCTTACCTACGATGACCTTCTCGATGTTCTCGACGATGCGCCTGCCCAGCGCCGCTACGTCGGCCACGTGGCGTCACTCCCCCGTCGAAGGCTCGGTTGCTGCTCGAATCAACGGTCGTGAGGCAATAAACGTTCCGGCGCCACTCACATGACGACCATCATGTGCAGCAGCACTCTCAGCAGGTGGAAACCCAAGTGCCGGCAGAGCGTCAGCGGGTTACTCACCGTCACTTCTGTCAGCGGCACCCGTCGCTGGGATCCACCCGCGCGGGATCGCGATTGATTCCGCCCACTCGATCACCTGTCGGCGCGAGTAACGCCAATGGCCTCCGATCCTGGCGGCGGGAATCTTCTCTTCGCGTGCCAGCGTACGGACGCGCTCCTCCGACACCCCAAGAAGCTCGGCGCACTGCTTCGTGTTGATGATCGACCTGTCTTCCATTCCGCACCTCCGCTGCCACGACCAGACAAGGCCTCACGTTCCCATCAGGAACCCCGCCGGCGTCCGATGTCTGCGTATACTCGACCTCGATGCCCAACCGCCACGATCGTGACCCGACGGGCCGCTTGATCGATCTCGTAACAGACGCGCAGCGGACCAACGCGCAGGCTGCGCAGGCTACTCAGGTTTCCGCTGAGAGACTTCGTCCCACGCCCCATCGGATCTGTGGCGAGGCGCCGAATTGCGTCCGTCACGCGCCCGCGCGCCCCCGCGTCCAGGGCTTCGATATCGCGCTCAGCCACCTTCTCGATCCACAGCTCGTAGATCACAGACCAAGCTCCGCCGCGAACTCCTCGAAGGGTCTCCTGCCCTCGCTGTTGGCCAGCCGCCGCTTTGCCTCGCGCAGCAGTTCCTCCTCAACTACCGCCTCCGGGATCGCCAACTCCTCCAGCCACTCCAACACCTGCCGCCGCGAGAAGCGCCAGCGGCCCCCAATCTTCGCTGCGGGCATCTTCTCCTCCCGCGCAAGTACGCGAACGTGCTCCTCCGAGAAGCCGAGGAACTCCGCGCACTGCCTGACATCGAAGACATCCGAGATAGCCACTGTTACTTACCTCCAAACACGGACTGCTACCATCAAATACCATTATATACATGCCAGCGGAGTACAGCAATAGACGGCAGCGTCCGGACCTCGCTGCGCCGCGCCGGCAAGCAGCAGCATGAACCGACCTGGCGATCCACAGCTTCGCCGCAAGCGGCATCGGCCCGGTTGCGCGCGCCGCGTCTGTCATGCTGACCCCTCTGCTGCGGAGGTCGTGCCTTCAACTCCCCCCGGCGCTCAAGCTCCTCGGCCCGCTTGTGGTGCGCATACGTTTCCCGCAGACTGTCCGGGACTGCATGCTGGATATCGCCTATGGCTTGTCCGGGCAGTGTACGGTCCTCCGGCCCACGGCCAACCCGCAGTATCCGCCGGAGCTCTGGACTGCGGAAGTCGTAGCAGAACGGAGGAGGCCCTGCGGCGCTATCTCGGAATCCGAGTTCGGCGTTGAACTGAAACGCGTACGGGTCCGGCTCGATGAGATGGAAGCCTCTTTGCCTCACCCACTCGATGATCTGTGACTCAGTCGGCTCGGTCAGAAGGAAACCATGAAGTTCTGTGTTGATTACTTCGATCTTGGCGTCCACGAGCTTCTTCTCGGAGCGCTGAGCCTTCACGAGCAATGCGACTGCGGGGATCAGATAGAAGGGGACAACGACAAACGCAAGAACGCTCCAGAGCCCTGTGCGGCAGCGCGGTTCGCGCAAGAAACTGGACAACCTCCAGACGAAGTAGACCGCCGAACCATGCATCACGGCAGCAGCGACGGGGTAACCGACAGGTTCCCAGTAGCGCGCGAGGGCCGATCCCGACATTAGTAACTCGCGGGCAAGCCCCCACATGCCCAGTGGAAGGCCTATCACCAGCAGACAAGAGCCGGCGAGGAAGATACCGCGTTCGCGCCGGACCTCAGCCAGATTCGCCATGTTGTCCATCTTCTGTCCCCCTCATCGTGCGCGCAATCCCAGCACTGCGTCAGATCGTTGCCGAGTGGCCCTGCGCCCGCACCTCCCGCAGCTTCGACGATTCCCCCTGCACTCCTGCCGATTGCCCCGAGGCCTCAATGAGATTCCGAAGAAGCTCATCGACATCTCCCTTTGCGGCAAGCAGCCTTCCCGACAGGATACGATGCACGAAACCGTCCGGTTCTTGAGCCCGTTGGGCCAGTTCAACCGCATGGTAGTGCACCGCGTTGACGAGGCGCCCTGAGCGATCGCGCGCCGCCCAGGTAATATCGGCCAAATCACCGCCATCAATCTCCCCCACGACCAGCACGTCCACGTCGCTCTCGGGGCGGTCGTCGCCGCGCGCGAGCGAACCGAAGATCGCCGCCACCTCGACGCCCTCAGCGTCCGCGAACAACTCGCGCAGCACCGCCACCACGCCCGTCGCGTAGAGACACATCGACCGCAGCCCCGGCAGCAGCGGGAACTGCTCGTTCAGCGTGTAGGGCTTCGCCGCGCCAATCGGCTCGGAAGCCCTGAGCATCCCAAGCTCCTCCAGCCGCCCAAGCTCCTTGCCGACCGCGCTCGGCGACATCCCAAGCTCCCGCGCCAGCTTCGCGCCGAAGATCATCTCGCCCGGGTGGGCGCAGATCCACGACAGCACCGCCGCGCGCACCTCCGAGCCGAATAGCTCACTCAGCGCCCGCTCGCCCCAGGTTGTCGCATGTTCCTCCATCGAAATCACCCGGCGACAGTATATGCTCGATATGCGCACAATGCAAGTGAATTAGCGCAATTACTTGCGCTATTGCCGCAGCATCTCCCCCACGCTCATCTGTCCCACCGGGTCGCTGGCGAGGCAGCCGAGGACGTACGGGCCTTCGGGGACCACCGCAATTCGCGCATCAGGGCCATGCTCCGCCAGCGCGCGCTGCACAGCCTCCTCGACCGTATCCGCCTGCGCGAAGGGCGTGCGCGCAGCGTCTTCCGGCGGCAGATCCGACACGGCGATCACTTTGCAGCGCCGCAGCACCTTCTCCACCACGTGTAGCTGCCAGGTGTCTATGCAGATCTCCCCGGTGCGCAGGGCATCCTGGATGCACGCGTGGACGTCCTCCTGGCAGATCAGGCTCGAGAACTCCGGTGAGCCGAGGCCTTCGGCGTTCTGCTGGGCGATGATGATCGTGCCGCCATCGCGGCAGATCAGCCCCGCCGCCACGATGCCCTTGGTGCTCTGGTAGAGCGTGAGATCCAGCGGATAGCCGCCGCCTGAGGTCACCACGATGTCTGCGGGCTCATCCAGCACCACCTTCGCCTGCCGCTCGCACAGCGCCATCGCGGCCTCGTGTGCAGCGCGCATCTCGCCGGCGAATACTCCGGTGATTGCGCGCTCCTCGTCGAGCGTGACGTTGAGGATGAAGTCCGCCCCGCCCGCGAGGTCCGCGACTGCCAGCGCCTCCTCATGCACGGGGTTGGCAATCAGGTTGCCCGCGCGCGCCTCGGGCGGCTCCAGCAGGTGCGGGCCGTGGAAGGCCATGATGGTGCCGCAGCCCGCGACGCCGGGGCAGATAGCCTTGCGCCCGCCGGAGTAGCCGGCCATCAGGTGTGGCTCGACGAGGCCGGTGAGGATCGTCAGGTCAGCGCTCATGTAAACGCGGTCCATGTAGGCGGGAGTCCCCCGGCCCGTGGTGCCGACATGCACCTGGTGCTCCTCGTTGCCCGCGCGGTGATTGACCACATTGACGCCGGTCGCGAGCACCTCGTCGCCGCAGATCTCGCGGATCTCCTCATTGGTAGCGGGCCGATGCAATCCGGTGGCGATCAGGATCGTGACGCGCTCGGGCGCGAGGCCTGCCTCGCGAAGAGTCTCGATGATCGGCGGCAGGATGATCGGGTTCGGCACCGGGCGCGTGATGTCGCTGACCACGATGCAGGCGTTGTCGCGCCCGAGGGCGATCTCCGCCAGCGGCTTGCTCTGGATCGGAGCGGCGAGGGCATCGCGCACCGCCTGCGCGGGATCATCGAGAGGCGAGAGCTGCTTCTGCCGCAGCACTGCAGCGACATTCGCATCGGGGAGTTCGACCTGCAGACCGTCACGGCCGTAGCGAAGTTGCGCGATCATCGTATCGCCTCACCGGAAGTCACGATCAACTACGCGCACATTATACCCCCGTCCAACATGTACGCAAAGAGCGGCGCTGCCACTTGGGGCCGCGCCGCTCGATAACGTCCTGCTCCTCAGTGCGTCCTACTCCACCAGGCTCGCCACAAGGTCGCCAGCTTCGGTGGTCGAGACGCCCGAACGCGTCGAGAGGTCGCCGAGCTTGCCGGAGCCAAGGGCCTTGATAACCGCAGCCTCGATCGCCTTGCCGCACTCCACCTCGCCCAGGTGCTCCATCATCATGCCGGCCGCAGCGATCGCCGCTACCGGACAGATGACATTCTTGCCGGTGTACTTCGGCGCGGAGCCGTGGATCGGCTCGAACATCGAGACGCCCTCCGGGTTGATGTTGCCCGATGCCGCCACGCCCATGCCGCCCTGGATCATCGCGCCAAGGTCGGTGATGATGTCGCCGAACATGTTAGTCGTCACGACCACGTCGAACCACTCGGGGTTCTTGACCATCCACATGCAGCAGGCGTCCACGTAGGCGTGATCCTGCTCGACATCGGGGTACTCCTCGCCCACTTCGGCGAAGGTGCGCACCCACAGATCATGGCCGAAAGTCAGCACGTTGCTCTTGTCCACCATCGTGAGCTTCTTGCGATCGCGCGTCTTCGCAATCTCGAAGGCGTAGCGGATGCAGCGCTCCGTGCCCATGCGCGTGTAGACAGCCTCCTGCACCGCCACCTCATGCGGGGTGCCTTTGCGGAGGAAGCCGCCGACGCCCGCGTACATGTCCTCGGTGTTCTCACGCACGACCACGAAGTCAATATCCTCCGGGCCCTTGTCCTTCAGCGGCGTCTCCACGCCGGGGTAGAGCTTGATCGGCCGGAGGTTGATGTACTGATCGAGCTCGAAGCGCAGGCGCAGCAGCAGGCCCTTCTCCAGCACTCCCGCCTGGACATCGGGATGGCCGACGGAGCCGAGGTAGATCGCGTCCATGCCGCGGAACTCATCAAGAACGCTGTCAGGGAGGATCTCGCCCGTCTTAAGGTAGCGATCGCCGCCGAGGTCGTAGTCAACTGTCTCGTACTCGACGCCGTAGCGATCTGCCGCAACTCTCAGGACCTTGAAGCCCTCGGCGACTACCTCCGGGCCGATGCCGTCACAGGGAAGCACTGCTATCCGGTGCATGCTGGTCTCTCCTCACGCAAACGCCCGCCGGGATGTTTCTCGGCGGGTTGATTGGCTTTGTGGATGAACGCGCAGATTATATCAGAAGCCGCGCTGAGGCGCAAAAAGCGGGTCGGTCGGCCGCGGCAGGAAAGGGGCTCCAATCCCGCCCCAGGTTCCCCGCCGGCGCTGACTTTCTGTTCAGCGCGAACCTTCTTCCTCCACGAAGCGTTATCTTCACCGATGTAGTGGTATATTCGCCAACCAGGTACAGCACACAGAGGGTGAGTATCGGATGAACCGCATGATCACGATTGTTGTCGTGCTGGCGCTTGCGCTCATTGCAGTTGCCGCGATGTCGGGAATGGGCGGCAATACCGCCGTCACCGACCCGGCGGCGACGTTTGCCGCCGGCAGTGGCTGCGGTGGGGGTGGATGTGGCGGCCACGCTGCCCTTCCGGCATGCAAATGTTCCGACGGGGACTGCACTTGTGAGGAGGACTGCGAGTGCGCTGACTGCGGCGATTGCGACAACTGCCCGGCACGGGAGAACTGCCCCAGGGATGGGCAATGCCCGCGCGAGGAAGGCTGCGATAAGGCGAAGCACGGGGCGTCCGAGTGCCCTCGTGTGGAAAACGATGCTTGAGCAGAGTCTGCTGTAGTCTCCGCGGCCCGTCCCTGCCACAGGGGCGGGCCGTGTCGTTGGCGCTGAGTTGTGTCAAAGTTGTGTCAAGAGTCTTCTGCACTTTAGGATGAGCGGCTGTCTCTCTTCAGCGCCAGGTGACGGTGATCGGTGCCGGTGGGGCGGAGGGAGGGCGAAGCCCAACCGGAGCCCCACCGCCGGCCGCCCTCAGGCCGCCTCCTCAGCTCCCTTCAGCGTCAGCTTCTTGTGCTCGCGCAGCAGTTCCATGTTCAAGTACCGCGTGCCCTCGATCCACTCCTCGTGGGTCTCCACCGCCAGCGCTCGCACCAGCCGCAGGCAACTGGCGGTGTTGGGAAAGATGCGCACCACATGCGTGCGCCGCTTGAT